>Ga0105047_10019164_pt1 | contig 10572 bp, 7 predicted proteins | sample MAT04_FD_78384 | JGI IMG/M metagenome (GOLD analysis project Ga0105047, IMG submission 78384) | Freshwater microbial communities from Lake Fryxell liftoff mats and glacier meltwater in Antarctica - MAT-04 (megahit assembly) | ecosystem: Environmental > Aquatic > Freshwater > Ice > Liftoff... | reverse complement strand
CTGAAAAACACCAGAACGGCTATCATGGTTTTAAACTGCTTGTCATTCACCATGTTGCCAATCCATAAAGCCAGTAGTAATCCAACCAAAGCCCAGGGCAAAACTTTAAAAAGATGATTCCAGCTTGCATGACGCCGATAGAAAGCGACCCCGAAAAAATCGGCAATTATAAGTATTGGCAATAGAACCCCGGTTGATTGCTTAGCCCCAAAAACAAAGGCAAGAGCAGGTACCACAATCATAGATACTCCCGGAATGCCCACTTTCGACATGCTAATCAGTAAACCACTGGCAATTATAATTAACAAACTTAACCAACTTAAACCGGATAAAGAAACCATGCCCATTTCTATCTCTTAAATTCCTTTTCGATTAAATATATGACCATTCACAGTGCAAAATTACTATTTTTACAGCTAATTGATGATTACCCTGCGGCATGTGCCAGAGGATTTATACTGAAAAACTCTGTATATATTGCTTTGCCATCAGTCATGAAAATCCGGACATTCTTTTAGCACTTCTATGAAACATCCATTCTTTAATTATCCTACCATATCGCCCGGCGATGAAGATTGGGGGCTTTATATTAATGTTGCCGGTAGTGCAGTTATACTTCCTGAAGCCGGATATCCGCCTCTCGGACACCCTAACGAATACACTTTTACTTGGGGGAAAGGACGGATATTACATGAGTACCAGATCCTTTACATCACCAATGGCTCTGGCGTGATGGAAACAAAAGAGGGAAAATTCGAAATTGAATCAGGATCTGTGCTTCTCTTGTTTCCGGGAATATGGCATCGCTACCGGCCTAATATAATAACTGGCTGGACTGAGCATTATATTGGGTTTAATGGTGATTTTACTAAAAATCTTTACAGAAATTCCGTACTGAATTCTCAGAATCCGGTTCTAAAAATCGGTTTCAAGGAACATTTACTCAAACAATTTAACGATGTGTTTGAATTGATTTCGGAAGGGAAACCCGGATACCAACAAATAAGTGCCGGTAAGGCTATATATATCCTGGGCGAAATCATTTCGATTATTAAAAATAATGAGTTTGCAGGAAAAGACATCGAACGTAAAATCAGAAAAGCTTGCGTGTACATGCGCGAGAATTTCAATGTAAGCCTGAATATGGAAAAACTGGCTGATGAGCTAAATCTGGGGTATTCGTATTTCAGACGGATGTTTAAGAATTATACCGGATTATCTCCCAATCAATATCATCTCCAGATTAAAATAAAGAAAGCCAAAGAATTGATAATGAATAACGAAAAAAGCATCAAAGAGATCAGTAATGATCTTGGTTTCGAGACTGCCCAATATTTCTGTCGGCTATACAAGAAAAAAGCGGGAACTAATCCCACTGATTTACGAAAATAATCAGTTGCTACCAACTTGCAATGTAGCACGACATATCTTCAATAAATGACTTGCAGTGACTGTCGAAAATTCCAATGAATGAATTTTAACCGGTGATGTTATATGAGATTTTGAATAAAAATTTGCAAGATCCAGAATCCAAGATATGACATTACATCTTTAATTCTAACTTCTGTATTCTGATAAACCCTGTAATTTTGGATTTTTAAACAGACACTCAGCCTTTTTTATAAAGTCAGCCTCATTTTCTTTTCAACTTATACTTTTTATTTACTTCCGGGCTGTTGAAATAATTATTTAATTCCTCCTCTGTCATATTAGCTGAGATATCAACCGGTATATCAATTAACTGCACCTGTGCCTGCTTTAATTCATCTTTGAGCTTATTTGTTTTACGTATAATATCGTTATCCCTGTCGCCTGCCAGTACGTTATCCGTCAGCAAATATTCGAGGCGTTTGATAGTGCCGCGAATTTGTGAAGCCTGGTTCAGTTCTACTGTATTATTGGGAACCGTAGCGTCTTTAACGGGTACAAGGGCCACGCCAACACTGGGAAGTATCACGCCTGTATTGCGAGCGGAAGCACTACCGACAGTATTCAATATAGTGCCTGAAAGTGCCGTGGAAGTTGAAGTAAGATCAAATACGGTGCGGTACGATTTTACTTTTTTCACCCTTTTATCTATCTGCACAAATGCATATTTCAACAACAAAATATAAGAACGAATATTTTGATTCGCCATTTCAAACTCTTCTCTGGCTTTAGGATAATTTAGTGCATTCTTTACCAAAATACGAATACTAGCTGTGTCTCTGGCCTGTGAACGGGTAGTACCGATAAAACTTAGAGTAACTGTCTTCTCTTTAATCTGATCATCATCTTTTACAAAATCAAAACCCGGTGTCCATTTAAATTCATCGTTGCATTGTTTCACCAGTGCATAATCCTTTAATGGCTCCATACTATTGAATAAAATACTTTCAAAAGGAAAGCTGCCTGTTTCACACTGTACACTAAAGGAAACTGTTTCGCCTTCATCAACTGTGAGAACGCCCGACACACTGAGTTTTATTCGGGAGGGAATAATTTCTGTATTATAAAAAGAAATAGAAAAAGATGTATCCACTTTATCTTTAGGGTCATCCAGGCTTTGTACAATCAGGTTTGCTTTATACGGAAAATCATATTTTAACTTGCCTGATAAAAAATAATTTTTTGCTGCCTTGAAACTAAGCTGTCCATTATCTTTATTAATTGTTAAGCCTACCGGAGCATTTTTAATATACCAGTAGTACAATAATGAGTTACGGTTGATCCTGAACTTGTATATATTGGTTGAATCCACATGCTGGATAAAATAAGGATTCATGTTGATGATGCGAAGGGCACTACTGTCAATAGCCGGAGATATTATAGTTTCAGAAATAATCTGCGCTGATGCCGTGATAGTCACCAGGAAAAGAATATTCACGATTAATAGTCTTTTTATCATTTTCAGTGGTTTGTGCTGAGTGCAATTAAGCAATACAGCAAGGTGATGGGCAAAAAGTAGAGTTTATACCGGATTAATTTAAATGAGTTTTTAAGAAAGTATTAAGGTTATGCAAAGCACAAGCTACAAACACAACCATGTCTTCGCGTGCAAAAAAGCCTTGCCCTGAATTTCTCCTTCTTTTTCCTGTTTATTTTCACTACGGCAAAAATATAATCTACTTGCATCCCTACTCCTGATACATTCGTATTAAACTCTTTCTGATCCAGCGTAAGTTCTTATTTCTCCTTTTAATTTGTACGGAATTATTAATGTTGAATTACCGCTATTGAGCCAAACAAATCCTAAATTGTAAAATAACGACATATTTGTTGAATTCCAACATTTCATTTATCACATTTATTCTTATCATGTAATCTACAAGGAATAGTTTAGTTCAAAGACAACAATTCCGGTTTGCTCAGCATTCAGGTTGTTTTTGCGGAATGTTCCTTTTTACCCACTATAATACTCCTTCCGATCATACTTTGGCCTGTTAATAAGACGTTAGCTTCCATCAAGGATAATTATTGCTGATTCTATCAAACGCTCGTTCAGATTTATACTTTCTCGTGTCGGCAATAACTTAAGCTTCTCCATACTCCTCACCAATATCTCTGAGTTGGCGTTTAGCGTTACTAAGAAAACGCATCATTTTATGAAGGAATGCTTTATCTCCTTTAGATTTATGTTTGGTATTCAAAACTCAATCTTCTGTGCGCTAAGACTTTCCCCTACGGGGACTAAGGGGTGCGCGTGGGCAAAACTCATTTTTACTCGTTTTCTTATAAATGCTAATTACTCGTTTAGCACTATTGATTGGCTCGTAAGATCAGGAATTTAGCGCCTCAGCATTTTTCAGTAAAATCTCCTCCGCTTCAATATTCCACAATCCTTTATGCTCATCGCATTTTTCAGCCAACAGCGCAAAAACCGGATTAGTTTCCCCTATTTTAGCAAAGTCTTTAATGGCGGTCAAAGGCATCTCAATATGGGTGTAAATCAGTTTTTTGCCTCCTGGAATATGGGGAAGGTTAAGCGTGGTATCAATCACAGCGTTGAGACCTCCTATATGCGAAACCAGGCCTGCCGGGTCGAGACCTTTACCAAACATTTCGAGCGCTTCAACCATATCATCGTTGTTTCCGCCGCTGGTTCCGGCAATATGAGTGTACCCGTAATGTACGTTATAAAAATTGAGCATAGCACTGAATCCCGGATCACCCGGTCCTGCAAAAAAGTTCAAACAACCATCGAAAGCCAGGATGGAATCGGCTTGTTCAACCACTGTTTTAACTGGTGCAAATACAAAAACATCATCGAAACCTTTCCCTCCGGTAATGGCTTTAAGCTCCTCAGCGGGATTTTGCATTCCTGCCGTGTTTACATACCTAAGGTCTATGCCCTTAGATTTTGCAAATTCGGCTGTGTAAAGCCCGGCGGCACGATCAAGGCGTGTTTGATCCACATCGGTAACCACACACAAACCCGGACGACGATCCTCCCGGTGCAAAACATAATTGATTGCAGCCAGACCCATTGGGCCAACTCCTGCCAGAATAGCCATATTGCCGCCATCAATGATCTCCATTTTATGAACGTAGCTTCCGGGACTTAGGTGATAGTTGGCATGCATGGCTCCGATAACACACGATAATGGTTCGGACAGCGAAGCCGGATAGAAACCTTCGCCATTGTATTTCAGCAAGCAATTGCGCTCCATCACTTCGTTGGGAATAATTACGTAAGTGGCATCACCACCGATATAACAGTAGCTGTAGCCTGGCGCGCTTAGAATACCAACAGGTCCGCCTTCGTAACTTAATGCCGGTTGTATCGAAAATTTATCGCCCGCTTTAAACTGACCTGCCCATTTAACACCTACCTCAACGAGTTCGCCGGCAAACTCATGACCGATTATGGTCGGATTTTGGGCAATATCATTTGGTATGCGTTTATGATCAGCGCCTTGGGTAGCGGCCTTGTAGGTTGACATGCATATACTGTCGCTTATTACCTTGGCTAATATTTCATTATCTTTGATTGCGGGCAGGTCAAACACCTCCAGACGGAGGTCGTTCTTGCCATATATACGGACTGCTTTTGTTTTCATATTGTATTATTTAGTAGAGGTTATATTTTGTTGGGTCATTATAAATTGCTGATCGGAGAGAAACTTTGGGTACTCTAAAGTACGTATAAATGTGAAATAGCTACGACAAACTTTTTGTAATGACTTAGAACTGTGTTAACTTTCAAAATCAATCATTGCTTTCATCACACCATCACTATATGATTCAACGAGTTCAAAGGCTTTTTGTGTTTCGGCCAGGCTGAACCGGTGAGTAGGCATCAGGCTTACATCAATTATTTCTTTTTCCATCATTTCCAGGGCAGGTTCCACACAATTCACCTGTCGTCTCACATTGGTAATGGTTATTTCCTTTCGCCTTAGGTCATCAACACTGAACGACCACCGGCTGAAATCAGGAATGCCGATAATCATCAGCTTCCCTCCTGGTTTCAGTATTTCTATTGCCTGATCGATGGCTTCCTGTTTTCCGCAGCATTCAAAAACTACATCCAGAAGAAGTGGCTCTTTTTCTTTAATCAGGGCTGTAATATCTTCTTTATCAGGATTTCCTGTCCAGCTTGCACAACATTTTTGTGCAATTTCCAGCCGTTCGCTTATTTTATCGGTAACATAAACTTTTGATGCTCCCTAGGCCATGGCTGTCAATAGAACGCTCATGCCGATAGGGCCAAATCCAAGAATTCCTATTTTTGATTCTTTCATTGGTATAGATTGCCTCACGGCATAAACTCCGATAGCAAGTGGTTCGGAAATAGCAGCCTGTGTGTAACTGATGGTATCCGAAACCGGGATGCAACTGGATTCAGGCATTACAATATATTCGCTCAGGCAACCGGCAGCCTGACCCGGGCAGCCCAGGAATTTCAGTTTGCGGCATGTATGCGGGCGTCCCCAAAGGCATTGATCGCATTCGCCGCAAGGCATTGCAGGTTCAATAGCAATTCGCTGTCCTGCTTTTATATGTTTTACAGCATTCCCGACAGCAACAACCTGTCCGGCACCTTCATGCCCGAGAGCAAATGGAAACTGTATCACCTGGCTCCCGATTTTACCATGTTTAAAGTAATGAATATCGGAACCGCAGACACCAACGGTTTTCATTTTTATCAAAACATCTGTATCACAGGAAATTACCGCATCAGGTATTTCAATACTTCTGATTTGTCTTATTTCGGTGAGCAGCATTGCTTTCATACAGGTTGAATTTACGATTTACGAATGACGATTTTTGATTAACGAATGACGATTAACGATTTACGAATTGTCGGGTTTGTTAAAGTGATGCTTGTATGTATTATTTGCTCCAATCGTAAATCGTACCTTGATTTCATGATTATGAATGTCGATCTACATGTTGCGCTTTGTAAGTTATATCTCCCCCCAATCGTACCTCGTAAATCGTACCTTAGTTTCATTATTTACGAATGATTAACCCAGCATTACCTGTCCACCACTGATTGGGATAGCCTGTCCGGTTTCATTTTTCTGATCAACCAGGTACATCACTGCCTTTACCACATCAACGGGAGTGCAGCCTTTGCCAAGCGGCACCTGCGAAAGATAATATGCTTCCACATCTTTGATGGTTTTGGCTCCCGGCACTTTTCCGGCTCGAAGATATTGCTGGAAAAGTCCTTTTTCAGGATCACTCCATAACGGACCTTCGTAATAATTTCCCGGACAGATGGCGTTCACTTTTATCTTAAAAGGAGCTAGCTCAAGAGCGAATGACTGGGTTAATCCTATACCGCCAAATTTTCCACCTGCATATGCGAAATTTTTATTGCTTCCGCGCAATCCCGATTTTGAGTTGATCTGGATAATATCAGAATAATAGTTGGATGAATACTTATTTTGCAGTTTCAGGACAGGAGCCGCGATTTTTGTACAATAAAAGAAAGCACTGTAATTGATTTTTGTAATAAGGTCAAAATCAGCAATCGTCATTTCATCAAGTCCGCCTGCCCTGAGAATTCCGGCATTGGAGACAAACACATCGAATCCTCCGAAACGGCACACCGTTTCTTTCACCAGTTTCTTGATCAACGACTCGTCGGCCACATTGGTTTTGATAAATACAGCCTGGTTGTTACCTGCTTCTTTGTTGATTGAAGCTACCGTCTGCTCCCCCACTTCAGGATTAATATCGGCAATTACAAGATTCGCACCTTCGCTGAAAAGCCCTTTGGCAATACCCTCACCAAATCCCATAGCAGCACCGGTAACGATAATTGTCCGGTTCTGAACCCTTCCCTTTAGCGAGCCGGCTGCGGAGATTTTACGTCTGTAGTTTTCAACTTCCCAGGTATCAATGAAACGGATTTGACCGGCAGTAAGGCAATGATGCCCTCCGAACGATTCGGCATAAAGTGCAATCTTCATCATATCCAGGAACACCTCGGTAACGATCTGAGCTTGTTTTGCATGATCACCAACAGCTATCAATCCATACCATTTTATGAGAATTACTTTGGGTGAATAGCCGAATTTTTCGATAAAGACAGGTATGCTTTTCACGAGGCCGGAGAGAATTTCAGCGGAAGTATCGCCTTCGGCATACAGGTAATTGGACTTACAGTAAACTATTAAATCTGGTGTTGAAGGGAATTCAATTTTTTCAAATCCCGCCTTATCAGATATAAACCTGTCTATCAGTTTGTTTTTAGTCACTTTTAAGGTCTTCAGGTCATCAGCCACTGAAAGCATCATCCTGATAGCCGGAACTAATTCGGTTATATCACCGGGTATTTCGGTTGCAGAAAGATCAGGTTTTTTAATCACAAATCCTTCGATTTTCGCTATGATGGATTCGTATATTTCTTTGATTTCCTGTATAGTATCAGCACCAACGAAAATTCCGTGATTCTGAAGGAAAATAATTTTAGGACAAATGCCAGATTGCGATTTGAACGCAATTATCTCCTTTTCAACCGCTTTAAAAAGAATGTAACCGGGATCGGTATAAGGCACATACAACACTTCTTTGCCAAAAATGTGTTCGGTCACTTCGCTTGCCTGGTTACTGCACATTAATCCATTGATGATGGTGGGATGCAGGTGAACCACGAAACTGTAATCAATCAGGTCGTGAAGCGAAGTTTCAACCGACGGACGAAGATCTTTGGTGAGGTTGGCATCCGACAAATCATCTTTAATCTGTCGTTCGCGTTCAAGCGGATCGTTACTGTATGTTTTGGTTGAGATAAACTTCAGCTTTTTACGATCGAGGATGGCAAAACCTTCCTCACTTATTGTTCCGAGTGAAAATCCGCTGGCTTTTACCCAGAGTTTCTCTTCGGTTTTAAACGAGGTATTTCCGCCTCCGGCAATTACAAACTGGTTGTCCTGCCCATAAAACCGGGATATTTCTGCAAGTTGTTGTATGAAATTATTCATCATGATTTACAAATTAAAATAATACTGAAGTACTGCTATCCCAAGTTCAATAAATTCCTGGCGCGCCAGCACACCTTTTTTTGCCAACTGTTCCGGGTATCCTTGCTCTCCCCTGGCTTTCAGGTATTGGTGAGCTGCCAGGACAGATGCACTCTCAAAAGCAATTTTTTTCAAATTATCCGACAAATTCACTCCACCGCGGCAAGTTACTTTAATAGGATCGAGGCTTGGAGTGTTATGCTCAGTTCCAAAGGTAACCAGGTATCCTTTATTGTAAAGATAAGTTGCGTACTCTTCAAGGTGATGAAGGGCATTCCTTCCCGGAATAAATTCAACGCTGTAGATGCCATACTTCACAAGCTTCTTGTGAAGCTTATCACGATCGGCCTCAAAATCCGTAAAACCACCTTTTGCATCATCCAGTAAAAGCGGGTAAGTCGGGATACCACCTGCATCGAGAATTATCGCACAAAGTTCCTCCACCGGAAGGAATGAGCTTTCTTCTTCAGGAACAAAAGCGGCTCCACCCAATTTCAAAAGCCCACCGCGGATTTCATTCTCAAGGCTGGCTACATTGTTAATATCCGCTTTCAGCGGGCTGTTTAACAATTCCTCATAAAACTTTATCCTTTCGGATTGCCCAACAAATGTGTCTTCAGCCAAAAACCTCACGGCTGTTGCCAGGTGGCGCTCTCTAACCAGGTTTTTTGCATACTTTGTGCGAATACCTTCAAATGTAAACGGCTGATTGATGCCACAATTTTTTAGCAACGGATTCAGCTTATCTATCATCAGAGCAATCTGCTCCTGGCTCGCATCAATAACTGATTCTAATTTATGACGATTCAAGACACTTTGAACCGGAGGGTAATCTAATCCCTTGCCCGAAAGATATGTCCTTCCGGGATTACTCGGATCATTCACTTTCAGATTCTGAGCCTGATCCTCTTTGTTCAGCCCAATGAATTCAATATTGAATAACGGAAAGATTTTGTGTTTGAGGCAAGTACGATAAAATTCATCATATCCATCTGTAACAAAAAAGTCATTGATTCCAAGAATTTTAACGTTTTCTTCCTTCGCCATTTGCACTGCTTGTCCTATGCTATTGAAAGCGCTGAACGAGTAAGGCGTATGAATGTGCCCGTTGATATCCGGGATGGATGTATCGGGATTCAACGCATAACTCACCAACAGAAATTCGTTTGCAGGAAAGATAGATAAGATATTTCTAGTGCCTTTCATAAAGCTGATCTTTAAACTAAACTGTTCACAATTGCACGATTTGAAAACTAATTATTTGCTGTGAAGCAACTGGCGGGAACTGTAGCCCCTCTCCTGAAGAAGGGGGGGGGTTGGGGTGAGGTATTGCAATGATTTTAAAACCTTAATTAGTTAAGTCGGTAAGGAGTCTAACCTATTATTATATGCCCAAACCTGAACGCCTCATTTTTTCGGCCTTGGTAAAATTATTCGTAACATTATGACCTTTAAGTGGTACGATTTTTTCGTGAACTGCATCGATGATCCACGAAGCCTGCGGGAAAAAATATTCTTCCAGTTCATAAGCCGGAATAATCCAGTTTCTCGATCCGACTACTACAGGTGGAGCATCAAGTTCATCAAATGCAAATTCGGTAATGTTCTGCGCCAGGTCTTTAAGGAACGAGCCTCTTTCGTTGGCATCGCTTACCAGAATAATCCTGCCGGTTTTCTTCAACGACTTAATAACTATTTCGTAGTTAAAAGGAACGAGTGAGCGGGCGTCAATGATTTCGGTGCTGATACCATATTTTTCTTCAAGTATGTTGGCTGCTTCAATAGCACGGTAAAGTGTGGCTCCGATTGAAAGTATAGTAAGGTCTATTCCTGCCCGTTTAATATCGGGTTCGCCAAAAGGAATTTCATAATATCCTTCGGGAACTCCACCCTGGTGAAATTCCTCACCAATACCATATAGCCTCTGACTTTCAAAATAAAGAACGGGGTCTGTTCCCTGCAAAGCAGTATTCATAAGTCCTTTGGCATCGTAAGGTGTGGCTGGGAATACAACTTTAATTCCCGGGATATGAGCCACCAGCGATGACCAATCCTGCGAATGCTGTGCACCGTACTTCGATCCAACGGAAACACGTACCACAACCGGCATTTTAAT
>Ga0105047_10019163_pt1 | contig 10573 bp, 11 predicted proteins | sample MAT04_FD_78384 | JGI IMG/M metagenome (GOLD analysis project Ga0105047, IMG submission 78384) | Freshwater microbial communities from Lake Fryxell liftoff mats and glacier meltwater in Antarctica - MAT-04 (megahit assembly) | ecosystem: Environmental > Aquatic > Freshwater > Ice > Liftoff... | reverse complement strand
GCGCGGACGTCATCCGGGCCGCAGCGCTCGGAGCCCACGCAGCGTTGATCGGGCGGCCGATCCTGTGGGCACTTGCTGCCGGGGGCGAGAATTCGGTACGCCTTTTGCTCGAGCGTCGCGTTGCGGAGGTCGTGGCCGCTTGCGCCGTGATCGGTGTGACGTCTCCGGCAGAGGTCACCCGTGATCACGTCCGACGTATGGACAACCGGTAGTCGTCGATCCGGGACGCGTCAGCATGCGGTCCATCCGCCGTCGACCACGATCGATGTGCCAGTGACGAATGAGGCGTCTGGCGAACACAGGAAGGCCACGATCCCGGCCACGTCGGCGGGCAGGCCTCGCCGTCCGAGCGGTGTCGAGCGAGACCATTCGCGTCCAACGGAGTCCGTTCCTGCCCATTCGGCCGGCGGGGCCTCGACAGACCCGGGCAGGGCGATGTCGCCCGGCGCGACGTACACCACGCGGATTCCACGCGGCGCCAATTCGAATGCAAGGCTGCGGGTGAGACCGAGCAGCCCGGCCTTCGAAGCGGCGTAGGCGACTGCATGATGCTGAGCGGCGAAGGCGGCAACCGAGCCGATGTTGACGATGACTCCACCGCCACGGCTGCCGTCTTCGCCGTCAGAAGCGGCACACAAGTGCGGGATGGCTTGGCGAGCGCATCGGAACGCTGCGCCCAGGTTGACGCCAATGATCTCATCGAACTGTTCGTCGGTGCACGCCTCGACCGGCGCCAAAGCGGCAATCCCGGTAACCGCAGCGTTGTTGACGACGGCATCGAGCCGACCGAAGGCCAAGATGGTGGCATCGACCAACTCGCTCGCAGAAACTGCGATGCGGAGATCCGCTGCGTGAACTGCGATCGATGCGCCGGCCGACCAACGCTGTCGCAAGACGTCGGCCTCGTCGGCATGTCGAACACCGACCATCACCGACCAACCATCGGCAATCAGCCGTTCCACGATCGCTGCGCCGATTCCTCCTCCACCGCCAGTCACGAGCGCCACACGGCCTGGCCGCGACTGGGAATACGTTTCGCTCATCAGGCGCCGGCCTCGGCTGGTGGGCCGACCATGACGATCCCGTCGCCGGCCTCGACTTCGGCCCGACGGCGCAACATCATCACGGTGCCTTGGCGGTGTGCGACAAAGGATTCGACGACCTCGCCGCGAGCATCGATGATCTCTGCCAGCAGATCGCCCTCAGCCACCGTGTCACCTACGGACACGGTGGTGACGCACCAACCGGCAACGGAGGTCGGCCGCATGGCATCCACGTCTCCGTCCCCGCCACGAATCCATCGGGTAGCAAACGCAGGAGGAAGCGAATCGTCGACGAGGCCGAGAGAACTCATCACTCGCCAGGTTCCCTCGACATAGCCGCTGAGGTCGGCTCGTGTGAGCGCCGCGCCGCCACCGCCTTCTACATACACCGCGGGAATGCCGCTGTCGTACGCTGCGCTGATACTGCGCCCGGGACCCACCTCGTCGTGGATCCAACCGAGCGGTGCGGCGAATGCGGTCGCCGCAGAAACGGATCGTTGCGAGATCGAGCTTGATCCGCCCAGACACCCGACGAACAGCGGCATCGCGTATGCCGACCCGGCCGAGTGCAGGTCGATCAGTAGATCAGAGCCCGCGATCACCCGTCGACTCAGAACGTCTGCGACGCGTTCGGTCACCGAACCATTCTGCCGGCCTGGAAAGGTTCGGGCGAGATCGGCACCGTCGACCGGGCTGCACCGGGTACGCGCCTGGAACGCCGGAGGGTTGGCGATGTCGACAATCCGCACGCCGCCCTTTCGCAACCCGGCGCTGCACCGCCCCGCCAACGTCCGAGCGGCGGCGACACCCTCGAGTTCGTCGCCGTGGACACCACCGAGAATCGACACGATCGGGCCCGCGTGGTCGGCCATGGCTTCGAAGATCGTCAGCTTCCATCCGTCGCCGACATCGTGGGAAGAGACCTCAGCGGTCACGACGCTGGTTCGAGAACTCGTCCGAGCACCGCTGCGACGTGAGCGCGCATCGCGTCGTCGACCTGCGCGAGCGAGGACGAGATCGTCGAATGAGAGATCAGACCACGTTGGACGAGCGCCTCCTTCAGGGCTCCGATCGCCGCGGCGACAAAGCTGCCCGGCCGGCTCGGTGCGGAGTACAGATCCGCGCAACCGACGATCAGCGACTGCACCGATGCAGCGGCCTCCCAATCGCCGGATCGTGTATGACCGAGCAACTCGACGTGCCGTTCGATGAACACGTTCGACAGGCCTGGCACGGCACCGTGGAAGCCACCGAGCAGCGCTGCGTCGATGCAGAGTTCGCTGCCGGTGAGGCGACGGAATCCGGCGATTCCGCTCGTTCGCTCGGACGTGAGGCGGTGACTCTCGAGATCGCCGGACGAGTCCTTGATCGCCGCGATCGTGCCATCGCCGGCGAGCGTCGCCAGCAGCGCCGCATCGAGCGTGACTCCGACGCGAGAGGGAACGTTGTAGGCCACGATCGGAGTCGATGGCGCAACCGACGCGACGGAACGGAAGTATCGCTCAAGTTCGGTGGACGCGAGCGCAAAGCCGTACGGCGCGGGAACCAGGAGTGACGAGGCGCCGAGGTCCGCATAGATCGAAGCATCGGTCTTGGCATCGAGGACACCCATCGCTGGGATGCCGACCATCACGTGAGTTCGGCCCGCAACATGTGAGATCGCGTGCTCGACGATCGCGATCCGTTCTTCGCGCGCCAGCAACCCGTTCTCGCCGGTCGACCCGAGCACCAGGATCCCCGAGGCACCGTGTCCGAGCACGTGGTCGATCAGATTGCTCAGCGAATCCATGTCGGGCGACGAGTCAGGATGCATTGGCGTGACAAGCGGAGGGATGACTCCTCCCGGAATCTGCTTAGCGGAATCGCTCATCGGTGGGGGTTCCAACATGGAGGTCGCATACGATCCCAGTCTCACCCGACCCGGTCCACAATGTCAACAGGCAGAATGTAGAGTTCAGTGCATGGAATCGATCGGTCCTTTGAATCGGGAGGAGACCTGAGATGAGCAAACAGGTTGAGACGGCCGCGGCCGCGTATCCCATCCGTGCCGTCGAGCGCGTGTGCGACATCCTGGACATCCTCCAGCGCACTCGCGACGGTGTCTCCCTCAGCGATGTCGCTGCCGCCTCGTCGTTGCCGAAGAGTTCGACGTTCCGTTACCTCACGGTGCTCGAAGCCCGCCGTTACGTCAAGCGAGACGCAGAGGCCGGCCTCTACCGACTCGGGCTTGCGTTCCACCCCCAGAGCACCCGACAGCTGGAACAGCTGGTGGCCCTCGCACTCGACCCGCTCGAACGACTCCGAGACCTCAGCGGCGAGACCACCAACCTCGGAGTGCTCGACGGCTCGGTCATCGTCCATCACCTGGTTGTCGAGAGTCCGGAGATGATGCGCCTCGCTGCCCGAGTGGGCGCTCGTGGCTCCGTGCACTCGACGGCGCTCGGCAAGGCGATCTGCGCAACGTTGCCGACCGAACAGGTTCGTTCGATTCTCGAGGCGACGGGCATGGAGCGCTTCACCGGCCACACCATCACCTCGATCGACGACTACCTCGCCGAGCTCGAGCAGGTGCGCGTACTCGGGTATGCCATCGACGACCTCGAGAACCAATCCGACGGGCGGTGCCTGGCCGTTGCCCTGAAGGACGTCCCACTGCCGTGCGGCATCAGTGTCAGCGCTCCCTCGAGCCGCTTGACGCCGAACGATGTCGAGCCCGTTGCGAAGATGATTCGCCGGATCGCGACGCAGCTGTCGAAGTCGCTCTCCGCCGCCGGTAGCACTCGTTGACGGCGGCCGAGCGCGAGGTCTAGATTCTCCACTAGTTGAAATATTGGTTTCATCCACTGCAACTTCGAGGAGAACGAGATGACAAGGGTCCGGGTCCAGACCGCTTCCCAGAAACTTCGCGAGCGCGCTGTGGCTCGGCTGCCGGGGGGCGTGAATTCCAACGTCCGCCTGGTCGCACCACCGGTGTTCTTCGCGAGCGGTCAGGGTGCGATGCTCACCGATGTCGATGGCAACGACTACGTCGACTACCTGCTCGGGCAGGGGCCCAACTTCCTCGGCCATGGCAACCGGACGATCAACGACGCCGTCGCGATGGCATGCAGCCACGGCATGGTGTTCGGTGCTCAACACCCGCTCGAGGTCGATGCGGCCGAAGCCGTGTGCGAGGCGCTCGGTTGGGCCGAGATGATCCGATTCGCGATGACAGGAACCGAGGCAGTCCAGGCCGCGCTTCGAGTAGCCCGGGCTGCGACGGGACGCCCGCGCTTCATCCGCTTCGAGGGCCACTATCACGGATGGCTCGACAACATGCTCATCGCCACCGACGGCGACGGGGTGACGGGACCTGCGAGCGTTGGTCAGGTCGCGGCCCATCTCGACGATTCGATCATCCTCCAGTGGAACGATCTCGACCTCCTCGCCGACACGCTCGCCCGTCGTGCCGACGAGGTCGCCGCCGTCATCATGGAGCCGATCATGCTCAACACCGGCTCGATCGAACCAGTTCCCGGGTATCTGCAGGGTGTTCGCGATCTCTGTACATCGCATGGAGTGGTTCTGGTTTTCGACGAGGTCATCACCGGATTTCGGCTCGCGCTCGGGGGAGCAGCAGAACATTTCGGCGTCGCACCCGACCTCGGCACCTACGGCAAGGCAATGGCCGGTGGTTGGCCGGTCGCAGCCGTCGCCGGCCGCGCCGAGCTGATGGAGAGGTTCGGGACAGGCGAAGTCAATCAGTCCGGTACGTTCAACGCATCGGTGATGGCTGGCGCAGCGGTCGCCGCCACGATGGACGTGCTGCGATCCGCACCGCCGTACGAACGTGTCAGGGCATTCGGCAACGAACTCAGTGAGAAGCTCCGCGCGCTCGCTGCGAGTCACGGCGTACCGCTTCGGGTGCAGGGACCCCCTGTGGCGTTCCATGCGTCGTTCGGCGATGACGGGCCCGTGAGGAACCCGCGCCAGCTTGCTGGTCTGCGACTGGCTGACTACGCCCATTTCACCCGCGTGGCTGCCGAGCACGGCGTGTGGCTGGCCGGACGAGGGGTCTGGTACGTGTCGGCCGCACACGGTCCGGCCGAGCTCGAGTTGACGATGGAGCGGATTGACGAGGCGCTCAATGCTTGGACCCGGGCGGGGAACTCCTGACATGACCGACCGTGTTGCCATCGTCGGGCTGTGGCACGAGACCAACACGTACTCGACACGCGTTACGACGATGGCCGACTTCACCGCGATGGAGTTTGCCGTCGGCGAGTCGCTCATTTCGGCCAACATCGGGACGGGCTCGGTCATCGGCGGCTTCTGCACCGCAGCCGGATACGACCTCGTGCCGATCGCATCGGCCGCGGCCTGGCCGAGCGGACCGACCGACGCGCACTCCATCACCACTCTGCTGAACACGATCGAGTCCGGCCTGCGCGCCGCGGGCCGATTGGACGGTGCGCTTGTCAACCTCCACGGCGCAATGGTCGCCGAGGGCTTCCCCGATGTCGAGGCATCGCTGCTCGGGATCGTCCGACGGACTATCGGTGACGGACCCGTGGTCGCAGTGCTCGATCTGCATGCAAACACGTCACTCGAATCAGCGACGGCGGCCGATGTGCTGATCAGCTACGACACCTACCCGCACGTCGACATGTTCGAGCGTGGCTGCGAGGCTGCCGTCACGATCGGCGAGATGCTCGGAGGTCGCCGGCTCCGCACGGCGATCGGGCGCCGTCCGCTCTTGCTGTGCCCACTTTCGATGGGCAGCGACGACGAGCCGATGCGGTCGCTTGTTGCTCGTGGTCGAGAGCGCGCCGATGCGGCCGGGATCAGCCGGATCAGCATCACCGGAGGCTTTCCGTACAGCGATGTCACGAGGGCCGGCGTGACGGTGACGGCCGTCTACGACGAGGGTCTCGCCGGGGCTGCTCGCCGCGTCGTCGCTCTCACGCTCGACGATATCGAGGCACATCGCTCGGCCTTTCGCGTCGATTGCGATCCGCCGGACGCGGCAGTTCGGCGGGCGCTACAGAGTCGGAATTTACCTGTGGTGCTTGTCGATGTCGGCGACAACATCGGCGGTGGCACGGCCGGCGATGGCACCGCGCTTCTGCGCGAACTGATCGCCCAGTGTGCCGACCAGACCGTGGTGACGATCGCCGATCGCGACGTCGCTGTCCACGCCCACCAGCTCGGGGTCGGCGCGAACATCGATGTCGATGTCGGTGGCAAGACCGACACGCTGCACGGCGCCTCGGTACGGATCTCGGGACGCATCATCAGGCTCAGCGACGGGTGCTACCGGACAAAGGGGTCCTGGATGACGGGTCGAGAGTTCTCGATGGGCCGGACGGCGGTGATTGAGGTGGGCGGTGTGCTGGTCGTGGTGACCGAGACGCCCACACCGCCGTTCCACGGCGAGCAGCTGAGCAGCGTCGGTATCGATGCCGCAGCGTGCCGGATCATCACCGCCAAGGGAGCGATCGCTTGGAAGGCTGCCTTCGGCGACGTGGCCGGCGAGGTGATTCACGTCGACAGTCCAGGTGTCTGCCCGATCGATCCGTGGGTCCTGCCGAGGCACCACACCCCGCAATCGCTCGAACCGAGCACGCCGTGACCGCGGTGCGGGCAGTGAAAGACCTTTTCGATCTCACCGGCCGTGTTGCGATAGTCACCGGTGGGGCTGGCCTCTTCGGTCGGCACATCTGCGAGGCATTGGCGGAGTTGGGGGCGACCATCGTCGTTGCATCCCGTGATCTGAGTGAGTGCACCTCGACGGCGGATGAGTTGGTCGAGCGCGGATTCATCGCAAGCGCTCGTGCGCTCGATCTCGCCGACGAGCGGTCCGTCCAGCGACTTTGCGACGAGGTGATGGCGGAGGCGGGATCGATCGACGTGCTCGTCAACAACGCCGTCCATCGAAGTGGCGGCTCGATCGAGACGGCAACGGCCGACGATTGGAGCGCGACCTCCGACGTCAACTCTCGCGGGCTGTTCCTGATGTGCAAGCACACAGGCGCACACATGGCGGAGAGAGGTCACGGATCGATCGTCAACATCGGCAGCATCTACGGAGTGGTCGGAGCCGACTTCGGCATATACGAGGGGACCGGGATGACGAGCCCCATCTCGTATGCGTTCGACAAGGCGGGAATGGTCGGGCTGACCCGGTATCTCGCCAGTTGGTACGGGCGTCAGGGAATCCGTGTCAATTGCCTCAGTCCCGGTGGCTTGCGCACACCGGATCAGGATCCAACGTTCGTCGAGTCGTACGAACGGCGCGTACCGATCGGACGGATGGCAGGTCCCGAGGACATCAAAGGGCCCGTCGCATTCCTGGCGTCGGACGCGTCGGCATACGTCACCGGTGTGAACCTGCTCGTCGACGGCGGCTGGACCATGATCTGAACGACTGGTCCGCATCAGTCGACTGCTGATCGAGGTTCAAGGGACAGTCGTTCAGTCGTTCAGTCGCTCAACCTGCTGCCATTGGCCGGTCTCACATGCAGCGGCGATCGCCTCGGCGACGGCGACGGACCTGCCCGCGACGGCGACCGGCACGCCGACAGGGTCGCCCTTGGTCGACACGTCGATGAAGTGATCGAGCTGGCGTTCGAACGCGATATCGCGATGCTCGGCGTACTCCTCGTGCTCGGTCGCGCCATCGCGATCGGAGACGGACACGGTGCCCGCTCGCAGGTCGATAGCGAGCACGCCGCGATCGCCGACGATCCGCGCCGACCGGCCGCCATTCCGCTCGACGTAATTGAGATGGGCCGTGCCCGACACGCCGTTGCCCATGGTCAGAAGCACATCGATCACGTTGGGCGACTGCACCAATTCGAGGTCGCCCGCCAGATTTCCGATTGCGGCACAACTGGCCACGTCGCCGAGCAACCATTGCAGGTAGTCCCACTCATGGACGTAGTCGAAGACGAGGCGGTACCTGACGTCGTCGTTGAATCGGGTGTGCGCCATCTCGAGGGTCTCGTATGCGCCGACGGTCGCGTGAAACGAGAGTGGCGTGCCGATGGCGGCCTGTTGCAGCAGTTCTTTCGCACGGATCATGACCGACGAATAGCGCAGGACCTGGCCGACGAGCACCGGCATCCCCGTCTCGGCCGAGACGGCCTGCATCGCCCGGGCAGCTACCGACGTGTCGGCGACCGGCTTCTCCACGAGAACCGGCCTGCCCGCTCGGCTTGCCTGAATTGTGAGAGGAGCGTGCAGGGCATCGGGCGTCGCAATGACGATCCCGTCGCAGGCAGCCGCCAGCAGTGCCTCGTAACTCGGTTCGACGATGGCAGGGCCCAGATCGGGACCCACCGGATCCCCAACAGCCACGTCGGGGTCGTACACGTAGACGGTCACGTTGTCGCGCATCGAGAGCAGACGGGCGTGCCGGCGCCCGATCGACCCGAGGCCGCATACGCCGAGTCGCAGCAGCCGATCGGTCATCGCAAACACCTCATGGAACGAGCCCGACAGGCAGGACGCCACGTTCGAATGCTCGCACCGCTTCGGAGATGTGGTCGACCGCGTGGTCGAGCACGAGCGAGCCGTGCCCGGCGAGCAACAGATCGGGCGCGGTAGACAGCACCGAGCTCAAACTCCGGTGCATCGCGACGACATCGGTGTCGGGCGTGTCGAGCACTGCGACACGCCCGCGCGAGAAGACCAGGTCGCCGGCGAACAGCACACGTCCGCCCGTCGTGTCGATGGCGAAACAGAGATGGCCAGCCGCGTGACCGGGCGTCGGGATGACATCGATCCGGAAACCGGAGATCTCGATCGTCTCCTCGCCGAGCTCGTTCGCGATCGATGTCGGTTTCAGACGAACCGTCTGCGGATACACGCCGGCGTGGCGGGCAGCGCGCAGCCCCGCCGTCTCCTCGTCGGCGCTACTCAAGATCGCGGCCGTCTCGGGCGATGCCCACACCTCGGCACCGAGCCTGGCCGAGAGAGCCGCAGCGCCAGCTGCATGATCGGCGTGTGCATGGGTCAGCAGGATGTGGGTGACGCTGAGCGGATCGACTCCCGCGTGCATGATGTTGTGCAGCGTGGCATCGGTGCCGAGGCCACAGCCGGCGTCGATCATGACTGCCCCCGCTGGACCCGATAGCAGATATACGTGGCAGTCGTGGGAGTCCGTGAGCGAGCAGCCCAGCCAGCCGCTCGCGACGAGGTCGATTCCTTGGATGATCTGCATCGAGTTGCCGATCAATCGGCCGCAACGCAGACGTGGCGTTGTTCCCCGAGGCCTTCGATCCCGAGGGTCATCACGTCTCCCGCGACGAGGTAACGGGGCGGACTCATGCCGAGACCGACGCCCGCCGGGGTACCGGTGTTGATGATGTCGCCGGGGTGTAGCACCATGAACTGGCTGAGATACCAGACCAGGTGATGGACACCAAAGATCATGTCGGCGGTGTTGCCGTCCTGCATCCGTTCACCGTTCACGTCGCACCACATTCCGAGGGCCTGGGGATCGGAGATCTCGTCGGCGGTGACTAACCAAGGTCCGAGCGGATTGAACGTCTCGCACGACTTGCCCTTGTCCCATTGGCCGCCTCGCTCCAGTTGGAACTCGCGCTCGGAGACGTCGTCGGACAGGACATACCCGGCGATGAGGGCTCTCGCGTCGTCGGGGCTGTCGAGGTATCTCGCGACGCCACCCATCACGACGCCGAGCTCGACCTCCCAGTCGGTCTTGAGCGACCGGCGCGGGATGATCACGTCTGCCTCTGGTCCCACGATCGTCGCAGCAGTTTTGAGAAACACGATCGGCTCGGTGGGCACCTGCGCGCCGGACTCACGGGCATGGTCGGAGTAGTTCAGCCCGATGCACACGATGATCGGCGTTCGCGCGACTGGAGAGGCGAGGTGCAACCCCTCGACCGCCACGGTCGGCACGACAGCGGTGACGAGTTGCTTGGCGAGACCCGCCACGCCTCCCGCCGCGAAGAACGCGCCATCGAAGTCATCGACGTAGTCGGTCACGTCGAGCGCCGCCGTCCCGTCCACGAGCACGCCTTGGCGAATCGACCCGTCCTGCTCGAAGCGGATCAACCTCATCGCGCGACCTCGTTCGCGGCGATGACGTCGATCTCGAATCGAATCGAGGCTGGAAGGCAGCCGGTGAGCGTAGTCCTGGCCGGGTACGGGGCGCTGAACAGTTCGGCGTAGATCCTGTTGTATTCGGCGAGATCTCCCTCGTCGCGGACGTACGACGTCACGTGGGCCACATCGACAAGCCCCGATCCGGCTGCGGCCAGAATGCGCTCGACGTTCGTGATCGATCGACGCATCTCCTCCTCGAATGTGCCTGGGATGATCTGGCCGTCGGCGCTGACGGACGCCTGTCCGGAGACGAAGATCAGGTCGCCTACCCGCACCGCCGGAGAGAATGGGAGATGACTGACCGGGATGCCCGGACCCTCGACCACCTGGAATGCCATTTGTCATCTCCTCGCAGAAAGCTCGCTGTAGTTCAGCTAGCAGAATAGCAATTCCGGCTGCCGGAATCTATGCGTGGT
>Ga0105047_10019159_pt1 | contig 10574 bp, 9 predicted proteins | sample MAT04_FD_78384 | JGI IMG/M metagenome (GOLD analysis project Ga0105047, IMG submission 78384) | Freshwater microbial communities from Lake Fryxell liftoff mats and glacier meltwater in Antarctica - MAT-04 (megahit assembly) | ecosystem: Environmental > Aquatic > Freshwater > Ice > Liftoff... | reverse complement strand
GACATCGACATCGTGCTGAAGCTGGCTGATTCAAAAGTCGCACATATCGACGCGACGGGCGTGAGCGTGCTCGGCGATGTGGAGGACATCTGCAACGCCCGCATCCGCTTTGAGAATGGGTGCGTCGCGAACCTCACGGCATCGCGTCTTGCGCTGAAAACCGAGCGTCGCTTGCGGGTCTTTTCATCGGATGCGTACGTCTCTCTGGACTATCAAAAGCGATACGGTATCGTTGCCCGCCGATCTGGAAATCTCGAGGCGATTCGCGATACGGTCGCGCGGATACGTTCGGGTGAGATCGAGGATCTCTCAGATCTGAACTACACTGATCTAGTGAATATCGAGGAACTGCAAATCGACGATGCTGAGCCCCTGCGGTCAGAACTGGACGCATTCATCGCTAGCGTGCTAAGCCATACCCCCCCGCCTGTAACCGCCTTGGACGGGCTCGCTGCTGTGTCGCTGGCACAGCGCATTGTCGAAGTCTGTGGCCGACAAAAACTTTGACCGAATACACGTTTAATCTTTAAAAGGATCTCCCACCCATGTCATTGACATCCAAACTTATCCGACTCGCCCCGCTGGCCGCACTGCTCGCCTTTGCGTCTCCGGCGCTGGCACAAACCTCCGCCGAGCTATTGCTCAAGCCGTGGGATGAGAATCGACTAATCGAGGGGGAGACGAGCGCATTCTTTGAGAACAATGGCCACGTGCAGGACGATGAAGCGCCGGGGATTCAGCTGTCGCTATACGAAAGCTTCGGACGCCTTCGCGTCCTTCCGGGCGAGATCGCTAGTCCGCGTATCGGATATGACGTCTTGTATCTCGCTGTTGATTCGGAAAATGATGTCGTCCCGGAGGCGCTCACTGACGCGTCGGTGGCGATTGGCGTAGCGGTCGGGAAGTTTGACGGGTGGGTCGCGGGCATGACGTTGGGCGTTGGTTACGCTGGCGATACGCCCTTCGGGGAGGGGGACGCATGGTATGGCAAAGGCACGTTCGCGATCGGGAAGGAGATCAAGAAGGATCAGTTCCTGGGGTTTGTCATCGACTACGATGGCAATCGTTCGATCTTTCCGGATGTGCCACTCCCGGGCATTTTTTACTCGTTCAGACTTGATCCGACCATCCGGGCGACGCTTGGCGTGCCCGTCTGCTCGGTGACATGGGAACCCAATGAACATTTCTTTGCCGAACTGACTCTCGTCCTGCCCGACACCTTCAACGTCCGTGTCGAGTACAAGTTCTGCAAAGCGTTCGGCGTGTTTGCTGTGTATGACAGTCGCAGCGAAGCATTCCACGTCGACGACCTCGGCGGAATCAACCGGTTGCTTTTCGAACAGGAACGAGCCGAGGCCGGCGTGCGATTTTATCCCGTCGACAATGTCAGCATCGTTGCTGCCGGTGGTTACGCGTTCGACCAGTCTTTCCGTAGTGGATTTGATGCGCGGGAGAGTGATGAAGTCGCGAACCTGAGTGACGAGCCGTACCTGCGATTTGCTGTGGGGATCAATTATTGAGCGCGCACGTGCATGTCGACTCGCGGCACCCGCCGGCCGGACGTCGCGCGTCCGCTCGCCCGTTTGTTGACGCGCAACCGCTCGCGGAAACCTACGTTCGAATCGTCGCGCCGATGCTTTGACGGCACGCTTCGATGAGGCGACCGACAGAGGCCTCGACGTCTTCATTGCGAAGCGTCGTCGCAGGGGACCGAAACACAAGCGTCGTGGTGATGCTTTTGAGCCCCTTCTCCAAAGGTTTTCCGCGATAGGTGGTTACGAAGTCGATGGCTTCCAGATCTGGAACACCGACGCCTTGCAGTGTTGCTTCAATTTGCGAATAGCGGATCGAGTCGCCGACGATCAGTGACAGGTCGCGACGCACGGCGGGGAATTTTGGCAGGCTCGCCAACTGCGGGACAGCGCGGGCGCCTTGGAGCAATGCATTCAGGTCCAGTTCTGCCATTGCAGGGGCGAAACCCAGCCCGACCTTGTTGACGATCGCCTGGTCCGTCATTCCCACGTAACCCACTACCTCTCCCGCCCAGCGGATCTCGCCAGCGGTCCCGCGCGCGTAGCCCTGACGGTCAGTGGACAACACGGACACGCGTCGCTCCTTGTCGAGACGTCCTAAGACAACCTCCACAGCACCCCGCATCGCTCGCAAATCTGTGCCCCCACTCACGAGCGCAAGTCCGCGATTCTCGACGAGCGTCATCGCGTCGTCATAAGAAAAGATTGAGCCCGTCTCGAAAACCTTCACGTCGCTCATCCCCGCCGACTCATTACGAAGCAGGGCCTCGAGCAAACCTGGAATCAGGCTGGGACGGAGTTGCGCATTGTCGCGGCGAACATTTGGGTCGACACGGGGCAATGAACGATTCTTGTTCACCACAAAGTCGGTCGCGAGCGTGTCGGAAACAAAGGTGTAGGTGATCGCTTCAAAAAAACCCGCTCCGACCAAGCTGTCGCGAATCGTATCAAACGCTCTGGCACGCGGGTCGGGCGGCGTGAGTCGAATCTCGATCTGCTCACGAAGCGGAATGCGACTGTATCCCCATATGCGTGCGATCTCCTCGACGAGATCCACTTCAAGTCTAACGTCGAGCCGGTGACTCGGGACGACCACGTCAATGCGATCTTCTCGTTGGACGGGAGAAAAGCCGACTCGCCGCAGCGCGCCAATGGCCTCATGGGCAGGAACATCGACCCCAAGTGTTCGTCGAAGGGCAGAGAAGCGAACCGACAATTGCATGGCCTGATGACCGCTCTGGCCACCCTCCACGGCGTGGGCCAGAATTTCTCCGCCGGCAATTTGTTTGATCAGTTCAGCTGCGCGGACGCTGGCGCGCTCAGGCATCAGGGGGTCTATGCCTCGTTCAAATCGATAGGAGCTGTCGCTCTTCATCGACAGAGCCCGTCCTGTGCGCCTGATCGTCAGCGGATCGAATCGGGCGGACTCCAGTAGAACATTCTTTGTCCCATCCGACACCTCTGAATCGCGCCCGCCCATGACGCCTGCCAAGGCGATCGGCTTCTGCGCGTCGGCGATCACCAGCATGTCATCAGTCAACTTTCGAACATGCCCGTCGAGGCTCGTTAACACCTCGCCGGCCCGGGCGCATCGCACGATTACCTGTCGTCCTTCGACTTTGTCAAAGTCAAACGCGTGCAGCGGCTGACCGAGTTCCATCATCACGTAATTGGTCACATCGACGACATTGTTGACTGGTCGCAACCCGACCGCCTGCAATCGTCGCTGCAACCAAGGCGGGCTCGGTCGGATCTGCACATTGCGAATGACCCGCGCGACGTAGTGCGGGCAGAGCGGCGAATCAAGGCGTACGCGCAGCATGTCGGTCGTTGGCACCGATGATTCTTCGCTCTTCGGAATGACATCTTTGAACGGCTGATTGCTCAAGGCAGCCAACTCCCGGGCGACGCCGAGATGCGACAGGCAATCGCTCCGGTTGCTGGTGACCTCCACGTCGAAAACATCGTCGTCGCCATGCTTTTCAAAGATCTCCACCGGCAGCCCGCCATGGGTGAGCAGGTCGCCCAGCTTCGTCACATCGTCCGCGGACGGGAAATAGTCTTTGAGCCATTCGAGACTGATTTTCATAGGTTGATCCGGTGCAGCAGCGGAGCAATTTAGTCGGTTGGCTGTGAGAATTAAAGCAGGCGTGCATTTCTTACACGTGTCCCTGTATAACGTTCCGACGAACAGCCGATTTTTTTTATCATTACAGGAGACCCGCCCCATGTGGTTAAAGACATCCAGAAAACTCGCCGTCGTTACGCTGCTACTTGCCAGCACGTCGATCGTCCATGCCGACCAACCGTCCGCCACTGATGCAGTCGCCAAGGGGCAGGCGGCCGTGGAGAAAGGCTTGGCATTTTTGAAGGCGCAGCAAAAGGAGGACGGCGGCTGGCAGAACCAAGGAGAGCCACCGGCTTTCACCGCTCTTGTGCTGCGCGCGTTCCTTCAGGAAGAAAAGTACGACGCCGAAGTTCCGTTCATCGAAAAAGGGTTCGAGAAGCTGCTGTCCTATCAACTGGAAGACGGCGGAATCTACAAAGACCTGCTCGCCAACTACAACACTGCCATCGCGATCAGCGCCCTAGCGGCGGCGAAGGAGCCGGAATACCAGGCACGGCTCGAAAAGGCGGTTGCTTATCTAAAGCAATTGCAATGGTCTGACTCCATCTCAGGACTGCCTAAAGGGGAGACGGTCAGCGGCGAGGATGACATGCGGTTTGGGGGTTGGGGCTATGGGAAAAAGGGGCGACCTGATGGATCGAATCTCCAATTGGCGCTTGACGCGCTGCATGATGCGGGCGTGCCTGCAAGCGATCCGGCCTTTCAACGCGCGCTGAAGTTTGTATCGCGCATGCAGAATTATTCAGAAACAAACGATCAGCCATGGGCCGGCAACGACGGCGGGTTTGCTTACACGCCCGCCGGGGGCACTCCCGAAAAACCGGGCGAGTCATTCGCTGGGGAATACGAATCAGATGGCAAGAGAATGCTCCGCTCTTATGGATCGATGACATATGCAGGGCTCAAGAGCTTCATCTACGCAGGCTTGACCAAGGATGATGCCCGGGTCAAGGCAGCCTGGAACTGGATCGTCAACAACTGGTCCCTGGACGAGAATCCCGGCATGAAGGCCGGCGACCCTGCCAATGCGCAGCATGGTTTGTATTACTACTATTACACCTTAGGCCGGGCTCTGAACACCTATGACGAACCGGTATTGCAGGCAACGGGCAAGCAGCCGATAGACTGGCGAGTCCAATTGATTGAGAAGCTCGCCAGCCTGCAGCATGATGATGGGTCGTGGGTCGGTGAGAAGAAATGGATGGAAGACAGCCCGACCCTCACAACGTGTTACTCGGTGCAGGCGCTTCAGGAAGCGCTCGCCGACTTAAAGGAGCATGCGGGTAAGTAGGTAGGGTAGGGATCGCGCGAAGAAGTCAGTGCAGAGTCGCCCCTTGCAGACTCAGCTGAGCGACTGCTCGAGCGCAATCGGCACAGGAAATAATTCCTGTGCCGATTGCGTTGTATCGTCGTATCCGAATGTCATGGTCCCGCGACAGTCCGTCGTGACCATCTCAACGATCGGTATGCACTTCTTTCTCGGTCTTGCTGATCGTGCCGTCAGGCTTCTCGACCACGCGCTCCTCGCGGGCCTTGCCCGTACCGTCGCTGTTGGTTTCGACGGTAGTTTCACGGGAAATCTCCCTGTCGCACCCGGTGGTAAGACAAACACCAACGCTCGCCATCGCCGCAATGATCGATACTGACATAAACTTCATGGAGGTCTCCTTTGTTTGACCGCTGGACCATGATGCAAATATCAGACCAAGCCCATGCATGAGACGACCGCTTGGCGTCCGCGCGCATTCACAATACAGTGGTAGGCCAAGGATAACCTATGGAAGCAACGCCCCAACTTATCAACTTTACCGACTTCACCAAGATCGACCTTCGCGTCGCCACCGTCGTTTCGTGCATATTGCACCCTAATGCAGACAAGCTGCTGGTGCTCCAAGTCGACATTGGAACCGAGCGACGGCAGATCTGTGCTGGGCTGCGCGGACATTACGAGCCCGACAGCCTTGTAGGAAGACAGATCATCGTTGTCGCCAATCTGGAGCCGCGAGCCATGCGTGGCGAAATCAGTCAGGGGATGCTCTTGGCGGCCACAGATGCGGTCACGGGCAAGGTCATTGTCATGGCTCCCTCAGAATCCGTCACGCCGGGCAGCGTGGTGAAGTAAGCATGTCGGTCGCAACGATATCACATGACGATGCTGCGCGAACTGCATATTTCCAACCTCGCCATCATCAGCGATGCGCGCGTCGACTTTGCTCCCGGGCTCAACTGTTTTACCGGCGCGACCGGGGCAGGGAAGAGCCTGATCATCGGCGCGATTGAAATCCTGTTAGGCCTGCGAAGCCCCACCGATATGTTGCGGAAAGGTTCGGACGAAGGTCGCATCAGCGGGGTGTTTGAAATCACATCGAAGTCGACGCTGGCCGCCATCGGCGCGATAACCGACGCACAGGTCTCCGACGCCGGCGGAGAGGTGCTGCTCACGCGCCGGCTGCACGCCAGTGGGCGCAGTTCCGTTTCATTGAACGGCAATCCCATCACGCTGGTGATGCTCCGCCAGATATCCGAACATCTCGTTGACGTGCATGGTCAGCATGATCAGCAGTATCTGTTGAAACCGTCTAACCAGCTCGACACGCTCGACCAGTTTGGCCTGCTTCAGCCCCTTCGCGATGAATATGGAAAAATCTATGCCGATCTTCGCACGACGGTGAATCGCCTGGCAGAACTGCGCGCCAGTGAAGACCTCAACCGGCAACGACTCGAACTGTATCGATTCCAGGCAGGTGAGATCGACAAGGCTGAACTGCAGCCCTCTGAATATGAAGAACTCAGCGCGCGGTCGCGCGTGCTGGCCAACCTCGAAAAATTAAAGCGGGAAGCCGGTGCGACTCACGTCGCCCTTTATGAAGCGGAGGGATCTCTCCTCGAACGCCTAAAGATGATGGCAGGCGTTATTTCTGAACTTGCCGGACTCGACACCCAGCTCGGCCCCATCGCGGGCAATCTGCGCGACGCATCAATTTCGCTTGAGGAGGTTGCTTTTGATCTCTCGCGTTATCTGGATCGCCTCGATCTCGATCCTTCAGAAATCGGTGAGGTAGATGATCGCCTGAATACGCTCAACCGCATTCTGAATAAATATGGTCAGAGTGTTGAAGGTGTCATTGCTTATCGCGCCGAAATCGGAGCAAAGATTAGCGAACTGGAGAAGGCAACAGGCGATCTCTCGAAATTTGACTCAAACATTCAAAACTTGCGCGCTGAGTTGAACGTGCTCGGTAAAAAATTATCCGCCGAGCGAAGCGACGCGGCCAACAGGCTTTGGCCGCTCGTGCAGAAGCAGTTAGTTGAACTGGGAATGGAAAAGGCGACGTTTCGCGTGACAGTCGAGCCGGCCGCCGGCGACGGCTACCTGCCTGGCACGTTCACGGGGTTCGATACGGTGGAGTTCATGGCCATGACAAATCCCGGTCAGCCCATGCAGCCATTGCGGAAGATCGCGTCCGGCGGGGAAATGTCGCGCATCATGCTGGCCCTGAAGGGCATTTTGTCTCAGAGCGATCGTGTGTCTGTCCTCGTCTTCGATGAGATCGACGCAAATGTCGGAGGTAGATTAGGATCGGTTATCGGCAAGAAACTGCGCGCGTTGGCCGACGGACAGCAGGTTTTGTGTATTACGCATCTGCCTCAAATCGCCAGCTATGCCGATCGCCATCTGACCGTTCGAAAGGAAGTCGTGGGTAATCAGACAACGACCACCGTGCGGGTGATGGATGGTACCGCTCGCATTGAGGAGCTTGCCGAAATGATCGGCGGGCAACGCATCACTGACACGACACGGGCGCAGGCGAGTGAACTTCTGGACGCTGCCCGAAGCGACTTCAAACCGGTTGCAAAGCGCGGACGCAAGGCGACCCTAAGGTAGATGAAGGCCCATCAACTGGCGCAACTGCCGCAGCGCACTTCCCCGGTGACTTATCTGATGCTTTTGTTCGCGTGACATCTGGGCCGTGGTCAGGCCGGCAGATTCGACAAAGAAGAGCGGGTCGTAACCGAAGCCGTGCTCGCCACGCGGGTCGCTAAGGATGCTACCGCTCATTACACCTCGCGTGGTGAGCACCACGTTTCCTTCAAGGTCTGCCAAGGCCAACACGCACACGAAGCGGGCCAACCGCTCGGCGTCGATGACCGATGCAAGTTGCGAAATCAGCAGGCGGTTATTGTCAGCATCACCTGAGCCCTGCTGGTGCATGGACGCCCAACGCGCGCTGTGCACGCCCGGCTTGCCACTAAGGGCATCGACCTCCAGCCCGCTGTCGTCGGCCAGCGTCCACAGCCGGTGACGCTTCGCATACGCGGACGCCTTGATGCAGGCATTGGCGAGAAACGTTTGGCCTGACTCTTCAACGGCGGCTTGGTCGGGGTAATCGCGCAGATCGCGTGCATGATAACGATCTCCTGCGAGCATCGCGCGGAACTCAGCGACCTTGCCGGGGTTGGTGGTTGCAACGAGAAGGTCCATGTTCACCGGTCCAATGATCGGAGCCGTGTACGCGCAGGCGCCGGGGCGTTGGGCTGTCGCGCGGTGGGCTCGGCCGGGGTCATACCGGGAACGCCCGGGACGCCCGTCGGCGCGCCCTCATCGCTGCCCGGGTCATCGAATACCGACGCCCCCTTGCGAACGGGCACGACGATCATGAAGGACCGATCTTTGACGGGGTTGCCCCTCACAACGTGTTCAATCTCAAACCCGTTGACCGCATGCGTTGGAAACTCCCGCAACATAGCCAGCAACGTCGGATCCACTGCGACAAACTTCGGCGCGACAGGCTTCAACCGCTGGCCGTCAGCAGCATGCAATTCCTTCCCGGGATCTGGCAGCAAGGCCGGCGGAAGTACGAGCAACGCGTCGTTGTCGTTTGGATTTTGCATGACAGCTGGGTCACGCTCTTCGACAGACGGCTTCGGCCACAGGCCGATGCACACCGAACTCGTTGTCTCCCCGTGAAAATAATACGCCTCGTATCCCGCATCCCGCGCGCTCTTCACGGCATCGACAGCCGCCTTCTTGCGCTCGGGGGTGTCTTTGTAGGCAGCGATCTGCAGCGACCAGTAGTGACGCTCGTCGGTCTCGTCGAGTCGCAGCCGTGAAAGATCCCATTGCCGGGGCGCGTTGGGATCGGGCGAATCAATCTCGACAAAGATGCACGACCGAAACGGCCTATCGCCCATGGCGTCGGTCACGCCGTTGAGCTTCAAACGATCACTCTGTGCGCGTCGACCCTCGGCGGCGTCCTTGGGATCGTTGAAGGTACGGTAGTAGCCGTAGTAGAGCGTACTCTGGTCCTCGGCATGGATGACGTACCAATCGCTCATCCCCGTGGCCGCTATGAGTTCGGCCTTGCGTCGCTTCGACAATGCCAGGTGATTGGGACCTGTAATCGACTCACACAGAATGGTCCACTGTGCATCTTTCGGCGGGATCGGACTGTCATCCACGGTCGATTGCCCTGCCGGTGCAATCGCCGCGCCTTGAGTGGCTTGTTCCGCCGATTTTGGCGACACGCGGTCCATCGTATTGGGTGAACTGCTGGCCGATGGGTTATTCTCTGCGCACCCGCCAGTAAGAATCGCCAGCGAACAGACCATCCAGACGAATCGGTGTTGCATAGGTTGCTCTCCAAAGTCGACCATCTCACCTGACGCAATCACCATTATACATGACCTGGCGGGCATCGCATGCGGCGACCACAATCAGCTGTGCCAACAATTAACAATCCAGCAGATAGTGCGGTTCACCATCCGTTGCGGATTTTGAGGGCTTCTTGTCGATAGGTTGCGTACGACAGAATCGGCTCACGCAGTTTGCGTCGATGTTCCGATAACTAATTTAGACCACACGGGAGTAACCGTCGATGGATCATCTGATCAACACAGCTGAGCGTTTAAAAAACGTCCGCGAAGCATGCGAAAGTTTCCTGGCGCTTTGGACCATCGAGCAGGTCCTGGATACGCCGGAACACTTCGACAACACCGAGCCTTCGATCCATGAGCAGGCCGGCGGATATTGGAAGCGAATGACCTGGAACGGGTCTCCCGACAACCCTTGAACCTATGGGCAGAATCTCCACGAGCGTCGGTCTGATCAGCGGTATCAACACGCGCGACATCATCGACCAGTTGATGTCCATTGAAGAGGCGCCCAAGAAGCGCCTGCAGACCCAGATCGATTCGGCCAACGAGGAGCGATTGGCGTTTGTCGACTTTTCGACAAGGCTTACCTCCCTCAAAATCTCCGGTACGACGCTCAAAAAGACATCCACATTTGAAGCCGCCACTGCAAGCAGCAGCGATGAAAACGTCCTGAGCGCCACCACCTCCGCAGGCGCGACGGTCGGGTCGTTTCAGTTTCGCGTGGCAAGGCTCGTGACGTCTCAGCAGTCGATCACCCGCGGTTTCGCTGATGCTGACACGACACGCGTCGGGGCAGGCACACTCACCTTCGAAACAGGTGGAGGCGACCTCAAAAGTCGGACGCAGCTTTCAGACTTAAACGGGGGCGCTGGCGTGCAACGTGGTTCGTTCCGCATTACAGATCGCAGCGGTGCTTCGGCAGTGGTCGACATCAGCAGCGCGGTCAACCTCGATGATGCGGTGAGGAAAATCAACAACTCCCTTGGGGTGTCGGTGCGTGCTGCGATTGTTGGAGACAAGCTAAAGCTCACCGACCTGACCGGACGCACCACGACTGACCTATCCGTGCAGGACCTTGGTGGTGGGTCGGCGGCGGCGGGCCTGGGGCTGACCACCGACACCGACGTTGATGCGAACACGCTGACCGGGGCTGACATCAACTTCGTCGGACGCAATACGTCACTTGCCACGCTCAACGATGGACGTGGGATACGCAAGGCCGCGTCTGGAAATGATTTCTCCATATCGCTGGCCGATGG
>Ga0105047_10019158_pt1 | contig 10574 bp, 8 predicted proteins | sample MAT04_FD_78384 | JGI IMG/M metagenome (GOLD analysis project Ga0105047, IMG submission 78384) | Freshwater microbial communities from Lake Fryxell liftoff mats and glacier meltwater in Antarctica - MAT-04 (megahit assembly) | ecosystem: Environmental > Aquatic > Freshwater > Ice > Liftoff... | reverse complement strand
GACAATCCCGATGATCTGCGGCGAGCTTCGGTTAGCGCCAGCGACAATGACTTCGCATCGTAAGGTCGTGATTCGATATCCTTCTGAAGGGTTTGCTGGACGATCGTGCTGACCCAGACCGGACAATCCAAAGAGATCGAGGCGGCTTTGGGCGGGATTTCGATCGGTGCGTTGCTAGCGACTTCTTGCAACGTTGCTCCCGAGATCGGTGCTCGACCGGTCAGCGCCAGGAACATGGTCGCGCCGAGTGAGTAGATGTCGCCGCGCGGTGATACCGCAGTTTGGTCATTGACGACTTCGGGAGGTTGCAGCGCCAACTCAAGAGGCGTCATCGCGCGCGGGTTGCGATAAATCGAGTGCGCTCGATCGATGCGAAAATCGATCAATACCGGAGACAGCCCTGAGATGATCACTTTGCTGGGGCCAATCGCGTCATGGCAAATTCCCATCGCGTGTGCTTCGGCCAGTGCTTCGGCAATCGGAATGGCAAAGTCAAGCACGGCATCCCACTGCAACCGTCCTCGCCGTTCAAGCTGATGTGCAAGCGTGTCGCCTTCGATCAATTCGAACGCCAAGTAAGCGTCGGTTTCTTCAAAACCGCCACCGTAGCAACGGGCAATCGCAGGATGCTGCAAGCGTTTGAGCGTCTCCCATTCGTCTGAGAACGCCTCGCGGCCTTCGGCGGTGCCACCGAATGGGGTTGAAAAAACCTTGACTGCAACGGCTCGGCGTAGGTCGACATGAATGGCACGCCAAACGAGGCTTTGCGAGGGGTTGTCGCCGAGTTTGGCTTCGAGAGCGAGCGGACCGAGACGAGAACGCGGCATGGATCGAATGGGGAAGGAGGACCTACACAAACAAAAACGAAAGCGATTTGCCTCGCCACCGTAGCCGCCGGGCGAGCGAAGCTTAGCGAATTGTAACCGCCGATCTGGCTGCCGTGATGAGGGTTTGCGACGTATTGTAGAACAATTGTCCCCAATTGTTCACCGAGCAATGGAGGACAATGGGAATGCTCTCCTCTGAGCAATTGGGGACAATTGCTCTACACTCCAAAAATTAACAACTTCGGCCTTGCAAAAGATTTAGCATCGGCTAAACTCGTCAAAAGTTAGCACATGCTAACAATTTACTTAATTGCGGAGAGGTTGTCGATGAAACCGATGCGAAAACATGGCTTTACGCTGGTCGAATTGTTGGTCGTGATTGCGATCATTGGGGTGCTCGTCGGGTTGCTGTTGCCAGCGGTCCAGGCTGCTCGCGAAGCTGCTCGTCGGATGCAGTGCAGCAATCATCTGAAGCAGATCGGCTTGGCGATGCATAATTATCATTCGGCCTACAACCAATTGCCCGCCGGATACTACTCCTTTGCGACACGTGATGGCAGCGGCCCGGCTTCGATGCAGATCGATCCGTTGACTTGGGATGCTGGGCCTGGTTGGGGTTGGGGTGCGATGATCTTGCCATTCCTCGAACAAGCTGGGGCGGCGGAGGCGATTCGGTACGATCGACCCGTTTGGGATATCAGTAACGCGGCAGTGATTGAAACCAAGATACCGGGCTTTCTGTGCCCTTCGGCAACTGCGGGAGACGATGCGTTTGTGGTGCAAAACGAGACCGGTACGCCGCTGACAATCGGTGGTCGACAGATTCGTATGGCTCGATCGCATTACGTTGTCAGCCATGGTCAAGAATCTTGTTGGGACGAGTGTGGTTCCGATGCCTCGGGCGATGTATTCGACAATATCTACACGGCCGCCGTTCGGACCGTTGCCATAAGCGGTGATACATCAAAAGTCGCCGATGGCCCTTTCTATCGGAACTCAAAGATCGGGTTCCGAGATTTTCTGGACGGAACGGCATACACGATCCTGGCCGGAGAGCACGCGCCAGTGATCGCTGATAAGACATGGGCAGGAATTGTTCCCGGTGCATTCACGCACCCCAGAATCGACACACCAGAGAATCAACCCGAGTCGGCGGCCACGTTATTGTTTGTGCATAGCGGGCCATCGGGCGGCGAGCTGGATCTCACCGGCTTTCCGATCATGCACCCGATCAATCATCCCTTCAAACACGTTTGCCAGATGTTTTCGCAACATCCAGGCGGCGGTAACGTGTTGCTTGGCGATGGTTCGGTTCGGTTCATTTCGGAAAGCGTCAATCAATTGACTTTCGCCGAGATGTCGAGCCTTCGAGAACATGAAATCGTGAATCCGGAGAATCTGTAATGGCGCAGCCACTGCAAGTAAGTAAGTCCGTTTCGTCGCCGAGCCTCACGTCTCGAACTCGCAAAAAATCTGGCTTGTCGACTCGTGTGCTTGGCGGTTTTGTTCTGGCGGTGGCTATGGGCGGCGTCTGCTGGTACTTTCTTGCTGGCTCTAAGATTCGGCTAAGCGAAAAGGGATATGAATTATCCAAGTCGCTTTACGCGGCCTGCAACCTTGAAGACCCTAAGCGTCTGGAGGCATTCGTCAAGGCTATGAATCAGCATTCGCCATCGCCCGAAGAGCAGGCGAAGCTAGCGCCGATTGTGGATCTAGCTCAAAGCGGACGTTGGCAGGACGCGGCTGAGCGAGCGAGAAGTTTACTTCAATCACAGGATGAGCATTGATCGTTTCTTGTTCGAAACTCCGTTGTCACGGATTGATGGCAATCTTCGCGATCTTGCTTGGTTGCGAAGCGCGTTCTACTACGATGACGCGTACCACGGCGAGTCCTGATCGGCCGATTGAAGTCGTTGCGACTGTGGGAATGGTGGCTGACATTGTCCGCGAGGTTGGAGGGACACGCGTTGCTGTCTCGCAGTTGATGGGCCCTGGTGTTGACCCGCATCTGTATCGCGGCAGTCGCGACGACGTACGGTCGATCCTAACCGCTGACATGGTTTTCTACAGCGGTCTGATGCTGGAGGGAAAGCTGGCTGGCATGCTGGAGAAGGTCGCCAGGAAAAAACCTGTGATCGCAATCACCAAGTCGCTTAGTCGCGATTCCGTTCTGGAAGAAGAAGCCACGCTAGGACATTCTGATCCGCATGTTTGGATGGATGTGCTGGCATGGTCGAGCTGTGTGGATGTCGTGGTAGAATCGTTAGTCGAGTTTGATCCGACAAATGAAGCTCAATTTCGCGCCGCGGCCTCGGCGTACCAAGCAACACTTGCAAAACTTGATCGCTATGGGCGACAAGTGATGAGTACGGTCCCAGCTAGCGGTCGCGTGTTGATCACGTCGCACGATGCCTTTCATTACTTTGGCCGCGCTTACGGTTTGGAAGTGTTTGGTGTTCAAGGCTTATCGACCGATTCCGAGGCCGGCCTAAAACAGATCAACTCGCTCGTCGATACGATTGTGCAGCGACAGATTGCGGCGGTGTTTGTAGAAAGCAGCGTTCCCAAGAAAAGCATTCTCGCGGTTGTGGATGGTGCTGGGTCGCGCGGGCATCACGTGATCATCGGCGGCGAACTTTTCTCCGACGCGATGGGACCAGGCGGCACCTACGAAGGTACCTATGTTGGCATGCTTGATCATAATTTGACAATCGTAGCGCGTTCATTGGGCGGCGAAGCACCCGAGCGCGGGATGCAGGAATCATTAATGTCTAGTGGAATCAAATCGGAGCATCTCGCGCCATGAGTGAATTACCGCTTGTCATTGAGGATCTGACGGTCGCCTACAACCGTAAACCCGTGATTTGGGACGTGGCGTTTCAAGTCGAACCGGGCACGTTGGTCGGTGTCATTGGTCCCAACGGAGCTGGCAAAAGCACATTGCTAAAGGCTTGCATGGACTTGCTGCCCACCGCGTCGGGGCGTGTTCGTATTTTTGGCGAGCCTTATCACGTCAATCGACACCGAGTCGGCTACGTTCCACAACGAGAAAGCGTCGACTGGGATTTTCCAGTGTCCGCTCTCGATGTCGTTACGATGGGACTTTATCGCGAGATCGGTTGGCTGCGACCGGTTCGCAAGAAACATACCGACGCCGCTCGCGCTGCGATGGAGCGAGTCGGTATCGAGGAACTCGAAGGGCGTCAGATCAGTCAGCTTTCCGGCGGTCAACAGCAGCGAACATTCTTGGCGCGAGCGCTCGTTCAAGATGCGGATCTCTATTTCATGGACGAGCCTTTTGCTGCCGTTGACGCCGCAACGGAAAAAGCGATCGTCGAGATTCTGCGTGGGATGAAGCGTGAAGGTAAAACGGCGATCGTGATTCACCACGATCTGCAAACGGTCCACGAGTACTTTGATCATGTTGTGTTGCTGAATATGCGAGTCGTCGCTCATGGCCCAACCGAAGAGGTCTTCACGACGGAGAACCTTCAGAAAACGTATGGAGGTCGTTTGACGTTGCTCGACCAAGCGACCGAGGCGATGCGCCGAAGGGACAAGGGCGTCTAATTCCAGTGACCGAACCGCTTTCCCAGATGAGTGTTCCTGCTTTCGTTTCGCTCTGCGCGCAAGGCGACTCATGGTCGCGAGTGTTGCTGTTGGAAGACTACAACACTCGGTTGGTTGTGATTGCGACGACACTGCTGGGACTTGCGGCGGGCGTTGTCGGTTCATTCACGTTGTTACGCAAGCGTGCTTTGCTAGGGGACGCGCTCAGTCACGCAACATTGCCCGGCATTGGGCTCGCGTTCCTTTTCGCACCATCGCTTGGCTTGGACGGAAAGTCGCTGCCCGTGCTGCTGGTTGGTGCCGCGATCAGCGGTTCGGTCGGCATGACGATAATTCTGGTCATTCGCAATCTCACAAAACTTAAAGAGGACACTGCGTTAGGGATCGTGCTCTCGGTTTTCTTTGGCGGTGGACTGGCGCTGCTTGGTTTTGCACAACAAATGCCAGAGGGCCATGCGGCGGGGCTAGAGTCGTTCATTTACGGTAAAACTGCCTCAATCATCGCCCAAGACGCATGGTGGATTCTTACCGCCGGGACGCTGTCTTTAGGCCTTCTTTCCGTGTTTTACAAAGAGTTGAAACTGCTCTGCTTCGACGAAGGATTTGCTTCATCGCGAGGCTACCCAACCGTCGGGCTAGATCTGGTGTTGATGGTGACGGTTGTCTTGGTCACCATCGTCGGTTTGCAAGCCGTTGGTTTGATTCTAATGATCGCGTTGCTTGTTATTCCTGCGGCCGCCGCCGGATTCTGGACCGGCAATATGCTGAGGATGGCAGTTCTGTCTGCGGTGATCGGTGGGGTTAGTTGCATGGTTGGTTCGGTCCTCAGCGCCCTGTCCCCTGGGCTGCCGTCAGGCGCGATGATTGTTCTTACTTCCGCGCTCTTTTTCCTTGTCAGTATGTTGATCGGGCGCCAGCGAGGTGTGATTGTGCAAGCCTGGCGGCGCTGGAGGACCCGACGCCGAATCGATCGACGGCATGTGCTCCGGGGCATCTACGAGTTACTAGAAATGCAGCCGACATCGTTTGTTTCCGACGAGACATCCCAAGCTGCGGCGGGCAAATGGGTTTCTGCTGCCGCACTGTTGTCTTCCCGAACATGGTCGGCGCGACGGATGTTTGGTGAGGTTCAGCGACTGCGAAACGAAGGCTTGCTGCGTGCGCGTGAGAAAGAGCTTTCGCTGACCGCGTCAGGCTTGGTAGAGGCGAGGCGATTGACACGCGAACATCGTCTGTGGGAACTGTATCTGATCACGCATGCAGACGTTGCCGCCGAACGCGTTGATCGCGATGCCGAGCGAATTGAAGATTGTCTTGAGCCGGTCATGATCGACGAGTTGGAAACCCTGTTGCACGAGGCCCGTGGCGGTTCGGGCGTGCCCGTCAGTCCCCACGGAATCGAATCTACCATTAACGTAGCGAGGACATCATGACATTGATCGCTGCAACGACATGGCTGTGGGAACTGGATGGATGGATCATCGCAGCCGGCGTTTTGTGCGCCGTGGCCTCGTCGCTGGTAGGAAATTTCTTAGTTCTCCGCCGTATGAGCATGCTGGGTGATGCGGTCAGTCATGCCGTGTTGCCGGGTCTTGCTGCAGCGTTCTTGATTACCGGCAGTCGGCAAAGTTTGCCCATGTTTGTCGGTGCCGCGATCGTTGGCGTTTTGACCGCGCTGCTGACACAGTGGATACGCAACTTCGGTAAAGTCGACGAAGGTGCGTCGATGGGCGTGGTCTTTACGACGCTCTTTGCGCTCGGCCTTGTAATGATTGTGCAGGCCGCTGACACGGTCGACTTAGATCCCGGTTGTGTTCTGTACGGGGCGATCGAATTCACGCCTTTGGATACGCTCATGGTCGGCAACTTTGATATCCCGCGCGTCGTCGTGGTCCTGGGCATCGTGACGATAATCAATTTGCTGTTCGTGATGCTGTTCTATAAAGAGCTGAAGCTGACGTCGTTTGACCCAGTCTTAGCCGACACGATGGGGCTGCCATCGGCCTGGGTTCATTATGGTTTGATGACGCTGGTTGCGATCACCGCCGTGGCCAGCTTTGAAAGCGTCGGCAATATCTTGGTGGTCGCGATGATGGTCGTACCGGCGGCGGCAGCATCAATGTTGACCGATCGCTTGCCGATGTTGATACTGATCAGCGCCTGCATCGGTGCCGCCTCAGCGGTGCTTGGACATCTGACGGCGATCGCTGTTCCGGGGTGGTTTGGCTTCGGCAGCACATCTACCGCAGGGATGATGGCACTGACAGCGGGGCTGTTGTTCTCGTTGGTTGTCGTGTTTAGCCCGAAGAGCGGCTTGCTTTTCAATTTCGCGAGGCGACAACAATTGGCCTTCAGCATCCTTGGTGAAGACGTACTGGCTTACGTCTATCGCTACGAAGAAAAAGACGAACCGCAAGCGATCACTCGCAAGCGTATGCAAAAGAAGCTGATTGCATCGTCTACTGCAACCTCAATCGTGCTTGCATGGTATCGCTGGCGAGGGATGCTACTTCAACGCGGCGACCAATATGGATTGAGTGAGTCAGGTCGAGCTTCGGCGGCGTTATTGGTTCGCTCACACCGATTATGGGAGCAGTACTTGGTCGACCAAGCCGGGGTCGCGACGGATCGTATTCACGGTCAAGCCGAACGACTGGAACATTTTACAGGTCGAAAGTTTCGCGACGAGCTGGAACGCCAGACCGCTTACCCTTCGTCCGATCCGCATGGTAGACCGATTCCTGCGGAGGGAGTCAACCCAGATCGCGTCAACCCAGAGCGGGCGATTGCCGAAGGGTCAGCATCCAATGAACACGGTTTGGAGAAACCAACATCATGAGAATTGTATCGCTGTTGCCCAGCGCGACCGAAATGATTTGCGAGATCGGCTTGGGCGATAAATTGTGCGGCGTGACTCACGAATGCGACTATCCGCTGCATGTCACGAAGTTGCCACGCGTCACAACGTCGTCCATTCCGCACGATGCGACCAGCGCCGAGATCGACCGACTGGTCAGTGAGCGAACTCGTGGCATGGTTGCGCTTTATTCGCTCGACATGGAAACGCTGACGCAAATCCGCCCCGACGTGATCGTGACTCAGACTCTGTGCGATGTTTGCGCGGTCGCAGAGGGCGAAGTGTTGACGGCGGTCGAGTTGCTCCCCGGTCAACCGCGCGTCATCAACCTCTCACCGATGTCGCTTGGTGATATGCTTGGTGAATTGCAGCAGCTTGGTGAGTTGCTTGGATGCAGCGATCAAGCTGGCTATGCGGTTGCCGCACTTGTGTCGCGAGTCAATGTAGTCAAGGAACGAAGCCAAGCGATGCCTCATCATCCGACGACGGTGTTGCTGGAATGGATCGATCCGCTGTTTTCGGCCGGGCACTGGAGTCCAGAACTTGTTCGCTACGCCGGTGGCAAAGATTTGCTAGGCAGCGAAGGGGCAAAGTCCAAAAGAATCGCGTGGTCGGAGTTGGTCGAAGCTGATCCCGAAGTCATCGTGATCGCTTGTTGTGGTTTCAGCGTTCAACGATCACTGGTTGATGTTACCTTGATGCAATCGTATCCAGGCTTCCCTTCGCTCCGAGCGGTTCGCAACAAGCGAGTTTACATTGCCGACGGTTCAGCGTACTTTAATCGTCCCGGACCCAGGCTCGTTGATAGCCTAGAATTGCTTGCTCACGCGATTGAACCGAACGTCCATCCACTGCCAAGCAACTTGAATGCTTTTATTTCGCTGTTGTGAACGATTGCGACAATTGTTCCACACACTCTTCCCCGAATGCACCTCGTGAAATCATTTACCGATCCAGACGATGCGATCATTGCGTTAGCAAGTCTGCTGCGAACCGTCGCGAGCGAGCCCGCAATTCCCGTTGCGGGTCGAGTGCTGGCTGAGCCGATCTTTGCTGATCGCGATAGCCCGGCGGCTGATGTTTCAGCAATGGATGGATATGCCATTCGTATCGCGGACTTGAGCATGGATCGCGTGTCAATCAGCGGCGAAGCGCAGCCCGGTCAACCACCGACAGAGCTTATGCCGGGAACGGCACAAAGAATCTTCACCGGTGCCGTCGTGCCGCATGGTGCCGAGGCGATCGTGATGCGAGAAGATACCGACGAATCATCCGCCGGTTCGATCGTGTGGCTTGATCGCGTGGGCCAATTAACACGCGGCGGGAACATCCGGTTTCAAGGTGAGAACGGCAAGGCGGGTGATTCGATTTTGAACGCTGGCTCGCTGTTGACGTCCGCAAAGATTGCCGCCGCCGCGAATTTTGGTGCCAGCTTGATCGCACTGCATCGCGCGGTGCGTGTCACAATCATCGTCACCGGCAACGAATTGTTGGACATCCACTCGTCGCCGACGGCATGGCAACTTCGCGACAGCAACGGTCCAACGATCGCGGCCGTATGTTCGCAACGATCGTGGATCGATTGCCGACATCCAACTCGATGCGGAGACAATGTACCGGAATTGAAACAGCGACTCGAAGATGCGCTGGCCAACAGTGATGCAGTGATCTTGACCGGCGGAGTTTCGAAAGGCGACTACGATCACGTGCCAGGCGTGATCGCTGACTTAGGCGCACAAACCGTGTTTCATCAATTGCCGATTCGCCCGGGTCGCCCGATCTTAGGTGCCGTTTCAAAAGCGGGGCAATTGATCCTTGGCTTGCCAGGAAATCCCGTTAGCGCGATCGTTGGAATGACGCGATTCGGCATTCCTCTGCTGGCAAAACAGAGCGGGCAGCTTGATTGGCAAGCGTTGCCGCGACTTGTCACTGTCGCTCGTCCAAGCGACAAAACGTTGCATCTTCATTGGTATCGGCTCGTACGATTGATCTCTCCAACCATGGTCGAGCTGATTGATTCACAAGGCTCTGGCGACCTTGTTGCACTCTCACAAAGCACGGGTGTCATTCACCAGCCGCCAAACACCACCGGCACAGGACCGTGGTCGTATTTCGCTTGGTAAGCATCGTTCGGCAAACTGATTCCTTATTCTCAAGTCTAGTTTGCGGTTTGTGGCGGGTACCCGGTTCATCGCATCGCGATTGGTCGTTAGGCTTTGTTTCGAAGGGGCTCACCAAGAAACCAAACCCCTGTTTCAAACAAAGCCTAGCATGACGACGCCATGACGACACCGATGATGCGACAGTACCACGAAGCAAAAGAAGCATGTGGCGACGCGCTGCTGCTGTTTCGGATGGGCGATTTCTACGAATTGTTTCTCGAAGACGCGGTCACCGCGTCGCGAGTCCTTGGCTTGACGCTGACAAGCCGCGATCGGGACAGCGAGAATCCAACCGCGATGGCGGGATTTCCCTACCATCAACTCGACACCTACCTCAGCCGTCTGATCCAAGCTGGGTACCGCGCCGCCGTTTGCGAACAGGTCGAAGACCCCAAACTTGCCAAGGGGCTGGTGCGGCGCGAGATCAGCCGCGTCGTCTCAGCCGGTACATTGACGGACGATGGACTGCTCAATCCCCGTGAAGCGAATTACGTTGCCGCCATCGTGCACGCCCAACCGACGCGCGGCGACAATGGCGAACAAGTGGTCGGTATCGCCTGGGCAGAGTTGTCCAGCGGTCGATTTGAAGCTGGCGTGTTCGCAGCCGCTAGGTTGGAGGACGAACTGGAACGGATCGGGCCGGCGGAGGTGCTGTACCGTGAAGATGACCCGAAAGTAAAGCTCGATTCCGCTGCACCGTGGTCATGGACTCGCCGCCCGCCATGGAACTTTGCCGCCAATTCGTGCCAAGAGGCTCTGTGCAAACAGTTTGGCACGCAAGGGTTGGAGGGTTTTGGGTTTGACGAAACGCACACTGCCGCCATCCAAGCGGCCGGCGCGGTCCTAGTTTATTTGCAGGAAACGCAGCGTGGTGCCATCGATCACGTGGACTCACTGATCGCGCACCATCGTTCGGCCACGTTGCAGGTTGACGCATCAACGCGGCGGAGTCTGGAGATCACGCGTACCATGCGAACGGGCTCGCGCGACGGTTCGCTTTTGGATTGCATCGACCATACATGTACCGCGATGGGTTCACGCTTGCTTGCCGATTGGCTTGCCGCACCGCTGGTGGAAATGGCTCGCATCGAAGCACGGTACGATGCGGTCGAAGAGCTCAGCCGCGACGAAAAATTGAGAGCGGACGTGCGGAAAACG
>Ga0105047_10019157_pt1 | contig 10574 bp, 10 predicted proteins | sample MAT04_FD_78384 | JGI IMG/M metagenome (GOLD analysis project Ga0105047, IMG submission 78384) | Freshwater microbial communities from Lake Fryxell liftoff mats and glacier meltwater in Antarctica - MAT-04 (megahit assembly) | ecosystem: Environmental > Aquatic > Freshwater > Ice > Liftoff... | reverse complement strand
GTATGGGCGTCTTCGTCAACAACAAGCTGGCGGAAGCCCAAGGCATCGATCTGGCAGCTCCGCCCCAGTCGTTGGAAGAACTGGTTGACGTCTGGGAAAAACTCACTACCTACGACAGCGACGGCAACATCGATGTGCTCGGCGGCAATTTCGAATGGGTTGATATGGTCCTGGGACGCTTCCTCGGCCAGTTCGTTTCCGCAGACGGCACCACGATCACGGCCAATGATCCCAATAACGTCAGAGCAATCCAATGGATCGCGGATTGGTGGCAGCGCGTTGGCATCGAGAAACTGCAGAAGTACAATGCGTCGCTGGGCGGACGCACGGAACGGTCTGCCGGGCAAGATCCATTCCTGGCGGGTTTGCGCGCCACCTATGTCACCGGCCCATGGCAATTCGACACGATCAACCGCTACAAACCCGAAGGGTTTGAGTTCACGGTCTGGCCGCTGCCGCAGCCCGCGGGCCAGGACAAGAAAGGCATGTACACCTACGGCGACGGCTGGATCATTCCGGTTGGCTCCAAGGATCCTGCCGCGGCATGGGAGATTATCGGCACCTTGACGGGCGCCGCCGGCGACCGTGATGTGTACACCAGCCTCTTCGAGGTTTGGTTGTGCGTCAACGGCCCGGTCGCCAAAGAGATGATGGACTATCCAAGGTTCCAGCAAAATGTAATGGCAAAATGCCCGGGCTACGGCGATGTCTTCCTGGCCGATCTCTACGACTCGGACCAGTACCTCTTTCCGCCCAAGATCCCCACAAGCAATTCCTACCAGTCGCTGATGAATTCTGAAGCAGCAAAAGTATGGCTGGGGGAAAAGGGTGCACAAGAAGCGATGGACGCCGTCACGGTGTCGGCGCAGAAAGAACTTGACACCTGGTTGTCGCAGAATAAGGGTTAGGGCCACCGCACCCCCTGATCGGCGCATTGGCGCCGATCAGGGGGTGCGCTCAAACAGAAGGAACCTGCTGTGACGGCATCGACCGAGCTTCCCACCCCCAATCGATTGGCGAACGAACACCCCAATGCGGCCAGCTCACAGGTGACGCGCATCGTAACAAACGGCGCGAAATACCTGCTGCTCCTCATGTTCGCCTTTTTCTTTGTGCTGCCGTGGGCATGGATGGTCTCCACGTCGCTCAAAAACCCAAGTGAACTGGCCGTCTACCCCATCGTTTGGATTCCGAATCCAATCCGCTGGGATAACTACAGCGATGCGCTGCGCCAGGCGGACTTCTTGCGCTATCTGGTCAATACGATCCAGATCGCGATCCCATCGGTGATCGGCGCCGTATTGTCCAATTCCTTGATCGCGTATGGCTTTGCCCGTGTCCGCTGGATCGGTCGCGATGCGGTCTTCACCCTCGTGCTGGCGACGCTGATCCTACCGAGCTTTGTCACCTTTATCCCCCTCTATCTCATCTTCAAGAACTTGAACTGGATCAATACATACAACCCGCTGATCGTGCCGACTTTTCTCGGCAACCCGTTCTTTATCTTCCTGTTGCGCCAATTTTTTATGACATTGCCTGAGGAACTCTCCGATGCGGCCCGGGTCGACGGCGCTTCCGAATTGCGCATTTTTGCGCAGATCGTTTTGCCGCTCGCGCGGCCGGCATTGGCAGTCGTGGCGCTCTTCCAGTTTATCGGCAGTTGGAACGACTATTTCGGCCCCCTGATCTTCATCAACGACAGAGCGCTCTACACCATCTCACTGGGTATCGCCAATATGCGTGCGGCCTATGGCTTCTCCAACTCCGCCTGGATTATGGCCGCATCCGTCATGAGCGTTGTGCCGATTGTCGTGCTGTTTTTCTTTACCCAGCGCACCTTCATCGAAGGCATCACCATGACCGGGATCAAAGGATAGGTGCACCCATGACTCGCCTCCGCAGGCTCACCCGGCAGGAAGCCCGCTCGTTGCTCACCGGGTTACTCTTCATCTCACCCTGGATCGTTGGCTTTGTCGCGTTTCGCCTCTACCCATTCTTCGCGTCCCTCTATTACAGTTTCACCTTCTATCCGATCTTGGCGAGTCCCAAATGGGTAGGACTGGAGAACTATGCTGGTTTGCTCGAAGACGGGCGCTTTCTCAGCGGGCTGTTCAATACGGCCTATTATGCGTTCTTCGCCGTGCCGCTGGCCGCACTGTCCGGTATTTTGTTGGCCATGCTGCTGAATTCCGAGGTGCGCGGTCTTTCCGTCTTTCGCACCGTGTTTTACCTGCCCAGCATCATGCCAGTCGTCGTGATGGCGATCACCTGGCTCTGGATGTTCGATCCAATCAATGGCGTGGTCAACTATTTTCTGGAGATGGTGGGCATCCCGGGGCCAGCCTGGCTGGGTAGCCCGCAATGGTCAAAACCGGCATTGATTGTCATGAGTCTCTGGACAGTTGGCGGGGCGGTCGTCATTTACCTGGCATCCCTGCAAGATGTGCCGCGCGAACTGCTGGAGGCAGCCGAACTGGACGGCGCCAATGCCATGCGCAAGATCTGGCACGTCACCTTGCCCATGATCAGCCCTGTCATCTTTTTCAATGTGATCGTGGGCCTGATCGCCGCGTTTCAGTATTTCGTCGAACCATGGGTCATGTCCAATGGCACCGGCGCTCCCGCCGATTCGCTCTTGATGATGTCCATGTATCTCTACCAATCGGCCTTTCAATTCTTCAAGATCGGCTATGCCTCAGCCCAAGCCTGGGTGCTGTTTTTGATCGTCATTTTATTCACGACGATTCTCTTCCGGGTCTCAGGTCGCCTGGTTTATTATGGCGGCAAGTAACTCGGTGGCACAATACAGGCAGCCAATCAACGGTCAGGAAAAAATCCGATGCCTCAAGAAAGCATGACACCCAAAGAGCGCTGGCTCGCCGTGCTGCAGCGCAAGACGCCCGACCGTGTACCGATGGATTATTGGGGCACGGATGAAACGATGGACAAACTCATGCGCCACCTGGCGTGCAGCGAACCATGGGATGTCTTTCGCCAACTGCACATCGATCGCGTGTGGTCGGTCAAACCAGAGTATATCGGCCCGGCCATGCCCGACGACTATGACGTGCTCGGATGCCGCTTTCGTGATGTCAGCTACGACATGGGCGTCTACCGTGAGTGCGTCTATAATCCGCTGGCCCAATATGAAACGGTGGAGGAGGTGGAGGCCAACTACACCTGGCCTAACCCGGACTGGTGGGACTATTCGGTAATCCCCGACCAGTTGCTGGGCAAGGAAGAGTACCCAATCCAGGGCGGCGGTTCCGAGCCATTTCTGCTCTATGCCCGGATGCGCGGGATGGAACAGGCCTATATGGATCTGCTGATCAATCCGGAACTTGCCCTCTACTGCCTGGACAAGCTGTTCGATCTGGCCTACACCGATTCGATGCGCATCTACGAGCAGATCCCCGGCAAGGTACTGCTGTCGTACATTGCCGAAGATTTCGGCTCGCAAGTGAGTCTGCTCTTTGCCCCTGCCACCATTCGCGAAGTCTTTATCCCGCGTATGAAACGTATGATGGATCTTGCCCACAGCGCGGGCGCCTATGTCTTCTATCACAGCGACGGCGCCATCCGCCCAATCTTGCCGGACATGATTGCCGCCGGCATCGATATTCTGAACCCCCTCCAGTGGCGCTGCCGCGGGATGGAACGCGCCGCACTCAAACAGGATTTCGGCGACCAGATCATCTTGCACGGCGGCGTGGACAACCAGTATACGCTGGCCTTTGGCAGCGTGGATGAGGTGCGCGCCGAAGTCTTGGAGAATCTGGCGGTGCTGGGCAAAGGGGGTGGCTATATCTTAGCACCCTGTCACAATATACAAGCGGTCAGCCCGCCGGAAAACATCGTGGCCATGTACGAGACGTGTTACGCATCCGGCTGGTCGTAATGGAACAGGAGAATCAAATACGATGACGACTGCCTTGCGTGAAAAGCCATTGGTCAGCAATGGGTATACGCTGTCTACAGAACCCGACCGCTTGGGCATGCTGACGCCGACCAATCCTGGCCTCCCCATCCAGGAGTTACGCGATCGCTATGCGCAACAAGGCTACCTTTGGCTGCGCGGCATCCTGGATCGCAGTGAGGTGCTCGACTTCCGGCGCCGCTACTTCGCAGCCTTTGCCAGCGCTGGTCTGTTGGCGCCCGGCAGCGACCCGGTGGATGGCATCTACGCCGGCGGCGGTGAGGACAAGGCGGCCATACGCCAGATTCTTGGCCAGGCCGTGATGTGGGCCGCCTATGAGGCGTTCTGCCTGTCCAAGCCCATCGTGCGTTTCTATGAAGGCTTGATGGGCGGCCCGCCCTACCTGCATAAGCGCAAGTTGATCCGCTACACCAAATCTGGCGACGCGGCCTGCACGGGCGCGCACTATGACTTGACCTACCTGCGCGCCGGCACCGATCGGCTGTGGACAAGCTGGATTCCCATCGGTGACACGCCGGTCGAGATGGGCGGCCTGATCTACCTGGAGGGTTCCGATGGCTGGGGACGCCAGCTCGAGGCCGAGTTTTCGGCGCGCAATGCCGACCTGACGCCGGAAGAACGCCTCAGTGCCTTCAACAAGAACATGTCCGAATCCGGTTGGCTGACTAAAGATGTGCCAAGCCTGGCCGAACGCATGCCCGGACGTTGGCTGATGGCCGACTACGCAGCCGGCGACATGGTCGTGCACAGCCCATACATGATCCACGCGTCCACGGTCAACGAGAATCCCGACAAGCGCATGCGTCTTTCCACCGATATTCGCTATCAACTGGTCTGGGATCAGATTGACCCGCGTTGGGGCGACCACTGGTCACCCACGGATGGGATCTAGCGGTCTGTCCGTCGCCAGGAGACGTAACGCATGGACGCAACACAACTGTTTTCCTCAAAAGCAACCCTCTACGCTGCGCATCGCTGGGACTATGCCCCGGCAGCCATCGATGCGCTGATCGAGACTACCGGCCTGCGTCCCGGCGACCTGGTGGCGGACATCGGGGCGGGCACCGGTATGCTTGCCCGCCATTTTGCCGAACGCGGTTTTATGACGGTAGCCGTCGAACCCAACACCGCCATGCGCGCCATCGCCGAGCACGACCTTAATCGCTATGCGAATTTCCGCAGCATCGATGCCCGCTCAGCTGCCACCGGATTGCCCGATCGCAGCGTCGCCTTGCTGGCGGTAGGTCGTGCCTTGCACTGGCTGCCCGCCGAATCGACGCGCGCTGAGTTTCTGCGCATCCTTAAGCCGCAAGGCTGGCTGACGATCATGGGGGTGTCCTGCGCGGATGCCACGCTGACCGACGCGCTGGAAACGACGCGTACCACTGAAAGTGGCTGGGATATCACCAACAGCAAAGCGAATCGGCCACCCCTAACGATGAGCAGCTACTATGGCGGCGATCACTTTCAAGAACTGCACTTCCCTGGCGTCGAAGAAGAGACCTGGGATCAGTTCTGCGGGCGTATGTTGTCTTTTTCGCCGGCGCCTGATGTCGGCAGTGACGGCTATGACCGTTACGTAAGATCCCTCAAGGCCGTCTTCGACCGCTTCGCTGTGCAGGGTCGCATCGTCATCCCGGTGTCGACCGACGTGGCGCTGGGGCAGTTGCTGCGTGCGTGAGCGATGGAGCCGAAGGTAGATTCGGTGTGCCGCACTACCTGTCTAACCGGTGAAAGGCGTTTTGACCCCGTATCAACGCTACGGTATGATTGGGTCTCAACGCGGCTGGGTTCACCGCAGACAAACAAGCGTTGCTAGCCAGTTGATAACTGCGAAGTGAAAACCTGGCCACTAGGTTTCGGCCTCGCCCACCAGTCCCTAGTCACAGTCAGTAAAAGAAGATCGCTTCACTATGACCGCATTAACCGTATGGAAATTTGAGACGCCCGATGGCGCCCAACAGGCCCTCGCCAAATGGGTGCTTTCGTTGGGCACTTCAGCGACGTCGGCATCGACGACGACTTTATCAAGCAGGTACGCGCCAAGGTTACGGTAGGAACTTCCGCGCTCTTCTTGCTGACCGCCGACGTTACGGTTGACAAGGTGGCCGCAGCGTTTGCCGGCACAAAGATGGATCTGATTCAGTCGAACCTGACCATCGAACAGGAAGCACAGTTGCGCACCGCCTTTGGCGAGGATGCAGAGACTGCACCGGCCGCGACGACCCCGGCGGCCTGACAGTCGCCGATTGCGGCGGTCGGTACAATCCATTCACCCTATCCAGTCCTTCTCGAACTATGCAAGTCCAAGACAAAAGGAGATCAACATGAGTAGTCTGATCGTACTGGCCTTCGAGAACGAAGACGAAGCAGGCAAAGTTCACGAGGCCCTGGTGCAAGGCAACAAGGAAGGCGTCCTGCAGATCGACGACGCCGCCGTCGTGGTGAAAGACGCCGACGGCAAGGTGCATGTCAAGAACCAGGTCGCACGCGGCACCTGGACGGCGACCGGTGTGGGTGGTCTGCTCGGCTTACTGCTTGGCAGCATTTTCTTCCCGATCGGCGGGCTGATCTTTGGCTTGGCGGGCGGCGCCTTGGTGGGCCGCATGATGAACCTCGGCGTCGACGGTAAGTTTGTCAAAGATGTCGAAGCCGAAATCAAGCCAGGCACCTCGGCCATCTTCGTACTGATCAAGAGCAACAACCCAACGGCCGAGTTGGCGATCTTGCGCCAGTTCAACGGCAAGGTCTTGCAGACAAACCTGTCGAGCGAAGCCGAGGAGAGCCTGAAAAAGGCGCTCGGCGACGACACGCCAGTGAACTGACTTGAAAGTGCTTAGCCGTTAAGAACGCAAAGAGTGCAAAAGCATTTTCATTGTTGGTTATGCCCCGATGGGGCATGCATACTCACACAAGATCGTGTTCACCGATCGTTGATCATGATATGCGCAGGAAGACGGGAAGGTCGCGAAAGCCAACGAAGTTTTCGTGACCTTCCCGTCTTCCTGTGAATAAACACGGTGAGCTATGGTTCATGGCGAACGATTGATTCCGATGAAAGTGCTGATCGTCGACGATGAGATCACGATGCAGACGGCCAACGGTCGCGCAACTTGCGCACTAACGCAGGAATTGCGTGATCGCGACGTCGTCGTGACTGAATCGATTACGGCAGACGACGGACAGGCGGTAGTGCTCTCCGATCCATCGGTGGAGGCGATTTTACTGGACTGGACGTTGAGCGACGACGATGCCGAACATGACAAAGCCAAGGCGCTGATCGACATCATCCGCACGCGCAACGCGCACGTACCGATCTTTCTGATGGCCAAACGCGGCGTTGGGCCGAGTATCACAGCCGCTGTGATGCGCAAAGTGGACGAGCTGATCTGGATCCTGGAAGATACGACCTTTTTTATTGCGGGACGCATCCTGGCGGCGATGAAGCGCTATCGCGACCAGATGGCGCCGCCTTTCACCAAGGCCCTGATTGCCTTCGCGCAGGTCTACGAATACTCGTGGCACATGCCGGGACACACAGGGGGAACGGCCTTCCTCAAGTCCCCGATCGGGCGCGTCTTCTACCAATACTTTGGCGAAAATCGTCACGCTGTTGCTAACGGGGATTGGAGCTTTAGCACCTGGAATGCCGACCTGGTCACCGATCCGGCGACGGGCCAACGTGGGGCGTTTGAGGATGCGCCTGACGAGTTATTGATCGGTGAACCCGATTGTTGGGTGCTGCGTCCCGGCGAGGCGTGGCATGGTTTCAAAGATATTGAAGATGGGTACTGTATGCTGGACCCGATCAAGGTCTCGGTGGTTACGCCGGGCGTTGCCGCCGGCGGCTCCTTCGAGAAGATGGGCATACCCGCCACGCTTGTCACGGCCTATCTCGACCAGCGCGGCATCGTCGTCGAAAAGACCACGGACTTCACGATCCTGTTTCTCTTTTCGATGGGGGTGACCAAGGGCAAATATGGCACGCTGATCAATGCGCTGCTGCGCTTCAAAGAAGATTACGACGCCAATGCGCCGCTGAGCGAAGTTCTGACGGCCATCGTCGCTGCTGCGCCCGCACGCTACGCGGGCATGGGCCTACGCCAGTTGGCTGATGAGATGTTCGACCAGATGAAAGTCACCGATCAATTGCATGTTCAGGCGGCGGCCTTCTCCACCCTGCCCGTGCCAGCAATGACGCCCGCCGATGCCTACTCGAAGCTCGTGCATGACGAGGTCGAACTGGTCGCCGTGGACCAGATGGCCAATCGGATCGTCGCCACGGGCGTGGTGCCCTATCCGCCTGGTATTCCGATGTTGATGCCCGGCGAGTACGTAGGGGGTGACGATAGCCCCTATCGAAAGTATCTGCTGGCCTTGCAGGCCTGGGACCGGCGCTTCCCCGGTTTTGGGCATGATACGCACGGAGTAGAGATCGACAACGGCACTTATTACGTCTACTGCCAGAAGGAAGGAGCATAGCTCATGAGTAACGGCAATGGCAAGGCGAAGACACTGGGCGTTTTTGCGTTGGCCATGATTAACGTGGCCGCCGTCCTCAGCCTGCGCAACTATCCGTCGATGGCGGTGTGTGACATCCTCTCCCCGATGAATCGGGGAGCTTCGCACGACCTACACCGTATCGTGGACTAAGACACACGATGTAGGAGCCACTTTACGTGCACATTCTGTCCGAATGCGCTTAGTCGGTAGTTGTCACGGGTTGAACATTTTACGACCAGAACCACTACTCTGGTCAACCAGCAATATTCAGTTGTTGGATACATTATACCACAGGAATAACGTACGGGGAGCCCGGAGGGGCGCTGATTCCCCTTCCCCCTTAAAAGGGGGAGTACCCTCAGCGCAAAATCGATGGGGAACATGGGATGTGAAGAGCGATCGATTGGAGGCCTGTTGGGTGACGCACTTCGCATCCCCGTGGAGCAAGCCGTGTCCGCTCATCTCGGCCGGGCGTGGCAAGTGATGAAGGTACAGGATCTGCGCGAATCGGCTTCGCATCCGGCGGCAATCCTGTCCGACGCGACCGCTGCGGTCTTTGTGAAGGTGGGGAAGGGGGACCTGGCGTGGGACCAGTTCAGCCGGGAACTGGCCGGCTTGCGCTCTCTCACGCAGCGCTCCAGCGTGCTCACCCCGGCAGGCATCGGCACGGTCAAGGTTGGCGACGCGGTGATCCTCATTTTGGAGGCTGTCCAGGTAGTCGAACGGGAACACCTGCATTGGCAGCAAATGGGACAGGCATTGGCGAGGATTCATCGCGTCAAGTGGGATCGATTCGGGTTTGCGTCCCACTGCTATTGGGGCAGCCTCTACCAAGACAATACGCCCAGCGTGGATTGGGTCGAATTCTACACGGAGCGCCGGCTAGCGCCGCGCTTGCGGGCGGCGGTCGATTCCGGGCACTTGCCCTTGGAGGTTGTCCCACAAGTCGAAACCCTGATCACTCGACTCCCCACGCTCTGCGGGCCTAGGGTCGAGCCCTCCCTGTTACATGGGGATGCGCACCAAAACAATTTCCTGAGCACTGCCAAAGGCCCCGTCCTGATCGACCCGGCGGTCTACTACGGCCATCCCGAGATGGATCTGGCCTATGTCGACTTCTTTGCGCCAGTGTCGGATGAGTTCTTCCAAGGGTACCAAGAGATTACTCCGTTGGACCCAGGCTTCGGCGAACGGCGCGATTTATGGCGCATCCCGGCGTGGTTGGCGATGGTCGAGGTGGACGGCCCGCAGCACGTCGCCAGACTGAGGGAAGCCCTGCGCAACTATGGCTGACGCAAGCCACAAGTCGATCGACCACGTTCACCCCCCCAACCCGCGATACACGTCCACGGCACGGCCCAAACGACACGGGGTCGACGGCGGATCCTATGGGCCGTGCCGGGGACGTTTGCCCGCGAAAATTGGTGGAAATGCCGGCTGTTGCGCTGCGCACGGCGACGGCGGTCGTGATGGCAAACAGCCAGATAATGTGCACGCATCAACACCGGCGCAGCCAAGCGCGCCGGGCGACGCTTAGGCGTCTTCCTGTTCGATGACGCGGTCGGTTACTCGACAGATTTCCTCAAGCGTCGCGCCGCGGGCACGTTCGATGCGGTCCAGGCGTTTCTGGAATTGGCCCAGCGCGTAGTCTGTGAACTCATGCTGTTCCAAGCCAAAGGGCATGACCGGGTAGCGGTCAAAGGTGTCGGCGACGACGCCAAGCGCGGGGACAAGCAACTCGTTCATGGTGGTCTCGGCCACCGCCCACAAGCTTGCGTCGCTGGCGATGAGACGCGAGATCAAAAAGACCCCGTAGGCGATATGGCGCGATTCGTCCTGTTTGAGCAGGCGAATGCCGCGGCACTGGCCTGGCATCAGCTCGTTGCGTTCGAGGGCGCTCAGATAAGCATGGTAGCCAGTTTCCGCCAGCACCCCTTCGACAATCATGTTGTAGGTCACCGCTGCACGCACCTGGGCGGCCGGCGAGGGGTCGGTCAGCAAGCGTTGCATGGCGGCGGGCAGCGCGGTATAGATGATCTCCCGGTAACTGGGTGAGTGATAGTGCGAGAGGTCGTGATGCGCGCCGGCAACTTCGTCCAGAAAACGGCGGAAGAAGTCCGTGTGTTTGGCCTCC
>Ga0105047_10019154_pt1 | contig 10574 bp, 7 predicted proteins | sample MAT04_FD_78384 | JGI IMG/M metagenome (GOLD analysis project Ga0105047, IMG submission 78384) | Freshwater microbial communities from Lake Fryxell liftoff mats and glacier meltwater in Antarctica - MAT-04 (megahit assembly) | ecosystem: Environmental > Aquatic > Freshwater > Ice > Liftoff... | reverse complement strand
CGTACAGTGTCATCGGAACAATCATGCAGCATCAGACAGACCCGGCCACATCTCTCTCCGCCGCGCTCGGGCGCATTCCAAGCGGTTTGTTCATCCTGACCTTCCGGCACGGGAAGGAGGAGACAGCCATGCTGGCCAGTTGGGTGCAGCAGTGTGCATTCGAGCCGCCGTCCGTGGTGTTTGCCGTCAACGTCAAGCGGTATGTGCTATCGTGGTTGAAGCCGGGGGCGGCGGTGACCGTGAATGTGCTGGCCGAGGGGCAGAAGGACCTGATGAGCCACTTCGGCAAGGGCTTCGAGCCGGGCGAAGAGGCATACAACGGCATCGCGATCGAACATCATGGTGACGGGGCGGCATGCCTGAAGGCCGCTCACGCGGTGCTCGAGTGCCGGGTCGAAAGCAGCCACCCGGCCGGGGACCATGTGCTCGTGGTCGCGACCGTGGTTGCCGGCCGGCAGCAGACCGACGGTCGGCCCGGCGTGCATGTTCGTCGCAGTGGGTCGCACTATTGAAGCTGTGGTTGATGAAATAAGGGCCGATGATGGTGAAGCGGGCGCTGGAAACGAGAACATCATTCCGAAGTTACATTCTTGCCAAGCCGGATCGTTGCATCGCTGTTACAGCTGATCCGCGACAAGGTGGCGGCCGACGACGCGATTATTTCGACCATCAGCTTTTCGGACGGCGAACTGAAGCAACTTTTCCCGTGAGGAATGATGAACCAGGCAACTGCTGAATCGCCACTGGTGTCCCGGCTTCGCGCCATCGTCGGCCCCGAGAACCTTCTGACGGCCGCATGCGATCTGATGGTCTACGAATGCGATGGCTTCACCATTGAGAAGAAGCAGCCCGAAGTCGTCGTGTTTCCGCGTTCGACGCAAGACATCGTCGCGATCGTCAGCCTCTGCAATGAGTTGGACGTGCCGTTCCTCGCCCGCGGGGCCGGCACCAGCCTGGCGGGAGGCTGCGTCCCGGTTGGCGGCGGCGTGATGATTGCGCTTGCACGCATGAAGAAGATTCTTGAAGTGAACTACCGCGACCGCTACGCCGTGGTCGAGCCGGGGGTCGTCAATCTCTGGTTGAGCAACCACATTCGTTCATCGGGTTATCACTTCGCGCCCGATCCTTCAAGCCAGGGAGCATGCACGATCGGCGGGAACGTCGCCACCAATTCCGGCGGGCCCCACACGTTGAAGTACGGCGTGACCGTGAATCACGTCATCGGCATCGAGATGGTACTGCCCGATGGCAACGTGGTAACCACCGGCGGACCGGCCGAGGATTCGCCGGGTTATGACTTGACGGGGGTGATCGTCGGTTCGGAAGGGACCTTCGGCATCGTAACGAAAACATGGGTCCGCATCACGCGCAATCCCGAAGCGTACCGCACGCTGCTCGGTGTGTTCGACAGCGTGGACGACGCGACCAACACGATCAGCGACATCATCGGTGCGGGCATCATCCCCGGAGCACTGGAACTGCTTGACCAACTGATTCTGGGCGCGGTTGAACAGGCCTTCAAGTTCGGCTTCCCGCTTGATGCCGGTGCAGTACTGATCATGGAAGTCGACGGCCTGAATGCGGGACTGGACGGCGAAGCAGCGAAGATTGAAGAGATCGCGTTAAGGAACGGCGCGCGTGAAGTCCGCCGGGCTCGCACGGATGCCGAGCGACTGCTGTTGTGGAAATGCCGCAAGCAGGCGTTCGGCGCGGTCGGCCGATTGGCCCCCAGCTATTGCACCCAGGATGGTGTGGTACCGCGGACCAAACTGCCGCAGATGCTGCGCTTCATTCGTGGCGTGGCGGAGAAGTACAACATCCGTATCGCCAACGTGTTTCATGCGGGGGACGGCAACCTGCACCCGATCCTGCTGTTCGACGAGCGCGATGCCGAACAGGTGAAGCGCGTGCTGGAAGCCAGCCATGAGATCCTCAACGAGTGCATCGCCTTGGGCGGCAGTGTGACGGGCGAGCATGGCATCGGGGTTGAGAAGATTGATTTCATGGCGAAGCTGTTTACACAAGATGATCTCGACATGATGGTCCGCCTGCGCACGGCATTTAATCCCGATAACCGCTGCAGCCCGCATAAGATGCTGCCAACGGCGGGGGCATGCGCCGAATCGAACAAGGTTCAACAGATCAAACCGGGGCGAAGAGCAGCGCTGTGAGAGGTATTCCGTGGAGACGGATTCGTTCTTCTACCTGTTGCTGCGTAAGCTGCCGGAGACGCTGTTCGCGCTATTGCATCTGCCGGTTGCGATGGCGAAGGACTACCGATTCGATGCCGTCGAAGTGAAGAAGGCGTATCGTTTGGACGGGTTGTTCGTGCCCCTGCGCAGTGGTCTGCCGGTATACATCGTCGAAGCGCAGATGCGTGCTTCGCAGAAGTTCTATCCCAATCTGTTCGCGAAGGTGTTCACTTACCTCGAGCAACATGAACCCGATCAGGAATGGCATGCGGTCGCGATCTTTCCCGATCGGGCGAGTGAGCCCCGGCCGCAGCCTGCGTCGGAGGACCTGCTGACTTCCCGCCGGATCAGTCGGATCTATCTCGATGAGATCGATACGCAGTCTGACGAAGTTCCGGGGTTAAAGCTTCTGGAGTTGCTCGGTCGCGACGAAGCCGACGTGGCCACCATTGGTATGGACCTGGCGACGCAAGCATCACATGAGCCGGATTGTGAACGAACAGCCGTGATTGTAGAATTAGTGGTGGAGGCGCTGATGCGCCGCTTCCCGAAACTGACCCGAGACGAGGTTCGACGGATGATCAAGCTGTATCCCATCGAGCAAAGCGTTGCCTACCAGGAAATCTTGCAGGAAGGCCGTGAGAAAGGCCGCGAGGAAGGCCGCGAGGAAGGCCTTGAGAAAGGGGTGATTAAACAGAAGAAGGAATATATCAGCCGACTTCGGAAGAGAGGGCTTAAGCTCAAAGAGATCGCCGACCTGCTCGGCGACCCATTGGCCGAAGTACGCCGGCTGGCACGCCGCTGATCCTCTATCCTCATCGGCCAGTTTTCATTTGCTCCGGATTGCTCACCCTCTGTCAACGAGAGTCACTTGAACGACCCCCATTCCCCGATCGAATCGACGGTGGTTCCAGAAACGCTCGATGACCTTTGCGGCATTGTCCGCGAGTCCGCCACGTCAGGCCGCGCGGTGTACCCGTTCGGCGGCCGAACGATGTTTGATCTTGGTCATGCGCCAGTGAAATCGGGTACTGCCATCGACATGCGTTCGTTGAACGCCGTCATCGACTACCCCGCACGCGACATGACGATCACCGTTCAGGCGGGCATGACGATTGGTCGCCTTCACGAAATACTGGCGGCTGAACGGCAGCGACTTCCCGTTGATGTTCCACTGCCGGATCGTGCCACCCTGGGAGGTGCCATTGCGACAAATGCCAACGGGTTCCGGCGGTTCGGTCTGGGCACGCTTCGCGATTACATCATCGGTATCAGTGCTGTCAACGATCAGGGCGTCGAGATCAAGGCCGGTGGCCGGGTAGTGAAGAACGTGGCCGGTTATGACCTGATGAAGCTGTTTACCGGGTCGCTCGGCACGCTTGGCATCATCACGCAGGTGACGCTGAAATTGAAGCCGGAAGTTGAAGCGAATGCACTCATGACCCTGCCGGTGACTCTCGATCAGGCAGATACGATTCTCGACGTCATGGGCAGAACCCGCACACGACCGGTGGGGGTCGACCTGCTCGATCCCCGTGCGGCAAGTCGCTGTCTGTCGCTGACCGATTCGTGGGTGATGTTGGTGGCATTGGAGGACAATGCCGAAGCAGTGGCCTGGCAGATCAACCAGTTCCGCGAAGAACTTCCCGAGTCGCTGCGATCATCGGTAAAGACTTTAGATTCCGAGAGCGGCAGCGTCATGTCGGCCCTGCGGGATTTCCCGTTGATGGAGGGGCCGACGCTGTCATTCACGGCCAATATGCTGTCGAGTGCTGTTCCCGATTTCTGCAAAGCCGCGTCCGCCGCCATGCTGCGAGCGCATGCGTGCAACGGGATTGTGGAAGGCCACCTCGAGGATGTGACCCGCGATCAGGCGACCGAATTGCTGACGATTCTCGGTCGCAAAGCGGAGGCGGGCAGGGGCAATCTGATCGTCACTCGATGCCCGGCTGAGTGGAAGGCCACCCTGCCGATCTGGGGACGATCAACACCGGACCGGACGCTGATGAAAGCGGTGAAGCTCAAGCTCGATCCGGGGAACGTCTTTAATCCGGGCCGATTCGTCGACGGCATCTAGCGAAGTGAGGAATGTCGAACATGAGCATGGCCACCTTGACAGCACGCGCCATCCCGGCAGTCGAACTGCCCGATGACGAGCCGCTGTATGAAATCATTGATGGACGAAAGGTGGAGTTGCCGCCCACGAGTTCGTACGCCGTCCAGATTGCCAATAAACTGGCCTTTCGACTGAATCGATTTGCGGAGCAGCAACACCTGGGCGATGCGTGGGTTGAGAATCTTTTCAATCTGCGATTGTCATTGGATCGCAATCGACGGCCTGATGTCGCGTTTGTCTCGTACGTTCGCTGGCCGAGTGAACGCCCGCAACCCACCGAGGGCGACGTCTGGGATGTTGTGCCCGATTTGATGGTCGAAGTGGTCAGCCCGAGCGATCGGGCCGAAGAGTTGCAGACCAAGATTCGTGAGTATTTCGACGCGGGTGCCAGTCAGGTGTGGATCATCTACCCGCGAGAACGGATTGCCCAGATCCTTGAAAGCCGTACCCGCATCACCGTCGTCACCGACACGGAGAACTTGACCGGCGGCGACGTCCTGCCCGGTTTTAGTGTCTCGCTTGCCAGCCTGTTTCCACCGACCCTGCCCCGCGATGTTCCGACCGCCCCTACTCCCAACAACGGTAACGCATGATTGCTGACGCTCCCCGGACCACGCTGTCGGTTGTCCAATCGATTGCATCGAAGATCGATTACGAACTGGTGCTTGACTGCGTCCATTGCGGCCTGTGCACCTCGGCATGTCCCACCTACGTTGAGACCGGCAACGAGGCTGACAGTCCGCGCGGTCGCATTTACCTTATGCGTGGCGTCATCGACGGGCGTCTGGAACTGGACGAGACGGTCAAAGACCATCTCGACCTGTGCCTGAACTGCCGGGCATGCGAGACCGCATGTCCGTCAGGCGTTCAGTACGGCAAACTAATCGAACCGTTCCGACTGGGAATGGCCGAGGATGAGCCGGGCCGGATGATGAAGGGCCTCAACCCGTTGCAACGGCTCATGATGCTGAAAATCTTCCCTTCCCGCTTGCGCACCCGGTTGGCGCTCGCGCCGGTCCGCCTGATGCAATGGACAGGCATCGACTGGGTTCTGCAAAAAACCGTCATGAAACTGCTGCCGCGCTCGATGCGCGAGATGCACGGCATGCTGCCGGCCATGAAGAAGCACTACGGCCGGCTGCCGGAATTGCTGCCGGCCGAGGGCAAACGCCGGGCTCGCGTCGCGCTGTTTCTGGGCTGCGTCGCCGATGCGATCTACCCGGAAACGCAACTGGCCACGGCACGCGTGCTGCAGAAAAACGGCTGCGATGTGCTGATTCCGCGATCGCAGGGATGCTGCGGAGCACTTCACTACCATTCGGCCATGGAGCCTGATGCGCGGGTGCTGGCTGCGAAAAATCTTGCGGCATTTGCCGGCGACGATGTTGATGCCATCATCATCAATGCCGCGGGCTGCGGTGCGATGCTGAAAGATTATGAACACCTGATGCACGGCACCGAACACGAATCGGCGGCGAAGAAGTTCGTCTCCAAATCGAAAGACATCACCGAGTTTCTGTGGGAGTTGGGACCGATTGCCCCGACCCATCCGCTGAACATCAAGGCAACGTATCACGATGCCTGCCACCTGCGGCATGCCCAGCAGATTGCCAGGCCGCCCCGCGCGCTGCTCGAACTGATCCCGGGATTGGAACTGGTGCCATTGCCTGAAAGTGAACTCTGCTGTGGCGCGGCCGGCAGCTACAATCTGACGCAACCGGAGATGGCGGAGAAGTTGGGCGATCGCAAGACGGCCAACATCAGGGCGACTGGGGCGCAAGCGGTCTTCATGGGCAACGTCGGCTGCCTGCTGCAGGTTGCCCGCCACATGAAGAAAACATCGCCCGATATCTGGGTCGCGCACACCATCGACGCTCTGTGGGCCAGTTACAGCGGCGAGATGCCTTGGCAACTGCGAGCTAAAGCAGCCCACCCTGCTTGAGCATCGCTTTCATCTTCTCGAGCTTGTCGGCCGGCAGCGGCCCCAGCGGCGAACGGCTGGGGCCTGCATCCTGGCCGACCAACTTCATAGCCACCTTCACCGGTCCCGGCGCGGTACCGAGTGTCAGGCTCAGGCGGACGGGGCTCAGTTTGGCCTGGGCGGCCTTGGAACCCTCGATGTCGCCCATTCGGTACGACTCGTAAACCGCGACGCACAGATGCGGGGCGACGTTGCAAGACGCGGGCACCGCGCCTTTGCCGCCGAACATCAGGGATGCACAAATCAGCGTGTCCCGGCCGATCAGCACCGAGAATGAATCGGGAACCAACTTGACCGTCTCGATGAAGTTCTGCAAGTCGCCGCTCGAGTCCTTGATCGCGCGGATGTTCTTGATCTCCGCCAGTCGGGCGACAGTTTCAGGGTCGATCTTCAATCCGCCGCAGGTGGCCGGGTTGCTGTAGAGCACGATCGGTAGCGATGTCGTTTCGGCAATCCGCCGATAGTGGTCGGCGATCTCGTTCTGGTTGGGCATGATGAAGTAGGGCGTGATGACGGAGACGCCATCAACCCCTTCCTTCTCGGCCATCTTCGTGGTGCGGATCGACTCGCGTGTTGTCTCCGCGCCGGTTCCGGCGAAGACAGGTACGCGCTTGTTGACATGCGACATCGCGGTGGCGATCACTTCCTGTTTCTCCCGCTCATCGAGTGCGCAGCATTCGCCCGTTGTTCCCAGCACAAAGATCCCGTGCACCCCGGCCGCAATCTGCCAGTCGATGTGCTGCTTCAGTCGGGGAAGGTCGAGGTCTTCATTCGCCTTGAACGGCGTGACGACGGGCGGGATGATGCCTTGAATCTGCATGGGGATGCCTTTGTGGAACGGGCAAACTCGAACACTCGCCTACGATACGAAGCATCAATTCACTGGTCGGTCGGCAAATGTCTTCTCTTCGTCGCGGCCAACTTCCGGACGAAAGCCGCGTGTGCTGGGGAGCGTATTCCTTTTCTCAGCGTTCGATTCAACTTCTTCAAATCACGAGCGATCAGTGACGGGACGTGAATCCACAGCCCCGGAAATGAACGAAGCCGGCAGACGCCGTCCGAAGGCAAGTCGTGCTCGACGTTTTTGGGCAGGTCGAACCAGTGCAGTCGCCGCTCTCGGATGGATAGCACAAGGTATTCGTGGACGCCATTCTCCGCGTAGTCTTCCCGCTTTGAATGAAGGTCAACGGAGTAGCTGCTCAATGCTATTTCCGCAATGAGTCCAGGCGGACCTTCAATGTAGCCGTTTTCGTTGACTTTTGCCTGGCCACCGAACTCGGGGAGAATTCGGAGATAAGCATCTGGTTGCGGTTCAGAACGATCGCCAAGAATTAGTGTCGAATTGTCGCCACTAGTGACGCCTGCGGTTTCCGATTCATGGTTGCCGAACAAAGTCATGAGCGGAGAGTGAAACTCGCCGTGATCGGCCAGCATGGGCGATGCCACTAGAACGGTCCCTCCGACAAGCTCGGCGCGAAAGCCTTCAGGCGACAGCGAATAGGCGCGATGGAATTCCGCCTGCGACATGCAGTCGCCGTTGTGCAGCATCGCCGGCCGCAGGTGCGGCTTTGGTTTCAGGATAGGAGCCATCGCTCGGCCTCAACAATCGTTCCGGGATCTGATCACTCTACCACACGTACTCCTGTTCGATCGTCGCCTGCCCATCCTTGAACACCACCGGCACCAGAAGTTCCATTTTTCCGTCGATCGTCCGGATGATCGGCTTGCTGCCGGCGTCAATCTTCATCTTCCAGCCGTCGATCTTGTACCAGCCGTCCGGCATTGCTTCGATCTTCTTGCCGATCGCGGCGCGATAGTGCAGATTATCGACGGTGGTCGTCGTCGAAAGCTTCAGAACTCGCTTCAGCGCCAGATCTTTGCCATTGACGGCCGCGTTAGGGAAATCTTCGATCTTCACCGCGTTCATGGCGTAATCAAACGTCGGACGGTCATCGGGCGACAGCCGATAGCCGGTGAACTTGTAGCCCTGCTCCTTTGCCGACGCTGTCGGCCATGCTGCGTCAGGCTTCGGCAGCGCGGCAAACGGGACCCCCTTGGGCAGAGCTAGAATGTTATCGCCCAGCGGGCCTTCGTAACCCTGCCCCCGGCCTTCCCAGTGTCGGGCCGCGTCGATAAACGCGCCCTGCCAGATCAAGGCCATGCGCAGGTCGTTGGCATCAAACGCCAGGTTGACTTTCTCGGGATAGCCGACGCCGATTCCCCTCGCCCCGGCTCCTTCGATGAAGTTGCGGTAAATGATCGCGTCCTTCGTGGGTACGAGTGCGATTGTCTTCTTGCCGAGACCCAGCGGCGGTGTTGCTACTTTACCGAGCGAAAGGTAGTTCCACATCGAATCGATTTGTGTGCCCGCCTTGCCGTCGAGGATGTCGGGGAACGGGCTTTGGTTGTTCAAGAACGCACTGGGCATGCGGGTGCCGGGGCGGTACTTCTGCGGGTCGAGCATGTAGAAGTGGAACCAGTCGCGGTTGAGTCGCTTTGGCATCAACGTCATATCGATGCCCTGAATTCCTTCCGCCTTGATGCCCGAGAACGTGTGGCACTTGATGCAGGCGAGTGCCTGCTCCCCGACCATGTGCCGTGCAGCGCTTCGCATCTTCGGTTCGGCGATGTCGGTCTTCAGATCGGCGACGGCGGGGACCTTGTCCAGCGCTGCGAAAAGGGGTTGCAGATGGGCTGTGTTCGCGGTGCCGAAGCCGGGCATGCGTGTGTGCATGTACGGGCGGTCGTGAGCGCCTTTGTCGAGAATCTGCTTGATGTAGTCCGCCTTCAGCTTGGCCCCGACTCCATCCAGCAACGGCGGCACTCGGCCCTCGTCGCCCATCTCGGGTTGCACGGTCAGGAAGTACTTGTTCGTCTCCTCGATCACGCCGCCGATCTTGTCGCGCTGATGGCAGGCATAGCAGTTGAGCGTCAACATGGTGCGGGCGATCGTGGCCGCGGGCTCTTTGCTTTCCACGGGCGGCGCCTTGATGACGGCGTCGAAAGCGGCCAACTGTTTGCCGCTAAGTTGATAGTCGGGCAAGCCCTTCGCAGGCTTCTCCGTCGCACAGCCGCCCTGACGGAGTTTCGCCAGCGGCAGTGTTGTCAGCGTCGAAACGATCGGCTTCTTGTCGATGGCCAATTGATGACAGTTCGCGCAACCCGTCGATGCGAACAGCAGTTTGCCTTTCTCGACGAGTTCCGGCTTGATCTGGATCGATTCCGGATCATCGGGAGCATCGACGACGGTCTTCTTCTCGAGTGACGCGGCCGTGCCGGCCACGTGAGCCCCAAGCGGTTGATCGTTCAATCCCCGACCACTGATTTCGACCTTGAGTTCCGCTCCCAAACTGGCGTTCATGAACTCGACCACGACCTTATGTGGCTCTTCCTTGGTCAACTCGGTCTTGCCCGACTTCGGCTCGGGCGCATGGATACCGTCATTGTCAACGACGAGTTTGCCGTCAACGTAAAGCTTCGCGCCGTCGTCGCTGGTGAGCGTGAACGTGTATTCGCCGGCACTGGCGAGCTTGAAGTAGCCTTCAAACCGCAACGCATAGTCGTTCGGGCGTTTCGCCGCGGAAATGTCGAATGCCGCTCCGGTGCCCGTTGCCTTGGGCTTGAGTTTGCTGAAATCGGGAAGCAGTTTCCAGCTTCCTTCGTAATAGCTGTAGTTTGTCGTGCCGATGCCCTGAACTTGACCGACCTTGATTCCCTGCAGCAGGAAGTTGGCGATGTCGCGCGAATCACGAGCATCTTTCTTTGCGCCGGGATTCGGGAGCATCAGCTTGGGCATCCGCCCCGAGGGTCGGGCGTGCAACGGATTGTCCAGGAAGTCGGCCAGGCTGGCGATGGTGTACTTCGATTTGAGGTCGCCCAGCGGCACGATGAATGCCGGTTGGTTCTTTTCCGGCTCCCCGTTGATGTTGCGGGGGCCATGACAGGCGACACAGCCGATCTTCGTATACAGGTCACGGCCGATGATGGTCGCCTTGACGTCGGGCTTCTCGTGCCGGAGAGTGCCCGTGCTCGCCAACAAATGTACCAGTGCCTCGACCTTGGCTGCCTTATCAGGGTCGCCATTGAACAACGCGGGCATGGTCGTTCCCGGTTTGACCGCCTGCGGATCGCTGAGAAACTCCCGCAAATAACTGACTTTCACCCGGGATGCGACCGCATCGAGTATGGGGGCCTGCTTGTTCGCGACCTCGCCTGAAGGCTGATGGCAACTCGTGCAATTGAGTTCCCCCAGCAGCAACTGGCCGCCTGCCGCGAGATCGGCTTT
>Ga0105047_10019152_pt1 | contig 10574 bp, 6 predicted proteins | sample MAT04_FD_78384 | JGI IMG/M metagenome (GOLD analysis project Ga0105047, IMG submission 78384) | Freshwater microbial communities from Lake Fryxell liftoff mats and glacier meltwater in Antarctica - MAT-04 (megahit assembly) | ecosystem: Environmental > Aquatic > Freshwater > Ice > Liftoff... | reverse complement strand
TTCACACCACAGAAAAATCCCGGGCTCTAACTTCCCCTTCTTTGGTGCAGCCGGCTCCCCCCCCACCCCCACCTTAAAACTGGGGGGCCGCCGAAACAATTGTACCCGCCACTATCGGGCTAAATTTTCATCCAACAAATAGCGGAGCACCACTAAACCCCAACCTGCTTTGTCTCCTGGGTGACTCGCAACTAGCGCAGCCGTTCTGCAATCGCCGGTGGATGTTGGTCATGCTCCGCCTCAGCCTTCAGCGCGTAATCCAACCAATCAGCAATGTATTGTCCAACCGTTTGGCGATTCTCCAGATAATACAAAATCGTCGCATAAACCTGTACCAACGTTACCGTCTCAAAGACTTGAACGATTTCCTCCGGCGACTTTGCATTGTGAATATACTCATACAAAACATGCTCAATGCCAATGCGAGTGCCTCGAATCCGAATATCATCAGGAGCCAGAAAGACAAAATAGTCCTCCAACTGCATCACCGCCTCCTTGCCATAGACAGTCAGACTAGCCTCATTGTACTGAACCTTAGCGTCTAACCCTATGCTCCCATGCACAAAGATCCTTCATCTAAATCTATTCCTCACCCAAGGACTTGGCGTGTGGCTTTGCCGTTACCGCAAGGGTCGCCCCATCAACCAAACTGGTTATAATCTAGGCTATACGCCACAAAATTGAGTTTTCCATAGCTGTACTCACAGGAAACTGGAAAAGAGCGATCGCTCAACTGTTCCACTCAATTAACCATGCCAGTCCTCAATCCTAAATCAGGCATGAGCATCACAGGTAAAATCAGCGATCGTACCCCCGACTTCACAGGTCGTGCCTGGGTCTTTGAGGCAATCCGCCAATGGCTCTCGGCTCCCAATCCCTCTCGCTACTTCCTGCTGACAGGTGAACCAGGCGTAGGGAAAACCGCCATCAGCGATCGGCTCAGCCAATTCGCCCACAGCCCAGCCCCCCTTCACCCAACCCTACTCCCCGGTTTCCTCAGCGCCGTTCACGGTTGCTCAGCCCGCGACAGCACCACGGTTGATCCCAAAAGCTTTGCGCGGTCGATCGCCCTTCAACTCGCGCAGCAGATTCCTCCATTCGCTCAAGCCCTCAAAGACAGCGGCGAAAAGCAAGTCAATATCCACGTTGATCTAAGCATTGAAACAGCCAACGACAGTACCATTCAAGCCATCGTCATCCAAAACCTCAATCTTGCAGGTGTGATGACTGCCCAAGAAGCCTTTAATGGAGTTGTCTTGCAGCCGCTCCACACCCTCTATCAAACGGGGTTTGACCAACCCATCACCATTTTGGTCGATGCCTTAGACGAAGCACTGACACACAGCGGCGATCGCACCATCGTTGATCTCCTTGCCAACCTGGAAGGCTTGCCACCTCAAGTTCGCTTCATCCTGACTAGCCGCAAAGTACCCCAGGTCGAAAACAAGTTTCGCAACACCGAGGAACTCAACCTTTCCGCCCCAGAATTTGATATCCACAATCAGGCAGATATTCGTGCCTATATCCAAACCCGTATCTCACAAATACCCCCGCTTTCAACTCACCTGTCTAATCTAGAACCTCAGCTACGAGAATTCGTGATTGACCAGATTACCCAAAAATCAGACGGCAATTTCTTGTATGTCCGGTTCCTGCTAGATGCAATTGAACGAGGAGAGCGATCGCTAACCGACTTAGAAGGACTCCCCGAAGGCTTAGATGGCTTGTACTATGAGTCTCTAGAACGAGTCGTTAAACTGTGTAAGCAAGATTGGCACACCACCTATGCCCTTATCATTGGCATCCTCTCTGTTGCCCGCACCAGCCTGACCCTTTCGCACATCCAATCCTTCACCAGACAATCAGAATCAACCCTATGGAAATGCCTGGGCGACCTCCGAGAATTTCTCGAAGAGCTTGAACCCCAATCAACATCCGACCCAGAAATTAGCTACAGCCTCTATCACCAATCCCTGATGGATTTTTTGAGGAAGCGATCGTTCAAACTGGGAAACAATACCCGCCATAATCCCTACTATCTCCCAGCCCAAGAATCACATCAGCGGATTGTTGATTATTACAATAGATATGAACAATCTTGGCAAACTCTTTTAATAGAGGATACCTATTGCTGGCATTACTTCGCTTATCACTTATGTGAATCAGAGCAAATAAGTCAGCTGTACTCATTATTATGTAATTTCAACTGGCTGCAATCAAAATTAAATGCAACAACTGCTGATAGTCTGAGCCTTGATTATAATCTATTGCAGAGTGACGAAAACCTACACCTTGTGCAAAGGGCAATTCAGATGTCTATGCATACCCTCAATCAAGACAAAACCCAGCTAGCAGGACAATTATTAGGACGACTCTTATTTTCAGAACATTCAGATATAAAATCTTTATTACAACAAGCTAAGCAGTGGAAAGGTGCAGCCTGGTTAAGACCTTTAACCTCAAGTTTAACAACGCCTAAGACAGCTCTGTTGCGAACGCTTATAGGTCATAGTGACTACATTGGGGCACTGGTGGTAATGCCAGACGGAAAACGGGCTGTGTCTGGTTCAAATGATGGAACTCTGAAAGTATGGGATATAGAAACTGGAGAAACCCTATGCACCCTGCAAGAACAGTCCGGTAGAGTGGATGCATTAGCAGTTATGCCAAATGGTGAACAAGTACTTGCTGCCGTAGGTGATGGCTCTCTGAAGATTTGGGACTTAAAGACAGGTAACAGATTACATTCATTGCAAACGTATCATACCCGTCCAATTAATGCAGTCGCCGTTACGCCCAACGAGCAGTTGGCTGTCTCTGCTTCAAGCGACGGCACTCTTGAAATCTGGAATTTAGCTAGAGGAGAATTGCTAGAAATTTTGAGAGGACATACCCAATGGGTTGAAACAGTTGCCATTACTTCCAAGGGTGATCAAGTAATCTCTGGTGCCGCCGATAATCTCTTGCAGGTATGGGATCTTGAAAGCAATGAAGAGCCTCTTACTTTAAGAGGTCACGACCACTGGATTAGAGCAGCGGTTGCAATACCAGGTAGCCAAAGGGCTATTTCTGCATCTGCTGATCAAACGCTTAAAGTCTGGGATTTGGAAACTGGAGAAGTTTTGCATACCCTTCAAGGACATACTCGTCCAGTCAATTCAGTGGCAGTAATCGATCAGCAACGAGTAATCTCTGCCTCTGACGATCATACTCTTCGGATTTGGGATATAGAAACAGGAACCACTTTGAATATTTTGACCGGGCACACAGGAGATGTCAAAGCAGTAGCTGTAACTCCAGATGGACGAAAAGCTATTTCTGCTGCAATTGACAATACCTTGAAAGTTTGGAATCTAGACAGTGTCGACAAACAAGACGACATTCAACCAGAAATTATGCCTCTTGTAACTGTCGCTATTCTGCCAGACGGCGATCGAGCGCTTTCGACAATATCTAGCCTCTCAAAAACTCGCCTCAAAATCTGGAGCCTTCATGATGGAGCAGAATGTCATTCTTTAGAGCAATATGGATGGTCGAGTAGCGCATTTGCGGTCATGCCTGATGGTCAAAAAGTTCTTGCAACTCAAAGGCATCAGGTAAACACAATGCTCCAGACCATGAGTTTAAATGAGATTTTTGCGAATGTTTCCAAGGATGCATTAAAATTCTGGGATCTAAAGACAGGTAAGGAGCTATCTACTCTGGCAGATCCTGCGGGTGGAATCCAGGCGATCGCGGTTACACCTGATGGACGAATAGCTGTAACAGCTTCACGTGACAATACACTCAGAGTTTGGGACTTGGATAATGAGACAGAGCTACGTATTCTGAGAAATCAAGAATTCTGGCGAATTCATACAATGGCTGTAACACCAGATAAACGGCTAGCCATCTCAGCAGGCTCTCTAGAAAATGATCTACGTGTGTGGGATTTGCAAGATGGTAGAGAAATTATGGTGCTAAAAGGTCATACTGATTATGTCTATGGAGTAGCTGCATTACCCCAACAACGCGCCATTTCTGCATCAAAAGACCACACTCTGAAAATCTGGAATCTAGAGTCTGCTGAAGCATTATGTACCTTAACAGGTCATAGCCACAGGGTCATAGCTGTGGCAGCGACCCCCAATGGGCAACGGGCTGTCTCTGTTTCAGATGATTGCTCTCTCAAAGTTTGGGATTTGGAGAATAAAAAACTCATTGCTAGTTTTGTCGTAGAAGTCCCCTTGAGGGATTGCGCCATTGCGCCAAATGGCAAATTCATAATTGCAGGAGACGCATTAACCCGAATACATGTTCTATGCCTGGAAGATGGGCTTTAAGACTTTGCCCCATAGCAATCGTGCGACAGCAGTAATTCGCCAGTATCCTCGTCCACTAATCGTATATCTCGTGCCGATCACCCATCTCACAGCAATAATGTCTTGTATTCGCTCATACTCTAAACTAGTGGCTGTAGCAGCTTACCCGTAAAATGAGCCTTAGCCCATGACCCTGGTCTTTGTAGTTTATCCCCACTGTCAAAGTGATGAAGCCACCGTCAAAAACGGTAAAAGTGTCGATGGGAAACAATGGTTTCTTTGTCGCAGCCGAAACTGCTAGGGATGCACCTGAAACCTTCATTTGAGTCGATCGCCCGCATCCTTCGCTAGCTTCAACGACAAACTACAGAAGCTTGACAACAAGCTCCCCGTCGCCGCAACCGATCCTTCAGTAGTCTTCCCTGCCAAAAGCAGCCCTGTCCCAGTAAGCCCTAGAATAGCAGTTGACACCAGCACGACCAGAGATAAGTTGAAGCTTTGACGCGCTTGACGAAGTCGTTCTTGCTGCACCTGAAGCGCGAATGACTGGGATGCAGGATCGATGTACTTGCTGCATCATTGATGAAGTTGGGATGGTAGGTAAGCGATCGCCAGATTGAGTTTGAGCAATGAGTGCCTGAAGCATTTTTAACAGGGTTCTTCTCCAACTAGCCGTGCTTGCAATACCCAGCACAGGAATACTCAAGAACCTAGGAAATATCGAAAACTTAGCAAGAACTTTAGCTTGACGAGTTTCGGAATCAGTCATGCAGCCGGACAAGCAAATTTCAAACTTCACAAGAACTCCCCTTCAAAATGAGTTACTTGACTTAAAATCACGAATCAAGGACGCTGTTCTCCCGGAATCTCCGATCAAGCTAGCTCTGCCCCTTCTAACCTGGCAAGATAAGTGTAGTCATTGATCTTCTCAGCAATAGGATGACTCCTAGTCTCTTCAGGATGGGTTTCCATAAACCACCTTTGCCATATCCACTTTGCTTGCTGCTTAAATTGATCAGACACTAAGTTCCAGTCTTTTGTTTTGTCTAATTCGTTCAGAAACTCAATCACATGGGCTGCAATGCTATTTTCATCCCACCCTTGTTGTTTCTCATCTAACGAAAACAAATCCGATTGCAGCCTACCAATATCAAGCGCTTGTTTTAACGACTTACTAATCCTGTAATTACTCAAATCTTGCGAGGCTCTAGCGATACCATAAATTCCGTCGACAATTAACCGAGCAAAACCGATATAAATAGCTCCCCGTAGAGACTTTAGAAAATAATTGATTGCGGTAGGCATGTCTTTTTCAACGAGTAAATACCACTCTCCGTATGCCAAGTTGACCTCTGCCATAATTGAGTCAATGTACTGACTACTATAAGTAGGTTCTAGGGACGCTCGAATAATTCGGGATGCAACTTCACAAAGTGGCTTTGCTAATCCATCTGGATCGCCTAAACGAATATGAATTCGGCTTGCATTCACTAACCAATGAGCAGACCTCTGACGATAACCAATTTTAGACGCGCAGTAAGCCGCACGAATTGAGTATTGAATTGATTCTTTTAAAGTGCTGTAATCTCTCTCATCACAAAAGCAAAGATTGAGCCTTGCAATTCTGCCGAAAATTTCGGAGGCACAGAGATAAGTGTTGAAATCAAATCGACCAGAGTATTTTCCATACTTTAAATTCTGTTGGGCGATATATTGATTTAACATATTTAGTCTGTCTGGAAGAGAAGACTGCCATTGCTTACTCGACACAAAGATTGGATCGCCAGAGAAAAATTGATGTACCATCCACTCAATCTCATGAAGGATCTTAATCTCCAAACACTCTTGAACGTTGCTGTCCTCACGTATCCGTCTTTCTACCTCATCCAAAAATTTCCGAGCTTGAGTTAAGTCACCTTCAACGTGGGCAGACCGAGCACATGTCAAACTAGCAAAACAACTCTGGCGTTCCAGGTAAGCACCAAAGCAATCTTGCAGAACAGGATTATCTCGTAGCTCATCGCGCTGAAGTTCTTGAACTCTATCAACGACTCGTTTGCCAAGATAACGATTCGCGGAACTATCCTTAATCTGACGAAATGCATAGTCATTCAAAAGTTTCCTGCCCTGCGCCAAAGAATTCTCAATTTCAGCAACTGCCTGACACACTCGATAGTAGCTTTGATAGTTTTCCTGCCGTTCTAGCTTGTCAGATAACCATTTGCTCGTAGCATTCAGCGATGATTGCAGAATCGCTTTGATAGTGCTGCGATCGACCCATGTACTTTCGTAAATTCTGCATTCACCTATTTCAGCATCTGCATCTACTTCACGAAAAGCTACAGATGCTTTAACCAGACCATAGCCCTGCTGACTTAAAGATCGTGTAGAACTCTCGATTAATTCTAGGTGTTGACAATGACCCATGCCAATCGCCAGTGCCGTCAATGTATTCTCAATATGAGTGGCAGAGGATCGATATAACCAGCAAATCTCTTCATCAATTTCTGGGAATTGACAAATAACTTTTGCCTCCATAATAAAGGGGCTGTCTACAGACTTACTCTTAGCAAAATCATATTTCTCTCCAAACTTTGTTCGATAGTTGTCGTAGTACAACTGAGACTCAACTGCCAATTCAGCCTGCTTCAACTCATTTTTGAGGACAATCTCGGTATCATCTAGATAGTGGTGAAGTGAAAAAGTCAAAACAGTAAACTGGCATTGATAGACTTTAGCTCTGATATAGGGATTGATGAACTGATTCAAATTCTTATCGCTCAAAATTGACGAGCCAAGTTCGAAGAGTTCCACATCGTTAAGGTCAAATCGACCAGAGGCTGACGCGGTTGCTAAAAATCTTTGAATCTCGTCGAGAATAGCAGGACTGGATATTTCAGATTTGAAGGGTTCTGAAAATAAAGTCTGAATGCGAGTAGGAATCGACAATAGAGTCCTTGAGGGAGAGGTTTGCTCAGAAGACAACTGCTGGGTATAGGGAAAAGCTCTGGCTCGAATTTCAACCTCTAGATCATTAATTAAGCTGTTAAAATTGGCAAAACCAATATCAGGTAAGCTTGCCAGCATTGCTCGAATGCGCTGGCTCTGCTGCTCTCTATTCGATCGATTTGACCGAGCACTGGGCAAAAAGCCTGCTGCCTCCAATAGGCGATCGGCTCCTTCTTGCCTCAGTTGCACACGCTTTCGTTTTGCTCCTTCAGATATTTTTTTATGCTCCAAGAGAGAGGGCGAAGTTAGAAAGTCCCAAAGCTTGATCAAGTGGACGCGATGAATGGATAAGCCTCGATCGCAAGGCGCTTGCATAAATAATACTAGTGGCTGGCGACTAATGCCTAAACCTTTTGCCAACTCTACATTAGTGGCTTCCAGCTCAGCCTTAAACTGCTCTAGTACTTGATGTAGATGCTGCCAAAACTGTCTTTGTTCTTCATCGTATTTCGTGAGCTGGATTTGAAAATGATCACTCATAAGACCCTGCTGGCTGTCAGCTGGAAGTGGTTGTAATACTTCAATGACGTTAAAACCTAGACCTTCAGAGATTAATAATCGTAGACATTCGTAGAGTTCATCGGAAGATTCTACACTACTTTATCTGCAGGGTGTCTATTTCATAAGCCCTGTCTATTTTATAGACGTTTAAGTGGCAAATTCCCCCTCAAAGTACAAGATTCTATACAAAATAATCGTTCTCTGTATAGATAATTGACAGAAAAGTACTGTAATCTGATAGAGAGTATAGATACCGCTGCTGAAAACATACATTTCACAGTCGAGCGTTAATACCTATGTCTTCCAAAAAGCGTAATCGTGGCTACATTCTGGTTTCCGAAGGATTGCAAAAGCTTCAGAGGCAGTTACGAGAGTGGGAATCTGCACAGAATAGCGGGTATCGCTATTCCCAAGAAAAGCTGTCAGAAATGACGGGTCTGCATCCTGACACAATCCGTAAAGTACTGGAAGCAACGGAGGGAGTCGATCGGAGTAGTATCGAGCGGATGTTTCAATCCTTCGCTCTGACTCTGACTGAGCAAGACTATGTGCAGGCTGGTATAACCATTGATCTTAGTTTTGTCGGGAGAGAACAAGCGATCGCCGCGCTCAATCACCTGGCTAAAGATGCGAAAATTATTGTGATTCATGGGCGAGGTGGAGTTGGTAAAACTGCGCTAGCTCGAAAATATTTCAAACAGGGCAAGTTCGCATTAGGTCTAGAAAAATGGATGGCAACGGAAACTCAAAACATTACTTCGGTTGAAAGTATTGTAGAGGAATGGTTACGTCGATATTTTCACGAAGAACCCGGACGCGAGTTTGGCATTACCCTCTGGCGGCTACGACAGAAGCTTCGTGAGCATCCCCAGCGTATTGGTATTTTGATCGACAACCTAGAACCTGCTTTAAGTGGTGATGGTAAGTTTATTGCTGAACATCGTCGTTACACTGAGCTTTTACAGGTTTTGTCTGATCCAGAAGTTAATGCACTAACTTTGATTACTAGTCGAGAAAAACTCCTTGAAAATAGTTTCAAAGTTAGTCACTATTCCTTAGATGGATTATCTCTAGATGCATGGCATCAGTTTTTTGATTCGCAGGGAATTCAGAGCAGCCCGGCAATCGACGCAATGCATCAGTTCTATAGTGGCAATGCCAAAGCAATGGAAATTTTGAGCAGTGCTATTTGCTTGGAGTTTGAGTGTGATGCAGAAACTTATTGGCAGAGAAATCAGGACTACTTACCACCGCAGTTAGAAGGTTTAGTCAAAGAACAGTTTCAGCGTCTAGAGCAGATTAATCCCAATGAATATAATCTTCTATGCCGTTTAGGATGTTATCGTTATCAGGATGTCCCTTCTATTCCGATTGAAGGGCTTGATTGTCTGCTGTGGGATGTTTTAGATGAAGAACATTATAGTGTTATTCAGTCTTTAAAGAACCGTTCATTGCTTTCATTTCATAAAGAACGATTCTGGATTCATCCTGTCATTCGTAAGGAGGCAATCCGGCGATTAAAAAAGATGGATAGAAATTGGCAAGAGGCGAACATAAATGCGGCTCAATTTTTGGGGCAGAGTGTTCAGCTAATCCACACAACGCCAGAAGCTCTCACTGCTCTCGAACCCTATCATCACTATGTGCAAGTTGGTGATTTTTCAAGAGCCGCAGATGTGCTAATAAGAAAGCGTTTGAATATCTGGGGAACAAACGAATCGCTGATGCGATCCTTTTATAAGCGCGGTTTTTTACAGCAAGCGGTGAACCCTATTTCTCATGTGTTGGATAACCTCAGTGTTGAGGAAAATGCAACCCCACTAGAGCAATTGAAATTTGCTTACAGAAAGGCAAAGCTTCGGCATACATTGGGAGCGATCGCTTGGTTATCAGGTCATATTCCTACTGCAATTCAGCACTGTGAGCAAGCAAAAGAAACTGTGCTAGGGGCGCTGTTAGTCGGTGAATCCGACCCACATCTGAGCGATATTAGATTAAATCTCAAAGTTGTTGAGATCAATTCGCGTTTGACGACTGGTATTTGTAAAATCGGACTTTGGGATTTAGAGACAGCCCTTGCTGATTTTCTAGAAATTCTAGAACTGTGTAAAATCGTTGACTATGATAAGTTTTCACCTTCTATCCTGTTCTATGTTGCTTTTTTGCAGTCCTATTTAGGGCAAACACAGTCTGCTTTAGAGATTGCGGACAGGCTCTATGAAAATCTTCCAGAACAGAGGTTACCATTTTGGGTAACAGAATACCGTTTGTCTTACTTAGGGCAAACTTATATGAGATTAGGAGAAACCGAAAAAGCATTTAAGGTCTTCGATCGCGTGATCGAGTACGTTCAAACTAGTCCATATAACCAAGCAAGCATCAAAGCCCAAAATGGCAGAGCAGCCCTTCATCGACAGGAAGGCGACTTCTCGACAGCACTAGCTTGTCATGATGAAGCAATTCGAGCGGCAACAGGAATAGGTGCCCAATATGATTTAGCCGAAGCTTATTATCAGCGGGGGTTAACTTATATGGCTGCGAACCAGCTTGAGGAAGGTAGCATTAGCCTTGAGCAAGCGAAACAAATTTTTGAACAGATCCACGCGCCGAAACAGGTTAAAAAGGTTCAGAATGCGTTGGAAAGCGCCAATTCAAATCTGAAGTGCATCAGTGTCTGATTTATTAGTATAGAATACCTCGAAAGGTGTTTTATAATCAAGCGACTTTCTCGGTCTATTGTTAATTAGAGTAACCGCTTTTTCT
>Ga0105047_10019151_pt1 | contig 10575 bp, 8 predicted proteins | sample MAT04_FD_78384 | JGI IMG/M metagenome (GOLD analysis project Ga0105047, IMG submission 78384) | Freshwater microbial communities from Lake Fryxell liftoff mats and glacier meltwater in Antarctica - MAT-04 (megahit assembly) | ecosystem: Environmental > Aquatic > Freshwater > Ice > Liftoff... | reverse complement strand
TCGATGTCAATCTAGAAGTAGCTCTAAGACCAAAATTCATTGGTGACACCCTAACGCCGCCCAACTGTCTCAGTCGATGTCAATCTAGAAGTAGCTCTAAGACAAATCTAGGGCTGATTTAATACTTACAAAAAACAGGTCTCAGTCGATGTCAATCTAGAAGTAGCTCTAAGACAGTTCCCTAAGCTAAGTACAGGTAACTTGGCAGAGTCTCAGTCGATGTCAATCTAGAAGTAGCTCTAAGACCGCATTTTTCATAAATGCTTGTCTTTCAATGGCATACAAAAGCAAATTGCAAAATTTTAACATTTATAAAGGCTATTTTAAGCATTTAAACATTTGTATGGCGGTAAAAATACAAATTTACAGACCAAGAAAAACAATTAACTGCTTTAACTATACAGTTTTGCAACTAAAAACAAGTAGCATATTAAATTACAACTAATTTATTATCAATAAGTTAGCACTTTTTAGGAAGCAAAATTTGAGTACAGCCGAACTTAAATTCTGCAGTTAAAATTAAATTTTGCTTGTTCTAATTACTTTTTTTTCTGAACTTTTCGCAAAAAATAATAAAATGTTGAAAAATAAACCCGAAACTACTCAGGAACAAACTGAACAGGTTCAATTGTTAAGGTCGTTTAAAGAAGCCAACCAACTAGCTTCATTTTTAGAAACCGACATGGTTAAATTGCCTTTACAGTATTTACCTTCTCAATATCGATGTTTTAAGATTCCAAAACCGAATGGCAAATTTAGGCTAATAGAAGCACCACATACAGCCTTAAAAGCTACTCAACGTTGTATTAATACGCTGTTGCAAAGTTTATACAATCAGTATATACCTGAGTGCAGCTATGGCTTTATATATAATTTGCCTACACTACGCAAAAAAGAAAAGAGGCATATTGTGAGCCATGCCAAACAACACCGTAATGCAAAATATATGATTAATATAGACCTGAAAGATTTTTTTCATCAAATTAGTGTTGAAAAAATAAATAAAACCTTACGCGAGGGCCCCTATTATTTGCAACCTGAAATCGCATCCCTTATAAGCAAAATCTGTTGCTTGAACAGCCGGCTCCCTATGGGTGCCCCAACCTCGCCCGTGTTAAGTAATATTTGTTTGTTGAACCTAGATGAGCAGCTAACAACCTGGGCAAACAAAAACAATATTTTATATACTAGATTCGCTGATGATTTAACATTTTCTTCTTCTAAAAAAATAAACACATCATCATTTATTTTTATTCAAGAAACACTCTCGCAACAATCACTAAACATAAATCCATCAAAATTTAAACAATTTAACCACAACGACAAAAAAGAGGTTACTGGCTTATGCATTGGAAAAAAAGTTACTATAAGTAAAAAATTCAAGCTGGAAGTAATTAAAGATATTGATTATTTTAAAGATTTAAACACACATAGATATCATTATCAAACCTTGTATGCTGACGAAAATGAAAAACGCACTTCGGTTTTAAAATTTGCGCGACAGGCAATTGAAGGCAAACTCAATTTCATAAGTTTTGTTATGGGGAAACATAATAAAGTATATGTGCATTTAAAAGAAAAATACCGTACAGCTAAAAAGATGAATGGAGGTATTTCCGCGCATGGCTATCATTTAATTCAATCTGCTAAGTAATTTCACCATAAAATTGTTTTAACCTTCCCTAAAATAATTTCTAAAGGTGGCAAATCCCCAATTGAGGTAAAATTATCAGCTTGGTCATCTTGAATTTCAAGAAAGTATATTTTTGTTGTTGACGGCTCGCTTTCGGCCGTTAACGCTTTTAATTTATTAAATACGGTGCGCCTTGTGGCTTTGCGTTGTTTTCCAATAAAAACACTATATTGTATTCGCACATACCCATATTTTTTTAAAATTTTAGCCGTTTTGGTGCGCAATCTATCATCCGACATATCGTAAAATATAATGTCAATCATTTTACAACCATTTTTAACAAACGTTTACAAAATTTATACGCATCACGCTGAATAAGTTCAATTCGGGTTAACTTCATTTTAATAGATGGAATGTCACTATGCATATAATCATTAAATGCTGGAATAAGTATTGTTTTACCCATTTCATTCAAAAGCATACCGTTATTTTCCGCTGTAAACATATCAATAGTAAGTTTGTTTTCACGAAACAGATCGATTACCACTTTGTCGGCCCACGGCCTATATGGCTCAATAAAGTCAAACACAAAACTTTTAGTATTATAATTACTCACATGGTGCAAGCCCAAATAAGGGTCTAATCCTGCTTTACAGATTGCCGATTCAACATGTTGATATAAAATAGCATAAGTGTAGTTTAACGCCGCGTTAAAAGCATCTAAGGCTGGTTGCCTGCTTCTTAACTTAAATCGAAATTGTTCGGGTAAAATTAAATTTATAGCGTCGTAATATTTTTTTTGAAACTGAGCTTCTATATTACGTATTGCTTGCGCAGGCTTAGGTTCTAAAAGTGTTTTCTGTTTTGAATGGTTGCTTTCAATTTCGATTAATACAGTATTTATTGACTTGTACTTGGCTTCGAAATTTAAATTCGAAACAGGCATGTTTTTTAGTAGCGTAATTTGCCTGTCGAATTTATTCCATATCCAATCAGCAATATATTGCATAGCATCATTAGAAATAGAAAGCAAGGCTTGTTGTTTTCTAATTTGAGAAGTTGTTTGGTAATTGCCATGCCAAAATCTACCCAATACTTTTCCATGTCGCGAAATAACTGTAATATCAATTTGATGTTCCAACGCGAGTGCAATTGCATTTGTGCTTAAGGTACAACTTGTTGCAATACAAATTGTTTCAACCAATTCAGGAGATAGCGTTTTTACTTCCTCTCCTGAATTGAGTTGAAACAAGCCATCCTTCGCTTCCAAATCACAACCATATGTTGTTATAAATAAATCCATAATCAATTGAAAGATGCTATTATTAAAAAGTTCTAGAGTTATGATTTAAAAATGTCAAAGAACATTTTAGTAAACTTTACGGAAAGCCATTCATCCAAATTTAAATCAAAAATACCCTCAAGGTCTTTGGGGCAATTTTAGCTTTAACATTCGTTTTTTTGCACCACTTTAAGCTATCTGAATCTTATTATTATTGACGCCTAAATTATAGACCGAGAAATTAAAAGCTAAATTAAAAATATTTACGAGATGGCTTTCTTTAAAATTTATATTAATAATTGAACACTTCATTTTAGGTTGATGAACTATATATTATTGTTTTACTGTCTTTTTTGGCAGGTTTAATTTTGCGGAGCCGTTAGTTTCTTCTTTTTTGTTTCGCAATACATTTCTCACTGGATTTTCAGCTGGCAGTAAACGCCCAAAACCTTCTGAAACGGAGCCTCCAATGCCAAGCAAAAAAGGCAAAAATATATTCGATTCAATTGTAAGGTGAAAGGTTTTTTGTGCAACGCCGTTATTTTGTGGCCACGATTCACCATGTTTGCTAATAATACGTACCTTAATAGTGTATGGAACTTCTACATTAAGGTGCTTGCATACAGTCCAAAAATGATTAACTAATTTCCTTTCCAACAATTGCAGCCTTTCCACCTCGTATTTAAGCATTTTCCATTCCTCAAAAGCGGGTTTCTTTTCATTATTTTCGTTGGTATATTTATCTTTAAACGGCATCCAATTATTAATTCGATAAACAAAAGTTCCTTCATTGGCTAACAATTTTATACTTTGTTCTTTTTGAGATGCAATTAAAAGGGGGTTATGCAGCTGAAAACCCTTCCAATTCAGATACACCTTATTTTCAAATAACAAATCCATAGCCTTTACGCCAGTGCCTACCGCAATAATTTGAGCTGAGTTATTGCTTGTGCTATATTGAATTAATGGATACGTTTGAATCCGCTTCAATTCACCGTTTTCAATTTTTTCGTTACTAAATATAACGGGGTCAATGCCGTTTTTTTCCAACTTGTCGCTTTCATCAAGTGATAATCGGATAAATGCGTCACGTAGCAGGTGAATTTGGTGCGGCTTTAAGTCGAAATCAAACACAAAAGATTTTACTGATATCATAGTTTGTAAATTTTTAGTAATTATTCATCGAAATGCAATAGATGTGCACTATATTTATTTTCTGGTAATTCAGTGCCGGTCGCTATAAAGTAAGTCTGCCAGAAGCTACGAATTCCGTAGTATTTCTCATTACTCCCTGCATCGGCACCCACCACATAGATGGTTGTTTCTGCAAGATTCGGCATCATGCTTTGTTTTTTTAACGCTTCAATTATAGCCAATGTTTGTTCTTTTGTTGGCGTATTTTTTTCAAACTGATATTTGTTATCACTTACCAACATGTCGCTCATTATAATTAACACTTGTTTTGAATTTGGAAAATTATCATAAACCGTTCGCACAAGCGTAAGTGCTGAAAAAATATCGGTTTGAGGAAATTGTTGCAATGTATCAGCAATAAATTGAGCAATTTGAAGATTCGCTTGTGTTCTTTTAGCTTCGAATTCTTTTTGGGCTTTATTTTCTTGCGCTGACTTTCCAATTTTATTGGTTGTTGTAGCCTGAAAAGGATCTGAAACTAATTTGTGAATGATACTTTTTTCGCGCACACTTTTATCGGTTATAGCTTCACATACTAATTCGTCACCAGGTTGTAAATCATTAATAATTAGTTGTGTGTTTTCAATATACTTTGCTCTCGAACCATTATTGGTACTGCTGCTTAAATCGTACAGTATTACAATAGTTTTATTTTCTGAAATCGTTTCTGATTTACAGCTAACCAAAAGTATTATAATGAGCGCAATTTGGCATTTTAAAAGCATATATATAATGTTAAGAGGTGAAAATTAATTATTTTATATTAAAATACAATCCCAATCCAAATTTTCCGGATTTAACTCTAGCGGAATCTTTATTTGTTCAGGAGCAATTTTAAAACACAGCGGTTTCAGGCCATCCTTACGAACTTCCATATTTGCCGTTCGGTAAACTTCTATTAAAAATTCTATCTGCGATTTCAAATATTTGGCATGCGTAAAGTACCGTTCAAATTCCTTTTGACGTCTGTTTCTTGCTTCAATGTAAGCCTTATTGGTGGCTTCAAACCTATTGCTGGCCAACATAGCCTCTGTGCGTTCATTTTTCAATCGTTTTAGGGCATTTTTATACTGTTTCTTTAAAGTTTCCAAATACGTTTCATCTTTAGTAAACGACATGTATGAAATTAATGCTCCGGCACAAAAAATAGCTATATTAATAATAATAAACATTGCGCCGGCTAAAGTTGGACTCATATCGATGCCAAAGCTTGTGTCAGGATTGCTCATTATTTCGGCCAAATATTCGGCTCGAAGTATTGAAATGGCGGCAATAGCAGCAATTGCAATTAATGGCAACACCAAGAGCATTGTGCCTTCCAGTGGTGTTCGGATTTGCTTTTTGAGCAGTTTTCCAAAAAAATAGGCGAGAATTGTCAAGGCAATTCCCAAAACTGAAGCAGCTATATATGATTCATAAACTTCAAAACCAAAAATATTAAAAACAATAGCATTAAAAAACACCTCGCCAATAAAAACCATTACGTGAAAAAGCAACGCAGTACGATGCGTTATGGGTGCCGACTGGTGTGCAAGCAGTTCACGAGTAATTTCGTCTACGTTGGCTTCCTCAGGTGCAACATCCGCCTCCTCTTCTTGAAAGCGTTTAAGCGCAAACTCTCGTTGAGTTTTAGCAACACAGTATTCGGTTTTTAAGGTCCTGTCTTTATGTTTCCAAAGTTCATTTACTTCATCAATTTCATTTACCGCTAAACTTAACAGTTCGTCTTCAAATTGAGCAGCAACAGGCTGTTCAAGAAGCGGATAGGGTGTTTTTTCGCTCTTAAAGAATGGCCAAAATTTCCAGTTGAAACCTTTCCCATCCAATTTTCCTTTTTTTCTCGACTTTCGACGATTGTAGTAATAAATACGTTTGCGTGCCATAATTTTTGGGTTTCAATGCTGATAATTCTTTTGCGGGTAACTACAAATATCGACGAATTTATGGAAAAGTTTCATGAAACAAATTTAATTAGATACTAATATAGGGGGAAAACGACTATTTATAACAATGTAAATCAACATAATAAAATTTATAACTAATTGATTATCAACAATATGAATACTTTTTAATACTTTTTTATGAGTACAATAGGTTAAAAAATCGTTAGTTTGGGTTAAAAAAATGTTCAAATAAGTTTTGGAATTAACAATCAAATCCTATTTTTGAAGTAGTTACCCGCTAGATTCTTTTAGTGCATAATGAGAAAATTTACGTTAATGGAATAAACTTTCACACAGTTGTTCAATTAGACGTAACTGACAAAAATTCTGATTTTTGCCGAATAATTTAGCAGATTTTATCATTCCTGTAAATAATCCGATAATTAAAATACCCATTATGACAAGCCAAAAACCTTACATTTTTTTATTGGGCGGTCATGATCTAGAGATGATGGAAATAAAGCGCATACTTATTACATGTGGCTATCAAAAAGATGTACATTATTTTGATAAGGGATTAAAGTGGAGCAATGCCGTTTGGAGTGCTTATGCTGAAGAAATAAAAGAAATTAAAACGATTAATATTGAACAAACTGAAAAGGCAAATTTTGTTATTGTTGGTATTGAATTATTTGAAGATGATTTCTTAAAAAAAGAAGAAGAGTGGAGTCTAATTGACCATCATAATGAATTGTCAGACGGGCCAACGTCATTACAACAGCTTATTACTTTACTAAATTATACGCCTACTTCAAATGATGAAACAAGACATTTAGAATTAATAATTGCAAACGATAGGGATGGGATTGCAGGCTTGCGATTAATTTGTGCTACAGCAGCGGAAATAAAAAAAATTCGCAATGAAGAAGCTGAAATTATTGCAGTCGAAAACACAATACAACAACTATTTAATTCAGAAGAGCACAATAAAAACTTCAAAAAGGAAAACAATGTACGCATAATAAAAACTTCTGCCACTGCATTTTACGGACTTACAGACAGTTTAGAAGATGCTAATGTTATTATATATAATAATACTCAATTATTTTTCAGTGGCACTGAAGCAAAAAAAACCGTGTTAAATTTCTTTAAATCTGTTTCAGGGTTAAAGTTTTATTACGGTGGTTATCACATTGGATATATTGGCACAATTTTATTACCAGAAACTATCACTTTAAATGACCTCGTTGACGGAATTATTCGTTTGCATCAGTTAAACGCACAATCGTTTCATACATTCATGTTCCCATTCAGATGGGATTATTTTAACAAAGCACACCTTGAAAAAGATTTATTACAACCTGAGAATATTGCCCTCCGTGAACGATTGAACTTTACAGTATTAAATGAGATGCTTAATAATACAAAAAATAATGAAGATTTTTTAACCTGGGAGCCAAAGGAATTTAATATTGAAAAAGCCTCGGATATTGGCATGAAATACAACGAATACATGTATTTTCACCCCTTTGTACACCAATTTATTTACGACTTACCAGAGGATAATGGAACTAACAAAGAATTGACTAAATATTATGAATTAAAAGAAGGAAATGAAGGTGCATTTAATATTCAAACGTCAAAAAATCTGTACCAGCTGAGTATAAATGGTATTTCATTGCATGTTTTTAGCAAAGGAATTGGTGTATTAACATTTCAATTACAAAATGATAGCCATAGTAATTATGAAGAAATTTTAGATATTAATGACTACGGAAGACGTATATACCCGCAATTTATTTCAACGCAAAACTCCTCAATATCCAACATTCACTATACTCAATTTACATTTTTACCAACATCGGTAACTGTAACATTAATGCCGGACTCAAAAAGTAAAAAAATAATTTTTGAAGATTTTTCATTTTTTAATTGCAATGCGCACCTAACCCATAGGAATTTAGTTCGTTTACCCAACTTTATTCTAAAATTATTTACTGATTCATTTGTTACCAAGTTAGCGCCTTCAAAAGAGGATTGCATTTTAATTCGCCCATCTATAGACGATCGTATGTTTACAGTGTGTGCTATTGGCAATAGTTTTATAGCAAATGAGCTCACAAATTGGGTAGAATCAAAACAAGAATATGTATTTGAATCATCTGAACGCTGGAATCGCTTAATATTTAGTGATAGTGGCAGTTGCACAACGCAAAGTCGACATTTATTAAAAAAGTTAAATAAAATACATACTTATGATAGATGGGTTAATGAAGCTTCACTTTATGGTATTTCAAGAGAAACTTTGTTGTTGCTAACAACTGACTTTAAACCCAATTCAATAAGTTATAACGTTTTATCGCAGCATATGCGATACATGTATTATCAAATTAGCATAATTTGTCTTGCTCAGCGCGCAGGCATGTTACGTTTTAGTTATGAAGTTGGAGCGCTAGCAAGTTTAGACACAAATCGAAATATCACGTTGGATTATAATCAACAACAATCGGATGAGATTAATTACTTGCATTTATCATATATAGAATTTGTTAACAAAATGTTTTTCAGAGAAGTAACACCGCAAATTCAGGGTATTGAAATTTATGATAAGATGCATGATGTTATGCGAATGGATGAAGATATAACAGAATTAGATCGCGAAATTCAGGAATTATATGAATACTCGATGGCAATGCAACAAAGGGAAGAAACCAAGAGTGCTTCAGATTTAAATAAATTAGCAACCATTTTTTTACCAATTACAGTTATTTTCGGTATAATGGGAGCAAATATTTTCGATGACGTTTTATCTATAAATGGCGTTTTGGATATAAGCGCAATAGTATTAATAATTATTGGTATATTTATAGGGTTGCTAATTTATTTGCTACTACAATGGCATATTAAAAGATCTAACAATAAAACACATATCAAACTAAATAAATAATATGTACCAGTTAAAAATTAAATTAAAGCAACATACACCTATTATTCATTTTGAAACAGGGCATGACCTTGCAACCTTGCGGCCTTCAGAACTAAAACCAAAATTAGATGCATTACTGCGCTCTAAATTGCTCGAAATACCTGAAACATGGCAAGTTGGCAATGAAAAAAGAATCCAACGCAAAGTACCCGAATTTGCATTGGACTATAAAATCAACCTAATTATTAACAACGCTGATTACAACAAAGATAAATCTGGCCCAATTTCGTATTCATTTAAAAACAACAAAACCCAAAGGTACCAAACCGAAAAATTCCCTTGCTATTTTGCCGAAATGGGGGCAAACAATAAAAATGATAAATTTTTCACCTTTTATAATAGCATAGATTTAATTATCACTTGCAAGCATGAAAAATTATTAGAAGAAATAAATAAATTAATCCCAATTTTTTTTATTTCGACAAATTTTGGCAGTCGCCAATCAAAAGGCTTTGGAAGTTATTACCCTGCAAATACTGAACTGTTCCCTATACCAGAAATTCGATATTACTTTGATATTGATGTAAAAGGAGCAAAGAAACCAAATTTAGCCTTTAATAACACACCTCCAAGTCTTGAATATTTCAAACTATTTTCATTATTTAAAGCGGTAAACTTGTTTTATAATAGTATTCGCAGTGGAATTAATCAACCCTTTGGTAAAAATACTTTTTATTTAAAGTCTTTACTTTTTAATTATACAAAAGATTTTTATGCTGCAAAATGGGACAAACGAATGATTAAAGAAAAAATGTTTTTTCCAGCTTTTAACCAACATCAAGTTAAATTTACAAGAGCTGATCCATTATTTTATAACTCACATTCAGGTTATTTAATGCGCGATTTACTGGGATTGGCAACAACTTCTAAATGGGGGCGAGATTACTACGATGAAACTATAAGCAAAAAACATACAGAAGATATTATTAAACGCTTTAAATCGCCCATTACCATAAAGCCTATTGAAATTAGCAGAGACAAATACCGCATTTATATTATTTTAGACCAAAAACATCAGGATAAAATTTTAAATAAAGAATTCATTCTTGAAAATAGCAGAAATTCAATAAATTTAACTTTAAGCACGCCTACCCATTTTGACCTAAACGCATACTTACAGTTTGCGATTGATCAAAACATAGCATTGAATGCTGAGTTGGGCATTGAAAGCATGGAACATCCAGATTTAAATCAATTAATTCAAATATTTAACCAATTAAAATAACTTTACTCAGGTAAATAAATAAAAGAAATATCCCCAACATATGCCAACAGAACAAAATAAAATTGATCGAAAAACAGAGACAACAAAAAACTACTGGGAATACGCTATAGTAATTGTTGTTATTTTGGCTATCCTAGTTTTAACCGGTGTGGTTTTTTGGGCCGTTCAACCAGAATATCCAAAAATAATTAACAATCAAGTAGATGCTGCTGATTATATTAATGCACTATTAACACAGCAATCAAACACAATTGGTTGGTTTGCTTTGCTTGGCACAGTGCTTATTGCTATTGGAGCTGTGATAGGCACTTTTGGCTATTTCAATACTAAAAATTTACTGGAATCCGAAAAAAAAATTAACGACCAAATTTT
>Ga0105047_10019150_pt1 | contig 10575 bp, 7 predicted proteins | sample MAT04_FD_78384 | JGI IMG/M metagenome (GOLD analysis project Ga0105047, IMG submission 78384) | Freshwater microbial communities from Lake Fryxell liftoff mats and glacier meltwater in Antarctica - MAT-04 (megahit assembly) | ecosystem: Environmental > Aquatic > Freshwater > Ice > Liftoff... | reverse complement strand
GCCGAGGCGACGACGACAACCGGCGCAGTAGCCGGCACCGGGTCGGTGCTCCTGATCCCGGAGTTGCTCTCCAAGCCGATGCGTGACGGTGCGGACTCTGAGATCGAGGCTCTGGCAGCACTGCTCGGGCGACTCGACCTGCGGCCCGTCGATGAGGCCCTTGCCGAACTCGCGGCAGCTCTCGGTTCGACCCACAGGCTGCGTGCCGCTGACGCCGTACACCTTGCGACAGCCGTCGCGGCTGGCGCCGACCGGTTCATCACGAACAACGCATCGGATTTCTCGAAGAGCATCACCGAGATAGCGGTCACCTACCCCGACGAGCTCCCGGAGACCTGACCGTGAGCCGACAACCCGGCCCCCGGGGATGCCGCTTGTGCCTCGACCCGTCACCATTGATCCAGGCCCGGTGGTCACGGCGACAGCGTTCGAGGAGCTCGTGGAGGGGAGGAAGACCGGGTTCTCGTGGCGATCCGACACCGCCTTGGCCACCTCGTGAACAACACCGTCACTGGGGCGAGCGGGAACCTCAGAGCTCCACGATCTGCCCGGCCCGGCCGGGCTCTGACGGCGAACGCGTCGCTCCCACTCCTCGGCCAGGCGACGGACAGGCAGGCGACGTTGCGGGCCCGGAGTGGGCGGTGCGGGTGGATGTCCTCACCAGCCGGCGTCGGCGAACGCCTGCAGGGTGCGGAGGCTGGCGGTGACCACCTCGTCGTCGGTGCGGCCCGCCCAGGTGCGGGCGAGGCGACCGCCGATGAGGCCGAGGAGCACGGGTTCGCCGGTGGCGGGGAGCAGGTTGAACCACTCGACGTAGGGTTCGTCGCTGGCCGTGACGAGTGTCCACTGCTCGGCTTCCTCGGTCCACCACGGCTCGTCCCACCGGAGCCACACCTTGTCGAGCACGCCCATGCCCAGCGCATCGATCGCCCCCTGCTTGTCCGCCGGCAACGGTGGGTCGAACGTGATGGCCGCTGCCTTCAGCACCCCGAGCGGCACGGTGACCACGACCCGGTCGGCTCGGAGCTCCTGGCCGTCGACGCTGGTGACGACCGCGGCGCCATCTCGGATCACGACCGATCCGACGACCCATCCGTAGCGGGCATCGAGGCCGGCCAACTCATGCTCGGCGAGGGCCGCGTAGCCGCCGGTCACGAGCAGATCGTTCCCCTCGGTGCCTTCGGCGAGTCCCCACCGGGCCGAGATCTCCGAGGCATCGGCGCCGTACTCGGTGGTCAGTTCGGTGCGGAGGAAGTGGTCGAGCGCCACCGCGTCGACGCCGTCGGCCTCGCCGGACCCCTCGAGAGCGTCGGCGAGGGAGACGTCGTCGGCGCGGCCGTCGGCCCACTCGATGGAGGCCTTGACGGCGTCGGCGGGCGTTGCGTCGAGCCCGTCGGCTCGGGTCCGCTCACCGGCGGACGAGAGGACGACGTCGTCATAGGTGAAGGTCGCGGTCGCCACCCCGAGGTCGCCGAGGCGATCGGCGAGGTCGCTGGCATCGGTGTCGTGCACCCACGAGGCGCCGAGCTCGACGGGCACCGGCCAGCCCTCGGGGCGGATGGCGCGGGTGCGACCCCCGGCGGTGGATCGGGCCTCCACCACGATCACCCGGTGACCGGCCGAGTGCAGGTCGTGCGCCGCGCGGGCACCCGCGACGCCGGCACCGATCACCACCACGTCCTGCGAGCCGTCCGCAACGGCGTGGATGGCCTCCGCAACCGATGCACCCGACTGCCGGGCGCCGTGGACGGTCGCGGGGTGCTCGGCCGAGGTGGCTTCGCCGGCGAACCACACCACATCGTCGACGGACGTGGCGAGCGCGTTCCGCATCGTCGGGTCGGCCCCGACGGCCAGGTAGCTGTACGAGCCGAGGGAGTGGGCCTCGGTGGACCACGAGGTACGCACGACACCCGCGGGACCGGGGACCGGCGCCCGACCAGCGCGGCCAGCGCGAACACCGGCAGGCGGGTCGGCGTCAGCCGCGCATGCGCCGCCGATCAATGCGAACGCAGCGGCACCGACACCCCCGATCAGCACCCGGCGCCGGCTCGGGCAGGGTTCCGGGCGCAGCACGCATGGCACCCTACCGGGCAGGGGGCGGCGCCGTCCGCGTCCCCGCAGCATCGTCGTCGCGCTGGCCGAGCAGCTCGGCTGACCCATCTGGTCGCGCCGCGGCAGGCGGGCAGGTCCCGATCAGTCACCTTGACCGGTAGAGGTTCTTCGCTGGTCGCGTCGTCGGGCGCGACGACGCAGTGCGCCCGCGACGATCGGGTCTGTCGCGATCGGTACCGATGTCCCTGCGACCCGCTCAGGGACGAAGGTCCCTTCATCGGTGCGGTCGTGGGCTCCTATGCTCCCGTCCGTCGAACGTCGACGCGGGCACGTCCGACCCCATCCGTCCAAGCCCGCCAGGAACCGGGAGTCCTCGATGGCCCGTGCAACCGAACCCGCGCCGCGACCCGTCGCCGAAGGCGACATCGCCGCCGATCTGAGCCCCGCGGGCATCGAGCGCCACGTGGTGACCGACGCGACCGACAGCGCCGGCGGCGCCCGCCTCAACGCCATCCGCGATGTCCTCTCCCGCGCCGATCGAGCCGAGATGGTCGAGGTTGCCAGCTGGCTCGATGCGGTGCTGGCAGGCACGTCGCCCGACGAGCGCCAGCTGGTCCGTGACGTCCTGCTGTCCCGGGACCAGCCGGTCTACGGCACCATCCCGTTGGAGGACGACGACGAGCTCGTCGACAACTGGCACAAGGGCGTCTATCCGTATCGCAACCTCATGCGGCGCAAGTCGTACGAGACCCAGAAGTACCAGCTGCAGGTCGAGCTGCTGAAGCTCCAGGCGTGGACCAAGGAGACCGGCCAGCGCGTGGTCATCCTGTTCGAGGGACGCGACGCCGCCGGCAAGGGCGGCACCATCAAGCGGTTCATGGAGCACGTGAACCCCCGGGGCGCCCGGGTCGTCGCCCTGGAGAAGCCCACCGAGGCCGAGCAAGGCCAGTGGTACTTCCAGCGCTACGTCGAGCACCTGCCCACCCGGGGCGAGATCGTGCTGTTCGACCGGTCCTGGTACAACCGCGCCGGCGTCGAGCGGGTCATGGGTTTCTGCACCGACGAGGAGCATGCCGAGTTCCTCCGCCAGGCTCCGCAGTTCGAACGCAACCTGGCTCGCAGCGGCATCCACCTGATCAAGTTCTGGTTCTCGGTCAGCCGCAAGGAGCAGCGTCGCCGCTTCGCCGAGCGCGAGCAGCACCCGCTCAAGCAGTGGAAGCTCTCGCCGATCGACCTCGCGTCGCTCGACAAGTGGGAGGAGTACACCGTGGCGAAGCAGACGATGTTCGCCCACACCGACACCGACGAGGCGCCGTGGACGGTGATCAAGTCGGACTGCAAGAAGCGGGCGCGCCTCAATGCGATGCGCTACGTGCTGCACACCATGCCCTACGGCGACAAGGACCTCGACCGCATCGGGGTGCTGGATCCCCTCATCGTGGGTCGGCCCGCCGACGTCTACGAGAAGGGTGAGCATGCCAAGCGGTTCATGACCGGGCCCGACTGACCGAGCTCGTCCATCGGCGAGCGACCGAGGTCGCGCGCGACCGCAGTGGTCGTCGCCCCGTACGGGGATGGTCTTCCCATCACGACACCTGCGGTGATCACGAGGCGCGCCTTCGAGGGGTGGCTCGAGACCTGCGAGACTGCGGCCCGTGGCACGGAGCATCTACATCGCGTCGCTCGAGCCGTTCTCGGGGAAGTCGCTGGTGGCGCTGGGATTGGTGGACCTCTTCACGCGCAAGGTCGCGCGGAGCGGCTTCTACCGGCCGATCACCCGCTCGGCCACCGGGGACGACCACGTGGTGAGCCTCATCCTCGGCCACGACGCCGTCGACCTCACCTATGACGAGTGCATCGGGGTCACCTACGACGACGTTCACGCCGATCCGGACGCCGCGCTCGCCACGATCGTCGACCGCTACCGGGCGGTCGAGCGGAACTGCGACGCGGTCGTCATCATCGGTTCGGACTACACCGACGTCGCCGGGCCGACCGAGCTCACCTTCAACGCCCGGGTGGCCGCCAACCTCGGAGCCCCGATGCTGCTCGTCATCAGCGGTGCGGGGCGGACCCCCGACGAGATCGCGCAGGTCGCCGAGATCGGTGTCACCGAGATCGCCAACAGCCACGCCTCGACCGTCGGGGTCCTCGCCAACCGCTGCGATCCCGACGCGCTGGAGGCGGTGCGAGATCGCCTGGACGGCCTCGGCCTCCCGGCGTGGACGCTGCCCGAGACCGAGCTCCTCTCGGCGCCGACCGTGGACGAGATCATGGCTGCCCTCGGCGGCGAGCTCGTGCTCGGCGATCCCGCGTTGCTGAGCCGTGAGGTCGAGGATCGCCTGGTGTGCGGCATGAGCACCGAACACGTGCTCGAACGTCTTCGCGACGGCCAGCTCTGCATCGCCGCCGGCGACCGCCCCGAGATGCTCATCACCCTGGCGACCGCCCACAGCGCCGAGGGCTTCGCGTCGTTGGCCGGCATCGTGCTCAACGGCGAGTACCGCCCCCCGGCCCTCGTCGTGGACCTCGTCCGCGGGCTGGGCTCCCGGCTCCCCGTGGTGCTCACGAAGCACGACACCTACGAGACCGCCCGCATCGTCAGCTCCGTGCGGGGTCTGCTCTCACGGGATTCTCAGCGCAAGGTCGACACGGCCCTCGCCGTCTTCGAACAGCACATCGACACCGAGTCGCTCCTCCAGATCCTCGACGTGCCACGGAGCGAGGTCGTGACCCCCCTGGCCTTCGAGTCGATGCTCCTCGAACGCGCCCGGGCGGACCGACGACGCATCGTGCTGCCCGAAGGTGACGATGACCGGATCCTGCGCGCCGCGTCGCGCCTGCTCTCCCGCCAGGTCGTCGATCTGGTGATCCTGGGGGACGAGGCGGAGGTGCAGGCCCGCGCCTCGGAGCTGGCCCTCGATCTCAGCGGAGTCCAGGTCATCGACCCACGGACCTCCGACCTGCTCGAACTCTTCGCCGCCGAGTACGCGCGACTGCGGGCTCATCGCGGGGTCACCCCCGACCGCGCCCGCGAGATCGCTCGGGACGCGTCGTTCTTCGGCACGCTGATGGTCCACCTCGGTCTGGCCGACGGCATGGTCTCGGGTGCTGCGCACACCACGGCCCACACCGTCATGCCGGCCTTCCAGATCATCAAGACGGTGCCGGGAACCACGAGCGTCTCGTCGGTCTTCTTCATGTGCCTGGCCGATCGCGTGCTCGTGTACGGCGACTGCGCGGTGATCCCGGACCCCACGGCGGAGCAGCTCGCCGAGATCGCCATCTGGTCGGCCACGACCGCCCGCCAGTTCGGCATCGAGCCGAGAGTCGCGATGCTGTCGTACTCCACGGGCGCGTCGGGATCCGGCGTCGACGTCGACAAGGTGCGCACCGCCACCGAGCTCGTCCGGCAGCGCCGTCCCGATCTCTCCGTCGACGGTCCGATCCAATACGACGCGGCGGTCGACGCCGCCGTCGCCCAGGCGAAGCTCCCTGGCTCCTCGGTCGCCGGCCGGGCCACCGTGTTCATCTTTCCCGATCTCAACACGGGCAACAACACCTACAAGGCGGTTCAGCGCTCCGCCGACGCGGTCGCCATCGGCCCGGTGCTGCAAGGGTTGAAGAAGCCCGTGAACGACCTGTCACGCGGCGCGACCGTGCGAGACATCGTCAACACCGTCGCGATCACCGCCGTCCAGGCCCAGGCCCAGGCCCAGGGTCAGTCGTCGACCGCGGGTCCGTAGGCCGCTGGTCGCTCGGGTGCGGGGGTGAGCGGGGACCGGTCGTCGGATCTCCCGTCGGCCGTGCTCAGCCCAGGTCGAAGCGGTCGGCATCCATGACCTTGGTCCACGCGGCGACGAAGTCCGCGACGAACTTCTCCTGTGCGTCATCGGACCCGTAGACCTCGGCGATGGCCCGCAGCTGGGAGTTGGACCCGAAGACGAGATCGCAGCGGGTGCCGGTCCACCGCACGGCGCCGCTCGTCCGGTCCCGACCCTCGAACTCGTTCTCCGTTTCGGCGATGGGCTGCCACTCGGTGCTGATGTCGAGCAGGTTCACGAAGAAGTCGTTGGTCAGCGTCTCGGCCCGATCGGTGAAGACACCATGACGGGACCCGTCGGCGTTCGTGGCCAGCACCCGCATGCCACCGATGAGCACGGTCATCTCCGGGGCGCTCAACGTCAGCAGCTGGGCTCGATCGACCATCAGCTCCTCGGGGGACCGGATCTGACCCTTGCCGACGTGGTTGCGGAACGCGTCGGCGGTCGGTTCGAGCACCGCGAACGAGTCGACGTCGGTCTGCTCCTGGGAGGCGTCGGTACGACCCGGGGTGAAGGGCACCGTGATGTCGTGTCCGGCCTCCCGTGCGCCAGCCTCGACGGCGGCGCACCCGCCGAGCACGATCAGGTCGGCCATCGACACCGCTCGTCCCGAGCTGTTGAACGCGGCGCGGACCCCTTCGAGGGTCTGCAGGATCCGGCGCAGCTCGGGCGGGTTGTTGACCGCCCAGTCGTTCTGCGGAGCGAGGCGGATGCGAGCGCCGTTGGCGCCGCCGCGCTTGTCACTGGTGCGGAACGTGGACGCCGACGCCCAGGCGGTGGACACCAGCTCGGAGAGGCTCAGTCCGGACTCGAGGACGCTGACCTTGAGGTCGGCGATCTCGCCCTCGTCGATCAGTTCGTGGTGGACCGCCGGGACCGGGTCCTGCCAGATCAGCTCCTCGTCGGGGACCTCGGGACCGAGGTACCGGCTGATGGGTCCCATGTCACGGTGGGTCAGCTTGAACCAGGCCCGGGCGAAGGCATCGGCGAGCTCCTCGGGGTGCTCGTGGAACCGCCGAGCGATCGGCTCGTAGACCGGGTCCACCTTCAGGGCCAGGTCCGCGGTGGACATCATGGGAGCGTGCGACCTCGACGGGTCGTGTGCGTCGGGCACGGTGCCCTGCGCCTCCGGGTTGGAGGGGGTCCACTGCTTCGCACCGGCCGGGCTCTCCGTCAGCTCCCACTCGTAGCCGAAGAGCACGTCGAAGTAGGAGTTGTCCCAGGTGATCGGGGTCGGGGTCCAGGCCCCTTCGAGGCCGCTGGTGGTCGTGTCGACACCCTTGCCGGTGCCGAAGCTGTTCTTCCAGCCGAGGCCCAGCTGCTCCATGGGCGCGGCTTCGGGTTCCGGGCCGACGAGCGCGGGATCCCCGGCACCGTGGGTCTTGCCGAACGTGTGCCCCCCGGCGATCAGGGCAACGGTCTCCTCGTCGTTCATCGCCATCCGGGCGAACGTCTCTCGGATGTCGCGCGCCGATGCGAGCGGGTCGGGGTTGCCGTTCGGCCCCTCCGGGTTCACGTAGATCAGGCCCATCTGGACGGCGCCGAGCGGCTCCAGGAGTTCCCGGTCGCCGCGATAGCGCTCGTCACCGAGCCAGGTGGTCTCGGGACCCCAGTAGATGTCCTCCTCGGGCGCCCAGACGTCGGCTCGGCCACCGGCGAAGCCGAACGTCTCGAAGCCCATCGACTCCAGCGCGACGTTGCCGGCGAGGATCATCAGATCAGCCCACGAGAGCTTGCGGCCGTACTTCTGCTTGATGGGCAGCAGGAGGGCCCGCGCCTTGTCGAGGTTCCCGTTGTCGGGCCAGCTGTTGAGGGGTGCGAAGCGCTGCGTGCCGGTCGACGCGCCACCGCGACCGTCTTCGATCCGGTAGGTGCCGGCGCTGTGCCACGCCATCCGGATGAAGAACGGGCCGTAGTGCCCGTAGTCGGCGGGCCACCAGTCCTGCGACGAGGTCATCAACGTGGTGAGGTCCTGCTTCACCGCCGCGAGGTCGAGGCTCGTGAACTCCTCTGCGTAGTCGAAGCCTTCGCCCATCGGATCGGCCATGGGGGAGCTCTGGTGGAGCATCCGCAGGCTCAACTGGTTCGGCCACCAGTGTTGGTTCGCCATGTCCCCGACCGCGTTCTGGGAGGCGTTCGGTCCGCTCATCACGGGACACGTGCTGATGCTGTCGTTGATCTCGAGGGCGGTTTCGTCGGTCATGACTGCTCCTTGCACCGCAACGGGTGCGATGGGTTCGGGGTGTGGCGCTCGTCGCCGGGATGTCGGAGTGGGTGGTGGGTGACGGGGGTGCTCATCGGTGGGTGACCTGGTCCGGGCGAACCCTCGCCCGTCGCTTCGGGGTCGACGACTCCGCTCGGGACGCCGCCTTCGGGGGAACCGGGGCAGGGCCGGTTCGACACGTGGCGCAGAGCCCCCAGTAGATGACCTCTGCTTCATCGATCTCGAAACCGTGATCGTCGCTCGCGGTGAGGCAGGGGACCGACCCGACGGCGCAGTCGACGTCGAACGTGGTGCCGCAACCTCGGCAGATCAGGTGATGGTGGTTGTCGTCCACCCGATCCTCGTAGCGGGCGGCGGATCCGGCCGGCTGGATCCGGCGGACGAGGCGCTTGTCGACCAGGACACCGAGGGTGTCGTAGACCGCCTGGCGCGAGATCGATCCGATGACCGCCCGGACGTCCTCGGTGAGCTCGTCGGCGGTCGCGTGCGGTCGGATGGTCACCGCCCGCATGATGGCCAATCGCTGGGCGGTCACCTGCACGCTGTGTCGGCGCAGCATCCCCTCGACCCCGTCATCCACGCGGTCATGCTGACGACTGATCTGGACCGAGTCAAGTATTTGATCTGCTCTGGTTCACCGGCCGTCCGGCGTGTGCACCCGACGGCGCCCCGTTGGCGTTCACTAGGGTGAACGGTGGTTCACCGGGAGCCGACGACGAACGGAGCGACGACGATGGTGGGTCCAGGTGCAGGTGGGGGTGCCGACGCATCGACGGACCACGGGGTGAGCCGAGCGCAGCGTCGGCTGCGGGTGGCGGCGTGGACGACGGGGAACGTCTCGAGGCAGGCGGTGCGGGCGATCGTCGGCCGGCACGACCTCGACCTGGTGGGCGCGTTCGCCCGATCGCCGGCCAAGGACGGGGTCGATGTCGGCGAGCTGTGCGGGCTCACCGAGCCGCTCGGGGTGCTCGCGACCACCGATGTCGGCGAGCTGCTCGCCCTCGGCCTCGACTGCATCGTCTACGCACCACTGCACTTCGACCGCACCGAGGTCGAGGGCCTGCTGCGGGCGGGTGTCAACGTCGTCACCAGCGCCGAGCTCATGACCGGGACGAACCTCGGTGACGCCACGCGGGAGTCGCTGCGGCAGGCGGCGCTCGATGGCGGTGCCACCCTGTTCGGCAGCGGCATGAACCCTGGCTACGCACAGCTCCTTGCTGCGGTCGCCGCGGGTATCAGCAGCGGTGTCGAGCGGGTCACCGTGGCCGAGTCGGTCGATGTCAGCCAGTTCGTGAGCGACGCCAACTTCGCCGCCATGGGCTGGGGCCGGCCGAAGGGCGACCCGGGCCACGCCGACGACGTGCGGGCCGGCACGCTGGTGTTCGCCGAGGCGGTGGAGGTGCTCGGCCTGCTCCTGGGCGTCGAGATCGAGGAGCGCCGTTGCGACGTGACCTTCGCGCACGCGACCGAGGACATCGTGTTGTCGGAGATGGTGATCCCTGCGGGCGGCGTCGCCGCGATGGACGTCCACTGGACCGGTTCGGTCGCTGGGCGCGACGTTGTCGGTGTGCAGCAGCGCTGGCTCGCCAGTGAGCGTGTCGAGCCGGCCTGGACGGTCGAGCACGGCTACCGCATCGAGGTCGCCGGCGACCCGAACCTGCGGCTGAGGCTCGACATCTGGCCGACCGAGGCGGACCTCGCCGATCTCACCAAGGAGACGATGCACAGCATCGGGATGCGGATCACGGCGGTGCCGGTGGTCAACGCGATCCCGGCGGTCGTCGCCGCGGACCCCGGGCTCGCGACCTATGCGGACCTCCCGGTCATCACGTCGCCGCTCGCAACCCCCGTCGCCCCGTAGCGCGTCGAGGGTCAGGTACTCGACGGCCGCCGCGGTCGTCGCGGCGACGCCCGACCGACCAGCCACGCCTCGACTCGTCCACGGGTTCTCGCCGGGTCGACGACGGGTTCCGCTGCCTTGGATGCGCCCTCAGCTCGGTACATGGTCGCAGATCTCGCCCAAGCCCTCTGTCTCTGGCTGTACTGGACGCCGCACTCGGTGCTCGCCCGTGAGAACGTGCACGGACTGCGCTCACTGGAGCGGATCCCGTTCGCCAACTTCCAGCCCAAGACGTTCTTCGGCCAGCTCTGGATGGCGCAGGAGTGACCCGGCGGCGGGGCGAGTCCTTCCGTCGTGGCGTCGAGCGGTCACCGGGGGGCCAGCCCGCCGTTGCGCGAGCCGCGGGTGCCGGTGAACGACCGGTTCGTCTTCGCTCGTGGCTGGCGCCGGTCGGTCGGTGCGTACGTGGCCTCGCGGCGACCGCCAGACCGACGCGCACGGCGATCCCCGACGACGATGGGGGCCCGTGGCCCGACGCCGGGGCGGCGGTTCCCAGCGATCGATCCCAGTGATCGATCCGTCGTCGGGCCACGGGCGATCAGCAGGTCAGTCGGTCAGCCAGACCTGGTGGAGGG
>Ga0105047_10019148_pt1 | contig 10575 bp, 6 predicted proteins | sample MAT04_FD_78384 | JGI IMG/M metagenome (GOLD analysis project Ga0105047, IMG submission 78384) | Freshwater microbial communities from Lake Fryxell liftoff mats and glacier meltwater in Antarctica - MAT-04 (megahit assembly) | ecosystem: Environmental > Aquatic > Freshwater > Ice > Liftoff... | reverse complement strand
GAGAATAATTCCACAATTCCAATTTTGCCGCGCGCATTTTGTTGTAACTCTCAGTACCCAAATCTACCGCCCACCGAACGCCGTCTGATTCCAGCACAAAACTCCCCGCGTCCGTGTGTCCGTGTGAATTGTCGGGTGTTCCGCCTTTGAGGGCGACAAAAGAGGCATTGGGGTCTTGCCAAGAAGAACGAGCGACCGCCATGGGCATCAGTCCGCTGGCTGTCCAATGCAAAGGCGGCGGCGTGGATGTACGGTTTTTCAGCAAGGAAGGCTTCCACCATATAATTTCCAAAGGCAAATGACGACTGATCACGACGTTTTTACCGGGTTGGGCATTGCTGCCCGTATTCATCGCCTCGTATAGGCGACTTACATCGGTCAGTTCTCCGTTGATCAAATCAGGCCGATTTTGTTCCCGCGCAAACCACAGCATAATGGGTTCATTGAGGTTTTCTACGTGATAATCGGAATAATTGAAATCCTCGCCAGTCGCGCCGACCATTTGGTTGTTGTAATCGGCCGTTTTTAAAAAGCTGGGCAGTTTCTCCAAGTCGCAGGTGGTTCCAAAGCTTGTACGAAGGGCTTCTATTAAAATCACATAAAAACTCGTTCCGTACGACCAGTAGCTGGGGCCTTCGGGAAAAGAACCATCGGGCGCGTACGCCTCGCCGGCCGTGGGAACGTACTTGATGGCCCGTTCCACAATCTGACGCGACAAGGCGGGTTCTTTTTCTGCAATGGCCAACGCCGCCACCGACAGACCGCCGTTACACACCAGGTTCCAATTAAAATTACCATTAACCCAACTGGTATTATTTGGGCTTGTTTTCACTTCCAAAGACGGCAAAAGGGCATTTTTGACAATGGCCAGCGTAATTTTTTCTCGTTCGTTGGGCGTAAGTTCATCGTACAGCCAATCCAATTCCACACCTGCCGCAAGTGCCGCTTCGCCCACATCCAAAAAATGACCCGGACACCAATCGGGCAACTCCGCGAGTTGAATCAACTCCGCTTTGGCGCGTTCAAAGTACCGTTTATCGCCAAAAACGCGGTAGGCCAACGCCAGAGAAAGTATTCTTCCCTGTACTTTTCGCATGGCATCAAACTTAAATCCGGTCGTGGGATATACGATTTTGTCGGCCACCACATGTTTGTCCGCTTCCTTTTTCAAAAGGGCTAAAAGCTGTTTGGACACTTTATCGCTTTGGGATCTTATGGCTTCAAAACGAACTACGTTGGCGTATAAGCGAGGATGCGCGGGTAGCTTTCTCCAGTTTTCGTCCGTCAGGCAAGAAGCATTTTTGGACACGTTTACCTGCGCTTTTAACGTGGTAAATAGAAAAGTCAGTGAAAGTGCCGTAGTGTGGAACAAACGTTTCATTTTTTATAAAAAAGTACTCATTATCAACGATTTAAATGCTTTGCACCTTCGCGGCTTTGCATGATTACTCAGTCAACTTTTAACGCCCCACGGTCAATGCCGCCGCCCGCCCGCAGGTTTCCTTTTATATCCACTAAGGGCGCACTTTCAAAGGTTTGAACCCCTGCTTTACGGGCAGGGCTACCCGCCTTTAAGCGAAAATCTGCTACGGTGGGATCAAGAGAAGCATTCATAAACAGCGGATCGGCTACGATGTCATTTGTGCCCGTGATGTTAGGTTTGACTCCACCAAAGTAAAGGTTATTGAGTCGAACCATCTTGGAAGTATCCCGGTCGGCATGACTTAACACCCAAAAATCAAGCGGGCGGTCTGGCAATGCCACCACTATATTGTTGATGATACGAACGTCTTTGCAATAATCAAAGCCCATGTTTCCCCATTTTAGCTCGGGTGTTATACCGTTGTGGTACAGCGTGTTGTTGACAATGTCCAGCCGGTGGCTTCCCCAATTCTGGATGCCGCCACCGCCGTTGCCATACACCAAATTGTTTTGGATGAGGGTTCGCCCTAAATAGGCATCGGGGTGCAGATAGTCTTCACAATTGGCATCAAACAACATACCGTTGCCGTTATAAATCTTAGGACCAGACTTTTTATAGACTTTACATTGATTACCATAGGCCTGATTGCCCCGCACCAAAATCTTGGTTACGTTGTCCACTTTATCAAAATCAGCGTAGTGCATCAGGCTAAACCCGGACATGGCCCAGTGCGCGGAGGTATAGCAATTGTAGCGGAGGATGTTATTTTCAAGGGTCAGCCAATCGGTAAAATCACCGTAGATACCATCGGCACCGCAGTATTCAGCGATGCAATCGGCCACGCGAATGTGGTGGTACATCCTGACTGGCGAAAAACTGCCGTCAATTAATACTCCCGTGGTTTCGGTGGCGGGCGTAGAAGTGCCCAATTCTGGTATTTTTTGGTTCAGTAATTCCTCGCTGTTTCCTTTGAAATGCAGACCACGAACTTCCAAATACGCCAACAATGGTGCACCTGTGTACGTGCGGGCGGTGCCTTGGGCTATGCGCACGCCGTCCTGTCCGTGGCAAAGTATAACGGGTTGATGGTCGGGATAATTTTTAAGGGTAATCCAGGCGGCAGGTGCGCCGGGACGGACAAAACTAACCACAGCTGCATATTTGACTTTACTGGTCTCGGTATAATTTCCGTTCATGAGCAAAATGATATCGCCAGGTTGGGCTGCATCGACGGCCGCTTGCGGAGAAGCAAATGCGGTTTTTTCGGTACGTCCATCGTGGGTGTCTTTGCCCGACGCGCTCACATAATAGGCGGCAGTACGGTAGGAAAAGTTATCAATATGCAGCTCGTGATTTCCCTTTGAAGTTTCTCCGTAGTGCAATTCATTGATACTAAAACTGACATTTATGAATGAATCTTTGGGATTAAATTTCCCTTTCCCAACGGATTTCATCGCCGATAATTCAACGGCTGAGCGCAGAAAATGATTGGCCGTGGCGGGATAGACCGTTGTTTCCAAGCCCCCCGTCCACTTTTTTGAGGCATCAAACGATTCAATTCGTACCGTAACGGGCCTCACCGACGAAACCGAATGGTCAAAACTGAGCGTGAGTTTACCCGAATTAGCTTCCCCATTTTTGACCGCCAGCAACCCTGAATTCAAACTCGCCGTCCAATTCGTTTGCGCATCGGCATTTTCGACCGAAAGCAGCAATCCGTCGGACGGGATGGTGGTATTGGCTACGTCAATCATGCCAAATTTGCCCCAAGTGACGGTGGCTTTCAGCGCGGGATTACTCACGGTAGCCGATAAATCGTTCCATTTTTCTTCCTTACGGTAATCTTTAAACCACGCCTGTTCACGGTTAAAATCCGTAACGACGATAGACTGCGCTTTGACACTCAAATGGATTCCCAAAAAAAGACAGCATAAAAGAACGTTGTTTTCCAAAATCGAACGACTAAATACAGTTGCAGCGGCGGGGGAAAATGTTTTTTTCATCAAAATAGCAGTTAGAGGTTGAGGTTTATTTTACAATCAAACGGTATGTTTTCAATTGGTGCTGATTGAAAGAGGCTTTCAAGATGCCTTTAGTCGGCGTTAGTTGCTTTTCATTGGTTTCAATGTGCGTGGTTTGCCAGGCTTTACTGATGGGCTTCGCAAGTTGAATCGTCGGGCTAACTGGCTTAGCGTTAAAGTTCCAAAAACGAGTAATCAAGCCATTTTCAATGCCCTCTTCCGACGGTTTTACCGACCACAACAACACGTTGGGTTCGCTAACAGTAAGTAAAGAAAATGCATTTTTAGGCTCTCCTTTCACGCCTGCAACCATTCCCGTAGCCAAAGGATTTTGATGTTCTAATGAAAATTTCATGGCTGATGTAGCGTCAAAAGATTTTTGATGGGATGTGAGAGCAAATTGATATAAGAAATTGGTTTCCGCAAATTGTGCAGAAATTCCTAATTTTTCGCCGTCGGTTTGGCCGCCTGCCAAAGCGTTCAATTGGGCTGAATTTTCCCAAAGCGAATCGGGGGTACTGTTGCCCAATTTGAAGAAACTGCAATCTTGGTTTGAAATTGTAACGCCGTAGTTGGCTTCGCTAAGGTCGGCAAAGTGGTTGAAAGTCAGCCAGTCGTAGCGGGCGTTTTGGGCAGCGTAATGCCCACCATTATTTTCTATTTTGGCGGTCAAGATTGCCCCTAATTCTTCGTGACGGGTGTTTTGATTGTTGAGATTAAACGAAAAAGCCCAAGTTTTCAGGTCTTTGAAATTTTCTTCAATCGTATTTTGAATTTCAATCCGTGGACTATCTCGATAAAGTGTGAGCCGAACTGTATGTAAAATTGGGTGTTTTGACACTGCTTTTAAGGTAACCGAAACAGGACCTGCATTTTCTATGGCCAATGGCTCGCCTTCATCTAAATGAGTCGTGCCTAAATCATTCAAATACTTTCCGTCTATGGTTCTTACCAATTGCTTACTGTTGGCAAGGCTGTCATACAACTCAGAAATTACCCCTGATTTGTTTAATTTAATTCGATAAAAAGCGTTTTTGAAATAGCCGTCCGAAACGGTGGCGGCTTGGGTTAAGGCTTTAGGTGTACCTTCCTGAATCTCAAATACTTTGTAGCCTACTGAAGGGATATTTTCGGCTTTTATTCTTAAAAATTGTTTTCCACCTTTGGTAACCAATTGATTAATAACTTCTTTTCCCGTTGACACATCTATTACTTTGACAGGATTTAAACCAGGATACAACAAATCTGCTACGTCGTTTCGGGTCCAGCTCAACGAATTGAATACAAAGAACCGTGGGTTAGGGGCTTTTTTGAGTTGACGCCCCAGCGTGGCAAGCGAGCGATTGAAGAGGGAATCGGTGTAAGTAGTAATGTATTGTTGGATTTTGATTTGCCATTCGGCACGGTCTTGCTTCTTGATAGGGCCATCGGCTGTCCAATTATGTTCCCAGTATAATCCATATCCATCATACGCTTTTTGTCGTAAAGAAAGGAGGTTTTTGCCAAAGTTTATATCATTTAAGGAAACAACCGAAGACAAGGCTTCGGCAGTTCTTAGCTTTTCGGTTGATCTTTTTACTTTGGCAGTGGTTTCATTCAGCGAAACGCAATAGGTATCCCATTCGTTTCCATAACTGACTGTTTCAGACGGTAATTTAGGGTAAGTTCTGGCAACATCTTCAAAAAAATCGATTTCGTTTGAAACCCTGACTTTTCGTTGGGGCGTTGTGCCGTTTTGGGCAGCGGTGACGAAGGCAGGCGAAACGTAGGTATCGAGGTCGTCCCAACCGTAACCAAATGCAGCAGCCACGTTGAAAGGATAGCTGGATTTTTCGGAAATCGTGTCACAAAGTTTAGTTAGCACGTTGATGGTTTGCGCTAAATTTGAGGTTACTTCTACTGGCTTGTGCTGCTGTCGAGTCTCTGCATACCCGCCGATTGATGTGTTGTCCGTAATCAAATTATTCCATTTCATCGTAACACCCGTTCCGTCCATGCCCATATAGCGGTACAATTGATTGCGTCGGTGAGCCAAATTTTTTGTAGAAATCTTACTTGCACATCCGCATACACCTCGCCAACTGTATTTGGCACCAGAGCCTGCCCATAGAGAGCTTAGGCCTGAGGGCAATGTTTGGTTTTCCATACCTACTGCCAAAGGAAAACGCAAGCCCAAACGCCGTTCTATTTGACCTGCATAGTACATTCCTCTTATCACCGCCTCAGTCGGTTGAGCCCCATAAGTACTTACCAAGGTATTCAAAGGACTGCTAATATGGCCCGAACGAAGTGCTGCAACCAAGCGATTGAACTGAGTAGGTGTACGGTATTTTTCATAAACCCGAAGCCAATAACTGCCATCACAATTAAAACGAGCCTGAAAATCGGGAGGCGAATTTTTCGTTGAATCAATCTGATACAGATAATAATCAAGCATTTGTACAAACGCTGAATCGTACTGTGCTTCATTGCCTGTCCACATATAATCGGTGTGGTCGTCGTTGGCAATGTATAAGCGCTTTTGTTGAGCGTTAGTAGCCAGAATAGAAGGAAGCAATAAAGAGATAAGTGTAAATGCTTTCATTTCAGATTGTTGTTTAGCTTACTTCCGTAACTTTCCCACCCACAGCAAACATTTCTTTTATACCCAGCAATTCAGAAAGGTAAAACGCCATAAAATTGAACACAACGATATTGTGTAAAATTGAAAAATGTTCTTCTATACCCTCGGCTTCTACAGACAAAACTATTGCTCCAAATCTGCGAACGGTTTCGTTCAGCTTCACTGCTCTTTCGTAGTTTTTGCCTTTAGCTTCAACATAAGAAATCGTTTCGGATAAAAAAAGCGATGGCTAGCAAAATGGTAAAAACTGATTGATAGGGCTTTCACTTGTTTCTTTTTAAGTAAAAGGGAAAGAAGTCTTATTTTCCCTGTTTTAAAAGAAAAAAAGTAAAATAGGATACCGAACAATTGCATACACTACATGGTACCGCTGCTAAAAAGCAGCATACCTCTTTTGCAGTAAATTCATCATAAACACATTGATATCCCACTGATTGGAAACAGGGGCTTGCGTAAAGGGCAACACGGGCATATAAGCAGGCGGACCAAATTCGGTATTGATAGTGAGGGTAGTACCTTGCTGACGATGCTTTTCAGCCACTTTGTCCCATATCGCCAGGTGTAACTCAAGTACATCTTGCCATTCAGGCGCACGGGGGTCGCTCACTTGTGGCCCTTCTGGATGCCCCACTCGGCTGTGGATATGAACCGTATGAGCAATGGCTACCGATAGGGCTTCCTGCTGGTCGGTCAATAACGATTCGTGTACGTTGCACCAGTGCGATACGTCAAGACAAATGCGCAGGTGGGGGAGTTGTTCCAAATACTGATGCGTGATATGCGCCGCAAACAGGCCTTTCCCCCGATGGGTTTCATGGATAATGGGCACACCTGTTTCTTCCGAAATCTGGTCAGCCAAATCAAATAGCCGCTTGTTTTGCGCAAAAGTAAAATAGTCTTTACCCGTTTGACAATTGATAAAAACAGGCTTAGCGGAGATGAGATTGCGGAGATGTTTCTCGTAATTCTTCGCGTGTTCGTCGAGGTTTCGTTCAAAGGATTGATAATATTGGCCAATAAATTCGAGATTGTATTTCTCGAAAATGTCTAAAACTTCCTGTTTTTCTGTTGGTTCAAAAGGCAATGCCATTTCTACACCGTTGTACCCTGCGGCTTTTACATTTTTGCAAAAAGTTTCAAAAGGTAGCGTATTCCCCCATTGCGGGGCATAAAATTTAATTTTCATTTGATTTGTCGAAAATATTACTGTTCAAAAGCTCCTCTGTCTCTACTTTTTTCTTTTCGAGTTTTACCATTTAAATCTTTAAGTTGCGAAATTTCATCAGTCCCTACATTAGTCCCTTGACTGTCTTTTGCTAAGTGAAAATCACATCTTGCGGGGTCATATTGAATATTTATAAAATGAGGGTTGACCATAATATCATTCGCTCCTTTAAAAATTGATTGCTCAGTGGGGTATAAATTATAATCCCAACGAATATGGATGTTTCTGTTATTTGATGTTACTTTCCCACTAGGGAATAAAATACAGAACGCAATAAAAGGAAACTTCATTTTGAAAATGGTTGGTTGAAAAAGAATTAATGCTCGGTAGTGAAAAGGCTTTTCATCGTTATTTTTCCGTTTTTATCTTACTTTTTATTGGTCAAAGCCTCTCTCATTTGCTTCACAGTCTACTTTTAAAAAAATCAAATCCATTTTGCCCTATTATTTAATATTCAAAATGTTATTTAACCCGTCTAAATTCTCAACTAATACCTGTTTGACATCTTTGTTCATTACGTGACCAAGGATTCCGATTTTTCCACTAAAGCCAGATTCAATTATCGTGTTTATCATTTCTTTTTCATATTTTCCTTGACCAATACTTAATATCTGTCCTTTTTGACTATCCATGCCGTTAAGATTTATGGCTAATAAATAGGGAAGCATATTTTTTAACATAGATGGAAACCTATTGATTTGTTGATGCCCATGATGGAAACTATATACAATGCCAACGTTTATAAGTTTCGATTTTTCGATTATCTCAACTTGATTTTCAGGTTCACCAAACCAATCACCATGGTTATACAAACCAATTTTAGAATTCTTGAGTGATATTGAAAGATATTTTAAAAAATCAGAGCTTTTTTTTACTTTCTCTTTATGACTTAAATTGTCAAAAAAATTCTGATTAAAACCTACCCAAAAGTCACAGTTGAGATTATTGGCTTTAGCGATTTCAATAACTTTCCTATTATTTGCAGAAAGCATTCCTATTTTATCGTAGTGTTCGTCAATCCAAAGCCATATCCCTTCTATTTTAATATTATTTTGTCTGGCAGTTTTTATTTCATTTCCGAAAGTTGGAATATGCTCTGCTCGCCAATCATACACATAATGTTGGATTCCAAGTTCTTTCAACATTTTAACCCTTTCTTCAGGCCCCCTTTTTAGACTATCGTAGGGTATTATACACCAAGCCAGTAAATTATCTTTTTTGAAATTTTCCTGTGCATTTGATAGTATAGGAAATATTAAAAAGATTGAACTATATAGCCATTTTGTCATTATTTTCTTCATTACTTTAATTGTTTTTTTATTAATTATTTATTGTTGAAAATAGTTAGTTCAAAAAGAACTAATGCTCAGTAGTGAAAAGGCTTCCCATCGTTATTTTCCCGTTTTTATATTACTTTTTATTGGTCAAAGCATTTTTGAGTTATTCAATCACTTTCTCAAATTTTGATAATAATTGTTCAATTTCTTCCAATGACTTTCCTTTGGTTTCGGGGACGTTGGCTCGCACAAAAAAGAAATAAATCAAGCAAATACCTGCGTGGATTAAAAAAGTAACCGATAAGCCCAAATGCTGATTCATAATGGGGAACAAGAATGTAGTGAAAAAATTGGCTATCCACAATGCCAAAGTTGCCAAACCTAACGCGCTACCTCTGATTCGATTGGGAAAAATTTCGGACAAAATCACCCACGTTACTGGCCCCAACGTTGCCGAATAGATAGCAATAAAGCCCAGCACAAAAGCTAACACCCAAACCCCCGAAAATTGCCAATAAAAAGCAGCTGCTAATGCCAGCGCATCTAAGAATAAAAGGAAAGCACCATATTGCAAGAGTTTTTTCCGCCCGATTTTATCAATCGTTCCAATAGCGATGAACGTAAAAATAAAGTTTGTAACCCCAATAACGATAGATTGCAAAAAGGCAGTGTCTTGGGCCATACCTGCCTTCTTGAAAAGTTCGGGGGCATAAGAAAACAGAGAGTTCTGCCCTACTGCTTGCGAAAAAATGGCGATGATAACACCAATAAACACAATAAAACCTACCTCTTTTCTGAATAAATCGCTCACTTTTTCAGTGGTTTTTGAGAAAAACTTCGTTCAATCACCTTAATTTCTGCATTGGCATAGTCAATACCCCCAATTCGTTCTAAAATTTTGTACGCTTCAAATCTTCGTTTTTTGCCAGCTAACCAGCGGGGACTTTCAGCGACGAAAAACAATCCCAAAAAGAACAACAACGAGGGCGCAGATTGTGAGGAGAACATCCATCGCCAGTTATTTTCGCCAGCGTCTAAGAGCAAATAATTGGACAAATAGGCCATCAAAATCCCTATCACGATAGAAAGTTGATAAAACGAAACCATCCTTCCCCGCATTGGGGCAGGGGAGATTTCGGCCACGTACATTGGGCATACCAACGCCGCTGCGCCAACAGCAACACCACTCAACATTCTGAACCCTACAAAGAAGGCAAAATTGCCAGCCCAGCCCGTACCGATGCCTGTCAAAGCAAACAAAATGGCACAAAGCATCAACAATTTTTTTCTACCGAGCGTATCACTCGATTTGCCCGCCAGTATCGCACCTATTGCTGCACCCAAATTGATGCAACCTACTGCCCAACCTGTTTGAAATTCATTGAGTTGGAATTGTTGGCTAAAAAAAGAAACCGTCCCAGAGATAATGACCAAATCGAAACCAAACAACACTCCGCCCAAAGCCGCAATAGCACTGATGAGATAAACATAATTTCGGTTGAAGTCGTAGTGGCCTGCCCCCACTTCTGAATCGGGTTGAATAATGACTGCCATAAGAATTGGTTTAGAACTTGAAGGTATAAGTCAAATAAACTTATTTGGTATTATTTCAATGTAACATCCGCTTCTTTGGTCAGTAAATCAGCCCCTTCTTCGACAAGCCCAATGGTTTCCCAGATGAGCAATGCCTCATCGGGTACTACGTCAATGGGTGTAACACTCGACGACGACGAGGCCGAATCGTTGTAGCCAATGTTGGAAGCTCGATTGTAGCACGAAATCATCGACCAACGGGGCTTATCCGACAAGTTGGCTTCGGAGCGATGAAGCAAATTACTGTGGAAAAACAATAAATCTCCTGCTTTCAATTCGACATAGACCAATTCCATCGTTTTCAATGACAAATCCACGTAGCGTTGCGAAGCCCCCACTTGTTCACCCGAAAAGCCATGTTCGACCCGCCCCATTTTGTGCGAACCTTTGATGACCTGCAAACAGCCGTTTTC
>Ga0105047_10019147_pt1 | contig 10576 bp, 6 predicted proteins | sample MAT04_FD_78384 | JGI IMG/M metagenome (GOLD analysis project Ga0105047, IMG submission 78384) | Freshwater microbial communities from Lake Fryxell liftoff mats and glacier meltwater in Antarctica - MAT-04 (megahit assembly) | ecosystem: Environmental > Aquatic > Freshwater > Ice > Liftoff... | reverse complement strand
CGGAGTGTCCCTGCAGACGGAATTCCGGCAGCGATTGAATGGATCCAATGGCTAGAATTTGCCCGATTGACCGCCGCATTGACGCCCTGTCCTTCAGCGGTCCGCCCGGAGTCCCATGCCTTCCACCCCACCGCCCCCTGCTGACACCACCCCCCGCTACCTCGCCATCGCCGGTGAACTGGCGCAGGCGATCCTGAGCGGCCAGCTGGCACCGGGCGAGAAGCTGGCACCGCACCGGGTGTTGGCCAGGCGGCTCGGCGTGACCACGGGCACGGTCAGCCGTGCCTACGCCAGCCTGGAGCAGCAAGGCCTGGCCAGTGCCCGCGTCGGTGACGGCACCTATGTGCGCAACCTCGACACCAGCACGGAAGACGCCCTCACGGAAGCGGCAGCGCAGCTGGTCGACCTGGCGCACAACATCGCGATCCCCACCGACGAGGCCCAGGCCCTGGTGCGCGCCATGGCGGCGCTCAGCCTGGAGCCGGGGCAGGTTGCCAAAGTGCTGAAGTACCAGCCGGAGACCGGGGCCACGCACCACCGCATGGCCGGCGCGGCCTGGCTCAGGCGCTTTGGTACCGCCGGCGCATGGGACCGGGTGATGGTCACCCATGGCGCGCAACATGCACTCGCCGGTGTGCTGCGCACCATTGCCCACCCCGGCGACACGCTGCTGACCGAACCGTTGAGTTACCCCGGCATGCTGGCGCTGGCGCGTTCCCTGCGCCTGCAGGTCGTCGGACTGGAGACGGACGACGAGGGGATCCGCCCCGAAGCGCTGGACCGGGCGGCACAGACCTTCAACACCAAGCTGCTGTTCTGTTCGCCCACGCTGCACAACCCGACTACCAGCACCATGGGCATGGAGCGGCGCGAGGCGATTGCCGCCATCGTGCGCAAACGCGGCCTGCTGCTGATCGAGGACGTGGTGCACGCGGCCGCGCTGGAGCGCCCCCCGCCCGCCATCTGCACCATGGTGCCGGACCAGTCGTTCCTGCTATCGAGTTTCAGCAAGGTGATGGCGCCCGGCCTGCGCGTGGGGTACCTCGAAGCCTCCGCATCGTGGCTGGACAAGGTGGCGGCGAGCATCCGTGCCGACTGCTGGATGGTGGCCCCGCTGATGCCCGAGATCGCCACGCGCTGGCTGGAGACCGGCGAAACCGAGCGCCTGATCGCGCTGCAGCGCCAGCACATCACCGAGCGCCTGGCCATCGCCCGGCGCAGCCTGAGCGGCATCGAACTGCGCTGGGCCGCCGACTACCCGCACCTGTGGCTGCCGCTGCCCGAACCCTGGCGCGCCGGCCAGTACGCCGCCACACTGCGCCAGGCCGGGGTGCTGGTGCGCACCATGGACCACTTCGCCGTCGGGCGCAGCCCGGCACCGCATGCGGTGCGCATCAGCCTGAACGCGGTGGCGTCGCTGGAGCAACTGCACCGCGGCCTGCAGACCGTGGCGGCAGTGCTGAATCATCCGCCGGCGGCGGTGATGGACCCCTGACAACCTGCGGGGCTTTCGCCCCTGGTCGGTTCGCGTGGCGATCCCGGCGGCCGCCCATGAATGAGGCCGCGCGTGCGTGGCGCGACGCCGCGAAAAGCAAGTATGGGAGCCAAGCCACCACTGACCTGACTACACAGACCAGGCACCAGTGGATGCAGGCAACACCGCCCACAGGGGCACCGCCTCGATTCCATCCGCCAGTCTGTAGCGGTGCAGCCCAGGGTACACCACATACAGAACATCGAGCCGCAGGTCGCCCATGGCAATGCGCATGCTGGGTGTGACCTTGGGCGCATCCGCCCTTTTGAACTCCACGCCGATGCGCTGTCGGCCGCGCAACATGAACAAGTCCAGCTCCGCGCCCTGGTGCGTAGCCCAGAAAAAAGCCTCGTCCGGTTTTGCCATCCGCAGCACCTGCTCCAGGGCAAAACCCTCCCAACTCGCGCCCGAGTGCGGGTGGGTTACCAGGTCGGCGACAGACTTGACACCCATGAGCGCGTGCAGCAAGCCGCTATCGCGAAAATAGATCTTGGGCGCCTTGACCTGCCGCTTGGCGACGTTTTCATGCCAAGGCTGCAGTTGGCGGACCATGTAGGTGTAGGTGAGTATGTCCAGATATTTGCGTACGGTCGGTTGCGACACGCCCATGGACTGCGCGAACGGTGCCGAATTCCAGATTTGCGCGTGGTAATGCGCCAGCATTTTCCAGAAGCGCAGCATTGCGGGTGGGGCAATGTCGATGCCCAACTGCCGCAAGTCCTGCTCGACATAACGATTGACAGCGTCGTTGCGCCAGTCAAAGCTGTCGGTTTCGTCCAGCGCAAGAAATGAGCGCGGGTACCCCCCGCGTAGCCACAAGCCTTGCTGGGCAGCGACGCCGACCTCATCGAGATTGAATCCTGTGACCTCGATCACCTCCACGCGGCCCAGCAGTGATTCGCTGGTTTGGCGCAACAGACTGGGTGACGCGCTACCAAGCAAAAGATACTGTCCTGGGGCATTGCTGCGGTCTATCAGCGTGCGCAGCACCGCGAACAATTCCGGCACACGTTGCACCTCGTCAATGACCACAAGCCCCTGGAGCGCTTTCAGAGTGTCTTGTGGCTGCGCAAGGCGAGCCGCACCATCCAAAGTTTCAAGATCGAAGTAGTTGGAGCTGTCGGGTGACAACCACTGCCGGGCGAGTGTTGTCTTGCCAACCTGCCGGGGCCCGGCCAGGACGACGGCCCGGGAACGCCCCAGCGCGCGCGCAAGCGCTTGTTCAAGCAAGGGGCGGGGCAGCATGTCGGCATCTTATCGAATTCTCATGAAAAATGAAACTCATAATTTCATTTTTCATGGTGTTTTGAGCCCTATCCCGCACCTCCATCGAACAGTGACCCGTGCTACGCGCCCTTGTCTCCGGACTTTCGCTGATGGTGCAGAGCCAGAACCACGGTGTGGTCAATGGGCGGCCAAAACGGTAGAGCGCCAGGCAAGCGCTTCGACAACTGACCGGCCAAAGACGGCCTTGGTGCACACGGTGGTCCTATAAGATGCCTCGCCAACGGCACAAAGCTGTTGGCGTACCCGGCACACCGTCCGAGCCGATGTAACGTGCGCGCCCTCCCTGGCAGGGTTGGTGGCCGGCTACAGCACCAGCCTGGGCACCGTCGGCTGCATCGCCTCGCGCGGCAGGCGCACCGGGAACTTCGCCCGGATGGCTTCGTCGACGGCCGTCGGGATGTGGCTCGGGAAGTGCGTGGCCAGAATGGTTTCGACCTTGCGCGCTGCGCGATCGACGATGTCGGGCCTGCCCGCCTCGGTCCACTGGTTGGGGCTGGTGCGGTCGCCGAGGGTCGGGTACAGGTAGTCCTTCTGCATCAGCTTGAGGGTCTGGTCGGAGCCCAGGTAGTGGCCGGGGCCCTCCAGGCAGACCTTGCGCATGGTCTCGAGCGAGATCGATTCGTCATCGACCTCGATGCCGCGGATGGTGCGCTGCACGGCGCCGATGATGTCGTTGTCGATCATCAGGCTCTCGAGCGAAAAACCCATCAGGCTGGCCATCATGCCGGCCGACTCGTAGATCAGGTTGGCGCCGCTGTTGCCCACCAGCGCATGGTTGTAGGCGCGCTCCATGCCGCATTGCGCGTCGGGCATCTTCGAGTCGGTCATGCCCGATGCGGTGCCGCCCGTGAGGTCGTAGAACTTCGAGAGTTGCGCACTGGCCGCCGACAGCAGCGCCTGCTCCGGGCTGCCGCCCGACATGGCGCCGGTGCGCAGGTCGGACACGAAACACCATGTGCCGAAGATCGTCTTGGCCCTGGGCTGGATCGCATTGGCATAGACCAGCCCGGCCAGGCATTCCGCCACTTCCTGCACCAGCGCAGCGGCCAGCGACGCCGGCGCGGTGGCGCCGGCCTGGCCCGCCGACAGCAGCAGCACCGGCATGCCGCCGCGCACCGCGACCTCCATGCACTTGCAGGCGTCGAAGGCGAACTTCATCGGCGGCACGACGAAACAGTTGGACTGGCTCACGAACGGGCGTTCGCGCCATTTGTCCTCGCCGCCGGCGATCAGGTGCAGCATCTGCAGGCTCTGCTCCACATGTTCGGGTGCGACCCAGCTCGATCCCACGTGTTTGGTGGTGCCGGCCACACTGGCGTAGGTGGTGTTGAAGTCCATCTCGTCGGGCGCCGTGAGTTCGCGGCAGACCACCGAGCGCTGAAAGAAATGCAGGTGCTCCAGCGTGTCGACCACGCGTGCGATGTTGTACAGGTCCTGCGTGGTCGAGTCGCGGTATTCGCCGGTCCTGGCGTTGACCATGTGCACGGCCGCGCCGGCGGTGCCGAAGTAGACATTGCTGCCCCAGGGCTCCATGTCGTATTTCGGATCCTGGGCGTGCAGCACGAAATGGCGCGCGGCGTTGGCGATGGTGTCTTCGACCAGCGCGCGCGGAAACAGCAGGCGCCCGGTGCTGGTGAGCGTGGCGCCGGCCCGGACCATCATCTCGATACCGCTGGGCGGCGCATCGGCGAAACCGATGGTCTCCAGCGCATCGAGCGCGGCATGGTGGATCTTCAGCACGTCCGCATCCGACAGGGCCTTGTAGCGCCCGCCCGGCATGCCCGGGCGCACCGGGCGCAGGCTGTCGGGCAACGGGGCCGCGCGGGCCGCGCGGCGTGCTTCGCGCGCGCCACCACGGCGCACCATTCGTTCTGCTGTCTCGCTCATCGTTGGCACCTTTTTGTGAAATTTGCGAAAAACCGCCGCATCAGGCCCGCAGGCGCTGGTTGGTCGGGTCGTATAGCGGCTCTTGCCGGACCGTGGCGACACGCCGCCGGCCCAATACATCGACTTCGAGTTTCGTGCCCGGCTGCGCCAGGTCGGCGCGTACGTAGGCGAGCGCGACACTCTGCTTCAAGGTGTGGCTCCAGACACCGGATGTCGTGAGACCCACGTTGTCGGCGCCGTGGAACACCTGCGCGCAATACGGCGCTTCGGCGTCGCCGGGCTCGTCGAACGTCAGCGGCACGAAACGTTGCGCCGGGCCGCGCGCGATCTCCGCCAGCAGCGCGTCACGGCCCACGAAGGCGGGTTTCCTGGCATCGACGAAACGGTCGAGCGAGGCCTCGAGCGGCGTGTAACCACTCTCCAGGTCGCTCTTCCAGCCGCGGTAACACTTGTCCACGCGCAGGCTGTCCATCGCGTACAGGCCGAAATCGCGGATGCCGAAGGCCTGGCCGGCGCGCCACACCGCGTCGTACAGGGCCTGCATCTGGTCGATCGGCGCATGCAGCTCCCAGCCGAGTTCGCCGACGTAGTTCACGCGCATCGCGAACATTCTGCCGGTAACGGCGGTGATCTCGCGCGCGGTAAGCCAGGGGAAACCGGTGTTGGACAGGTCGGTGTCGGTCACCTGCGCCAGCACCTCGCGCGCACGCGGGCCAACGATGATCAGCGAGTCGAGTTCCGCCGAGCGGTCCACCACCGTGATCGGGCTGTCACTCGGCAGCCCCTGGCGCAGCAGGTCCATGTCGTGCGTGGCCGCGATCGCCGCGCTGATGATGTAGAAATGGTCTTCGCCCAGGCGCGTGATGGTGAATTCGCTCCATACCTTGCCGCCTGGTGTCAGTGCGTAGGCCAGCGACACCCGCCCCATGCCGGGCAGTCTGGAACAGGTCAGATGGTCGAGGTGGCGTGCGGCGCCGGGCCCCTTGAGCTCGAACTTGGTGAAGCCCGGCAGGTCGAGCACACCCACGCGCTCGCGCACCGCGGCCACTTCTTCGGCAACCACACCATGCCAGACGTTTTCACGCCTGAACGCGTGCTTCTCGGCCGGCACCGTGCCGTCGAGGTCGAAATAGACGGCACGCTCCCAGCCGCCGCGCGCTCCGAACCGGGCCCCCTTGGCCTTGAGCGTCTCGTAGACCGGCGAAGTGCGCAGCGGCCGGCCGGCCGGGCGTTCCTCGTACGGGAAGGACGAGGCGTATTCGTTCTGGTACACCTCGACCGCCTTGGCCACCGTGTAGGCGGTGGTGGCGTAGTCGGTGAACCGACGCCGGTCGAGCGACCACAGATCCCACTCAGGCTGGCCATGCACCACCCATTCGGCCAGCGCCTTGCCGGCACCCCCGGCCTGGGTGATGCCGAAGCTGAAGTTGTTGCAGTGGAAGAAGTTGCGCAGCCCCGGTTCCGGCCCGATGCAGGGATTGCCGTCGGGCGAATACGGGATCGGCCCGTTCACGCCGCGCTTGATGCCGGCACGCCCGAGCAGCGGCACACGCCGGATGGCGTCCTCGATGTAACTCTCCAGGCGCTCGAAATCGTCGTTCCACAGCTGGTTGGCGAAATCGTCGGGCATGCCGTCTTGCCACATCGGCGTGGCCTTCCACTCGTACGGGCCCAGGATGAAACCGTCACGCTCCTGGCGCAGGTAATACGAGGTGTCCGGGTCGCGCAAGAGCGGCAGGTGTGCGTCGCGCCCGGCCAGTTCCGGCACGTCCTCGGTCACCAGGTACTGGTGCGACATCACCGCGATCGGCAGGTGGCGCCCGACCATGGCCATGATCTCCCCGGCGCGGTAACCCGCGGCATTGACCACGATCTCGGCCACCACGTCGCCCTTGTCGGTGCTGACCAGCCATTCGCCACCCGGCCTTTGCGCCAGCGCGGTGACACGTGTGTGCCGGCGTACCCGGGCGCCGAGTTCGCGGGCGGCCCGGCCCAGGGCCTGGGTCAGCTGGGATGGATCGATGTCGCCGTCCAGCGGGTCCCACAGGGCGCCCAGCAGGTCATGGGTCTCGACGAAGGGGTAACGCGTCTTGAGTTCAGCAGGCGAGAGGATTTCGTACTCGAGCCCGTTGGCCCGGGCCATGCTCTGCACATGGTGGAACTCGTCCATGCGATTGCGGTGATGGGCCAGGCGCACCGAACCGGTGAGGTGGTAGTTGATCGGGTTGTCGCTGGATGCCGCCAGGCGGCGGTACAACGCGGCCGAATACTTCTGCAGCTTGAGCACGCTCCAGCTGGTGGAAAAGGTGGGCAGGTTGCCCGCCGCGTGCCAGGTCGACCCGGAGGTGAGCTCGTCGCGCTCGATCAGCAGCGCATCGGTGATACCGAGGGCAGCCAGGTGGTACAGGCAACTGCAACCGACGACGCCACCACCAATGACCACCACCCTCGCATGTTCCGCCATGTCTGCCTCCGTTTGCAAAAATTATAGGGTTGCCGGTGAAATTTGTTTTTCAAATTGCGCAACAGTATAATTTTTTCTGGTTTTTACACAAACAGGTGATTCGATGGATCTGCCAAGTCGCGCACAGGTTGTCATCGTCGGCGGGGGCATCGTGGGCTGCAGCGTGGCCTACCACCTGACACTGCGGGGCTGGACCGATGTGGTGCTGCTCGAACGCAAGCAGCTCACCTGCGGAACCACCTGGCATGCGGCCGGGCTGGTGGGGCAGTTGCGCGCCACCTACAACATGACGCGGCTGGCGCAATACACCACCGGCCTGTATGCCGGGCTCGAACAGGAGACCGGCCAGGCCACGGGTTTTCGCCAGACCGGCTCGATCTCGATCGCCACCAACGCCGCGCGCTTCGAGGAACTCCGGCGCGGCGCCTCCATGGCCAGTTGCTTCGGGCTGGAGGTGCAGACCCTGACACCGGCCGAGATCGCCAGCCTGTGGCCGGGGGTGCACACCGACGACCTGGTCGGCGGCGTCTACCTGCCCAAGGACGGCCGCACCAACCCGATCGACACCACGCAGGCGCTGGCCAAGGGCGCCAAGAGCCGCGGCGCGAAGATCTTCGAGAACACCCGGGTCGAGGAGATCCTGGTCGAGGGGGGCCGCGCCATCGGCGTGCGCACCGCCCAGGGCGAACTGCGCGCCGACGTGGTCATCAACTGCGCCGGCATGTGGGCGCACGAACTCGGCGCCCGCGCCGGCACCACCGTACCGCTGCACGCCGCCGAGCATTTCTACATCGTCACCGAGCCGATGCCCGGCCTGTCGTCGAGCATGCCGGTGCTGCGCGACCCCGATGGTTGCGCCTATTTCAAGGAAGACGCCGGCAAGCTGCTGGTGGGATGGTTCGAGCCGGTCGCCAAGCCCTGGGGCATGCGCGGCATCCCCGAGACCTTCTGCTTCGACCAGCTGCCCGACGACCTGGACCACATCGAGCCGCTGCTGGCGTCGGCGGTGCACCGCACGCCGGGGCTGGCCAACGTGGGCATCAACCTGTTCTTCAACGGCCCCGAGAGCTTCACGCCCGACGACCGTTACCTGCTGGGCGAAACCCCCGAGGTGCGCAATCTGTACCTGGCGGCCGGGTTCAACTCGATCGGCATCCAGTCTGCCGGCGGCGCTGGCAAGGTGCTGGCCGACTGGGTGGTCGACGGCCACCCGCCGATGGACCTGTGGGACGTGGATGTGCGCCGCTGCATGCCGTTTCAGCGCAACCGCAGCTACCTGCGCGACCGCACGGTCGAGACCCTCGGCCTGTTGTACGCGATGCACTGGCCGTTCCGCCAGCCCGAGACCGCGCGGGGTGTGCGACGCTCGATCCTGCACGACCGGCTGCTGGCGCACGGCGCCTGTTTCGGCGAAGTCGCCGGCTGGGAGCGCCCCAACTGGTACGCGCCCGCCGGCGTGAAGGCCGAGTACGGCTACAGCTACGGGCGCCAGAACTGGTTCGACTATTCAGCCCGGGAACACACCGCCGTGCGCACGGCCGTGGGCCTGTTCGACCAGTCCTCGTTCGCCAAGTACCTGCTGCAGGGGCCGGACGCCGAACGCGTGCTCAACCGCATCTGCGCCAATAACGTGTCGGTGCCGGTGGGCCGGATCGTCTACACCCAGTGGCTCAACGAACGCGGCGGCATCGAGGCCGACCTGACCATCACCCGCGAGGCGGCCGACCGCTTCCTGATCGTCACCGCCGCGGCCACCCATACGCGCGACTTCACCTGGCTGCAACGCCATATCCCGGACGATGCACGCGCGGTTGCCGTGGACGTCAGTTCGGGCATGGCGGTGCTGGGCCTGATGGGGCCGCGCTCGCGCGAACTGCTGGCGACCCTGACCGACGCGGACCTGTCGAACGCGGCGTTCCCGTTCGGAAGCTCGCAGGTGATCGACCTGGCCTATGCACGTGTACGCGCCAGCCGCATCACCTACGTCGGCGAGCTGGGCTGGGAGCTGTACATACCGACCGAATTCGCCCCCGGCGTGTTCGACGCGCTGATGGCGCAGGGCGCCGCCTTCGGCCTGCGGCTGGCCGGCTACCACGCGCTGAACTCGCTGCGCATGGAAAAGGCCTACCGGCACTGGGGCCACGACATCAGCGACGAAGACACACCGCTGCAGGGTGGCCTGGGTTTTGCTGTGGCCTGGGACAAGCCAGGTGGTTTCATCGGGCGCGACGCCTTGCTGCAGCAGAAGGAGCAGGGCCTGAACCGCCGCCTGGTCCAGTTCGCCCTGGACGACCCCGAACCCCTCCTGTACCACAACGAGCCGATCTGGCGCAACGGCGAGATCGTCGGGCGCATTTCGTCGGGCATGTTCGGGCACACACTGGGCAAGTCGCTGGGCATGGGTTATGTGACCCATCACCAGGGCCTGGCCGACCGTGACTACCTGCTGGACGCGCGTTACGAGATCGAAGTCGCCGGTGTGCGCGTGCCGGCCACAGCGTCGCTGGCACCGCTGTACGACCCGAACAGCCTGCGGGTCAAGGACACGGCGCAGACGCCGGCTGAGCACAAGGCACAAGCGTAGGCCATGGCTATCCAGCCCCTGCTGCAACTGGCTGCGGACGAAGCCGCCTCGGCCGCCAACGAGCCGCGGCACATCGACCCGGAAGCCGCCATCGGCGAACAGCTGCGTGAACTGCGCCAGGTCAAGAACCTGACGCTGCGCGAGGTGGCCGAGAAGGCCGGCATCTCGGTCAGCTACCTGAGCCAGCTCGAGCGCAACCAGTCGCGCCTGCCGATCGGTGTGCTCAAGAAGATCAGCGACGCGCTCGGTGTGCACATGAACTGGTTCTTCCAGAGCACCGGCGACGGCGCCACCGGCGAACGCGACGTGGTGGTGCGCGCCGCCAACCGCCGGCGCATGTCCTTCACCGGCCTGGGCATCACCGAGGAGCTGTTGTCCCCCAACCTGAGCGGTCCGCTGGAGTTGCTGATCAGCACCATCGGGCCCGGCGCCGACAGTGAGGACTACAGCCACGACGGTGCCGAGGCCGGGCTGGTGTTGTCCGGCACGCTGGACCTGTGGGTTGCGGGGCGGCATTTCCGGCTGCTGGAGGGCGACAGTTTTTCGTTCAAGAGCACCGAGATGCACCGCTGCGCCAACCCGACCGACGTGCCCACCAAGGTGTTGTGGGTCATCACGCCACCGCACTACTGAAATGAAACCCGCGGCCACCGGGAGCAGACGCAGCGGGCAGTGGGCACTTGCCGCTGTCGGCCCGTTGCGGATGTTCGTTGCCTGGTCTGCGTTGACGTTGGCGCGCGTCGCGGCAGGCGCAGCCCGGCGCGGGCTCATACTGGAGCGGTCGGGCGCTGAACGCGCCGACTGCCCTGTGGTGTTGGCT
>Ga0105047_10019146_pt1 | contig 10576 bp, 9 predicted proteins | sample MAT04_FD_78384 | JGI IMG/M metagenome (GOLD analysis project Ga0105047, IMG submission 78384) | Freshwater microbial communities from Lake Fryxell liftoff mats and glacier meltwater in Antarctica - MAT-04 (megahit assembly) | ecosystem: Environmental > Aquatic > Freshwater > Ice > Liftoff... | reverse complement strand
GAGCGTTGTTCAGGATAAATGATGATAAAATTATTATTCTCATAATAGCGGGCCAGATCCCGCGGCATATGATCGATATAATGGCTGTACGACAATGTGCGGCGCCTTGCAGCAATAACCACGTATAAATCCTGTTCTGTACCTTTTTTTGCATGTTCAATTAATGGATGCGAAGCTTCTGAAACCTGGTATTCAATTTTGACGTTAACAGTATCGGAATTGTAAATAGACTCTATTTCATCCAGAACTTTTCTAAAGCCTGTGAACACCAACGAAGAACTTGTCCGGATCGCTAAAGCTTTAAGCATCATTAACCAGGTGTTAAATCCTACCTCGCATTCAGCATTTTCGGGAATAATAACAATTATTCTATTTATAGTATTCAAGGGGTTTGTGGCTTTAACAACCATTACCATTTGCTCGGTGCTTCCTATCAGGTTTTCGATTATACTGCCAAAAAAGAAATTTGAAGTAGTGATTTTACCGTTCCAACCAAGGATAATCTTATTGATCATTAATTCTTTAACAGCACGCGAAATTCCATTAGCCACATTCAAATCCACTCTTGAAACAAGGGTTAACTGCGTATCCGCAGCAGCTGCAAGCGAAATTGCTGTCTCAAACATTTTATTGTTCTTAAGAATCTGTTCCTGGGCAAAAGCATCGTCGGGTACAACCGAAAGCATATAAACTGGTTGCGATGCATAAGAATCACGGATCAGTATAGCAAAATCCACCAAACCTTCGATAGTGGCAGGATTTGATACCGGAACAAGGATTCTTTCAGGCAAACCAATAGCAGTCGGAATTTTTTCGGCTTCGGCAATGGCAAGTTTTCTGCCTGATCTTTCGGTTACAAACGAACCAATAAAACACGAAACCAATATAATCATAATGGCTCCGTTTAACACATCCAGACCGATAATTTTAAGATCGTAACCAACAATAACAACGGCAATTATAGCAGCGGCATGGGATACACTTAACCCAAACATAACTTGTCGCTCGGTATTCGTGTATTTATAGAGAAGTTGCATGACAAAGGCAGCAGCATACTTGCTTGCAATTGCTATAACCACCAAAGTTACCCCAAATATTAATGCTCCAAATCCATTCGTAAACACACTAAAATCAACCATCAATCCAACACTTATCAGAAATATAGGAATAAAGAAATTATTACCTATAAATGATATACGATTCATTAAGGCTGAAGTATGAGGAATAAGCTTGTTCATTGCCAAACCTGCAAGAAAAGCACCGATTATAGGTTCAATGCCTGCAGCCCGGGCCAGAAGTCCAGAAATATAAAGCATGGCCAGGACGAAAATATACTGCGAACCACTTTCGCCTTCCAGGTTTTTAAAAAACCAGATGCTTATCTTTGGCACACCCCAGAGTATGAGTATCGAAAATGCTGATAAGGAAAAGATCATTCTGATCCAGAACATGAGTGTAAATGCACCTTCGGTTGAAGCTGAAATAAAAGCAAGTAAGACCAGTACTGCTGTATCGGTGATAATTGTTCCTCCAATAGTTATTGTCACAGCTTCAGTTCTTGTAATACCAAGTCTGCTTGCAATAGGGTAGGAGATAAGGGTATGGGTTGAAAACATGCTTGCTATAAGCAGTGAAGCAAGCAACGAGTATGATAAAAGAAAATGCGCAACAAAAAAACCGAAAACAAGCGGGATAAAAAAAGTCAAAGCTCCAAAAACCAGGCTTTTATTCCTGTTTCGCAGCAAATCACGCGAATTTAATTCCAGACCGGCTAAAAACATGAGGTAAAGCAAACCTGCAGTACTAAGCAATTTTATACTTTCGCCAGAAACTACCAGGTTCAATCCGTTCGGGCCGATGATCATTCCTGAAATGATAAGGCCTACAATTCCAGGAATCCTGAATTTTTTGAACGCAATTGGTGCCAGTAAAATAATTGTGATTAGGATGGTGAAAACAATTACCGGCTCTGTAAAAGGAAGGTCAGGCAGACTAAACGACAACATGCTGGAATTGTTTGTTTTTTGGAGATGCAAATGTAAGCCAATTGCATCAGAAAAGTTGCTCAATTCAATGCAAACAAATTGTATCAATTGTTGATTTCTCAAAATTGTTGTCGAAATTTACTGCTAATTCTTATGAAAAAGTAACAAAACATGTACATTTTTTGTTACTAAATGTCATAAATATTGCGTTATTAACAATTATTTCAAGGTTGTTAATATCTTTTTTTTAAAAATCCAGTATGCAATATACTGTATAACAATAAATTACAATAAATGTTAAAAAATCTTAATATTTTTTTAATTAAAGTTTGACTGGTAAAATAATTCGGTGTACTTTTGCACCGTTTTTTAATTAAACTTACGTCATGAAAAAATTATTTGCAATGTTTGTAGTAGCTGGTATGGTAGGTTTCGTAGCTTGCGGACCCAGTGCAGAAGAAAAAGCTGAAAAAGCTCGTCAGGATTCAATAGCTCTAGCTGATTCGTTAGCTAATGTAGCAGCTGAACAAGCTCGCATAGCTGATTCAACAGCTCAGGCTGCAGTTGAAGCTGCTCACGCAGATTCAATCGCAAAAGGTCTTATCAAGTAAAATTACTTCCTAAAAGACAAAAAAAGGAGTGCTTTGCACTCCTTTTTCATTTTGTTCACATTCATTACCTTTGTGTGGGCGTACTTAATTATTTAATGTTTTAAACCGGGCGGGCCTATCTGAATGAAACATATTACCGCACTTGAACTGAAAGAGAAAATTGACGGCAATGAGCTACTTCAGCTTATTGATACCCGCGATGCAGAAAAGTATTCCGAATGTCATATTGAAGGTGCCATTAATATCCCTCAGATTGATATGCCTGATTTGGTTCATCTGATTTCAAAAGATATACCGATAATCATTTACTGCTTATATGGTGTAAAAAGTCAGGCTCCATATTTATATCTCACCGAAAAGATGAAATTAAAGAATATTTATATTCTCGATGGAGGTTTATACCAATGGGCTTTAGATGTTGATCCTTCTTTACCAATAGCCTGATCTGTCTGTTATCCGATATTTATACCCAAACCCAGTATTACCCTATATACTATAATTATTCCAAGAGTTAAAATTACCAACCTGTAATTTAATTTGATAGATTTTTCTGTTTCCTCGAAATAAAAAACCGGAAAACGTCCGATTCCCCAGAATAAGGGCATAAAAATAAAAAACGGAATAAGCAACATCAGGGTTTCATACAACGAAGTCGGGTATTTTAACAGTACCAGAATTATTGTTGAAATGACAAATGGCAGAACATATTGATCCCTCCTGAATTTAGGGCGCATTTCGGGGGAAAGGTAATTATAATAAATATTAGCTGAAAACAATAAAGGTTTGACCAGTGCCATCCCTATAGCAATAAGTAACAGAAAACCGGCAAACAGCAGCAGCATTTTTGCCGTATCGACTAAATAAAGGTAGCTTAACACAATTCCAAATCCTTCGAAATTAAAAGCTCCCATTATAAAAGAGCCAAAAAGTATTGAAATGGAATGTATGAAACCCCAAAGAAAAAATAATCTGAGCATACCATTGAGTTCCAATGCTTTAATAATTACTACCAGGAATGAAATGGAAATGAGAAACAGTAGTACATAACCTGAGCTGAAAACGACTTTAACGGAATCAAAAGTCCAGACCTCAGGCCGTACATTGAATTCAATTCTGTTATAGAATAACGTATTGGGTATGTCAAACGCGGTTGATACAGTGCTGGTTGTTATTTGAAATAGCATATATACTGTCAGGTACGACAACATGTAGAATGCTGTTGAATTGATGATGATGGACAGTGATTCGGCCTTTTCAGTTTTCATTACTCAACGGCAATGATACACAAAATTATAACAGTTGGAGTAAATAAAAAAATGCCCGGCAAAAAACCAGGCATTTTCGTAATTCTTCAAAAGAATTATAATTTGTTCCAATCAGGGAAAATTCCGGAAGAGTATTTACCTTCAGCCAGATTGGCCTGGATATCAGTGAAAGCTTTTATAGTATAGTTTACATTTTCGATGGTATGAATTGCAGTCGGGATAAGCCGCAGCATAATTACATCTCTGGGTACAACAGGATAAATTACTATTGAACAGAAAATGTTGTAGTTTTCGCGCAGGTCAATGGTTAGCTGAGTGGCTTCGGGAACCCCGCCTTTAAAAAATACCGGAGTTACCGGTGATTGAGTATTACCGATATCTAATCCATGATCCTTGAGCCCTTGTTGTAATGCGTTCACTATAGTCCAGAGTTGTTTCCTCAACTGAGGTTGGGTCCGGATGAGATCGAGTCGTTTAAGAGCACCAATTACCATAGGCATTGGGAGCGACTTAGCATAAATCTGTGATCTCAGGTTATATTTCAGGTAGAAAATTATATCTTTCCGGGAAGCAACAAATGCACCAATACCAGCCATAGCCTTGGCAAATGTTCCGAAATAAACATCTACTCCATCCTGAACACCAAGAGCCTGGTCAGTTCCGGCACCGGTTTCACCCATTGTTCCGAAACCATGAGCATCATCAACAAGTAAACGAAAGTTGAATTCTTTTTTCAGTTCAATAATTTCTTTCAGTTTTCCAAAATCGCCCGACATGCCATAAACACCTTCGGTTATAACCAGGATACCACCGCCTGATGCGTCAGTAAGTTTTTTAGCCCGCTCAAGCCCTTTACGCAGATTTTCAATATTATTGTGCGGATACACGAAACGCTTTCCAATATGAAGCCTCAAACCATCAATTATGCATGCATGAGCTTCAGCATCGTAAACAACAACATCATTACGGTCGACAAGTGCGTCAATTATTGATACCATACCCTGATACCCGTAATTGAGAAGGAATGATGCTTCTTTTCCAACAAAATCTGCTAGTTCACGCTCGAGTTGCTCATGATATATGGTTTGACCCGACATCATGCGGGCACCCATGGGGTAACCCAGTCCCCAATCGCGGCTTGCTTCGGCATCCACTTTCCGAACTTCCGGATGATTGGCAAGACCAAGATAATTATTTAAGCTCCAGACTAACTGTTTCTTACCACGAAAACTCATGAAATTTGAAATTTCACCTTCCAGTTTTGGAAAGTAGAAATAGCTGTCGCCTTTGGAAGCGTACTGCCCAAGATGGCCTATGTTGCTGGCACGTTTTTCGAAAAGATCCACAATATCAGTGTTTTAAATTTATTATTTTATTTTGTGCTGCAAAACTACTAAACTTTATAAGAAGCTCAATTGTTTGGTGAAAACAATTTGACTGATTTATTCAAAAAAAAAATGTAACTTGCACGTATATTAGCAGCAATGGATATTACCCAACCTATAGTAGTTTTTTGGTTCAGGCGCGACCTAAGGCTTAACGATAACACGGGGCTCTATAATGCCCTGGTTTCGGGTTATAAGGTATTGCCGGTATTTATTTTTGATAAGAAAATTTTAAATAAACTAGATACCGACGATAAACGGGTTAGTTTTATATACCAGGCACTCGGACATATTAATCAGTTGCTGCAACCGTTTGATTCTTCAATTCAGATGTTGCATGACGAGCCGCTTGCTGCTTTTGAAAAACTATTATCAAAATATCCGGTTAATGCGGTTTATGCCAATCATGATTATGAACCTTACGCTCGCGAACGTGATTTGCAGGTAAAAAAACTGCTTGCAGAAAAAGGAGTTTTATTCCGTACATTCAAGGACCAGGTGATTTTCGAAAAAAACGAAATTTCGAAACCTGACGGTGATCCTTACACGGTATTTACACCTTATAGCCACAAATGGATGTCAGGTCTTAAACACGATTTGGATTGTTTGCATAACCGGAATTCGGAAAAATATCTTTTTAACCTTATACAGAACGATCAGTCAGCAGTGACGGGGCTCAGTGATATCGGTTTTTCAGAGGCAAAGGAGACATTTAAACCTTTCCGGATTGATCTGCAAATAATAGAGAATTATAATGAAACCCGGAATTTACCGGCACTTAACGGCACAAGCAAGGTAAGTGTTCATTTACGTTTTGGAACTGTGAGCATCAGGCAACTGGTTGCAGTTGCGCTCGAAACCAATGAAGTATGGCTGAATGAACTGATCTGGCGCGAATTTTTTATGCAGATTTTATGGCATTTCCCTCATGTAGCCAGTCAGCCGTTTAAGCCTAAGTACCAGTTTATAAAATGGGTTAACAATGAAAAGGATTACGACTCATGGTGCTGTGGCATAACGGGCTTCCCACTGGTAGATGCAGGAATGCGTGAATTGAATTCAACCGGTTATATGCACAACCGCGTAAGGATGGTTACTGCCAGCTTTTTGGTTAAACATTTACTTATTAACTGGCAATGGGGCGAAACCTATTTTGCTGACAAACTGCTCGATTTTGAGCTTTCATCAAATAATGGCAACTGGCAATGGGCTGCAGGTACAGGCTGTGATGCCGCTCCTTATTTCAGGATATTCAATCCCACGACACAGGCAGAAAAATTTGATTATGATCATAAATATATTATGAAATGGGTTCCGGAATATGGGTCTGCATCATACTGCAAGCCAATAATTGACCATGTTTATGCCCGTTCGCGCACACTGCAAACGTACAAAGCCGCATTATAATCGTGTTTTAATAATAATTAACTAAATATCGGCAATACCTGTTATATATAAGCGTTTCATAATTCAGGTTAAAATTTGTACTTTTGCAGCATGATCAGAAAACCGGTTATTTTTACAGTTTTGATATTATCAGCAGTGATAATATCTTGCAGTCCTTATCAGAAGCTTTTAAAAAGTTCGGACAATGAGCTCAAGTACACCAAAGCACTTGAGTATTACGAAAAGAAAAATTACACACAAGCTTTACAGCTTTTTGAACAAATTCAGGCGTTTTACAGGGGCACTGACAAAGCTGAAACTATTGCATATTATAATGCTCAATGCTATTACAAGCAGAAAGATTATATACTGGCCGGGTATTATTTCAGATCATTTGCTACCAATTATTCTTCCAGCACGAATGCCGAAGAGTCACTTTTCCTGAGTGCCTATTGCAGTTACCTTGATTCTCCCCGCTCGTCGCTTGATCAAACTTCAACTACTGAAGCTATTTCGTCGTTACAGACTTTTATTAACCAATATCCGAAAAGCGAACGTGTTGCTGAGTGTAATAGGCTTATTGACGAATTAAGGGCGAAACTAGAAAAGAAAGATATTGATATAGCCATGTTATATTACAAAATGGCAGATTACAAAGCTGCGATAGTTTCGTTAAATAATGTATTGAAGGATTATCCTGACACAAAATCCAAAGAGCTGATACTCTATTCGATACTTCGAACTAAGTATCAGTATGCAATTAACAGTGTTTACGATAAACGCCTCGAACGTTTAAACCTGGCAATGGATTCATATGATGAACTTGTTGCCGGCTTTCCGGTTGGAGATTACAGTGAACAGGCACTGGCAATCAAAAAAAATATTCAAAAGGAATTGAATAATTAATTCACGAAAACAAACAACAATACAGATGGATATCAAAAAGTTAAAAATTGAAACTACCACTATTACCCGTAATATGACGGAGCTAAACGATCCGACTGATAATATTTACGAATCGGTAGCCATTATAGCAAAACGTGCAAACCAGATTTCACAGGAGATAAAAGAAGAACTTAACTCCAAGATTGAAGAATTTGCTACTCCCAGCGACAATCTGGAGGAAGTATTCGAAAACCGCGAGCAGATTGAACTTGCCAAATATTACGAGAACCTTCCAAAACCTACACTGATAGCGACGAATGAATTTCTGAAAGATCAGATTTTTTCGCGCAATCCGCTGAAGGAAAAAGGAAACGAGTGGTAAATCACTTTAGCGTTAACAGATGCTAAAAGGCAAAAAAATTCTGATCGGAATTACCGGTGGCATAGCTGCTTACAAAATTCCTTTTCTTGTGCGGCTTCTTATTAAAGAAGGTGCCGAAGTGAAGATAGTTATGTCGGACGAAGCCTGTAATTTTGTTACGCCTCTTACTCTGTCCGCATTATCGCAGAACCCTGTTTCAATTGAACCATTCAGTCCTGCTGACGGTACATGGCACAGCCATATCGAATTGGGAAGTTGGGCCGATGCATTTGTAATTGCGCCGTTAACTGCCAATACCATGGCGAAAATGGCGACAGGTATTACCGATAATCTTCTGCTTGCAACCTACCTTGCTGCCCGTTGTGCGGTGTTTTTCGCCCCGTCGATGGATGTTGATATGTATCATCATAAAACTACTCAAAACAATATTTCTGTGCTTCAATCGCATGGTAATCTGCTGATTGCTCCGCACGAAGGTGAATTGGCCAGTGGACTTACCGGGATGGGACGTCTGGAAGAACCACAGAATATTGTCGGAATGCTTCGGAATTACTTTTCGAAAAGTAAAAGCCTTGCAGATAAAAATATCCTGATCTCGAGTGGGCCGACTGTTGAAATGATAGACCCGGTAAGGTTTATAAGTAATTTTTCATCCGGAAAGATGGGTCTTGCCCTTGCCCGGGAAGCAGTTCTCCGGGGAGCCAGCGTTACTTTTATTTCGGGTCCTGTTCATGAATACCCTGAACATCCTTCGGTAAAAGTAATCAAAGTTACTTCAGCTTCTGAAATGTATTCAGCAAGTATTGATTTCTTCAGTAAAGCTGATATTGCCATTATGGCTGCTGCTGTTGCTGATTATACTCCAATGAATCCGGAGCATGAAAAAATCAAGAAAAAAGAGGATTCATTCTTGCTTAACCTGGTGAAAACCAAGGATATTCTTGCCGAATTGGGAAGATTAAAGAAAAAAGGACAATACCTGGTTGGATTTGCCCTGGAAACAAATAACGAAAAAGAGAACGCCATCAGCAAACTGCATACGAAAAACCTCGATTGTATCGTTCTTAATTCACTGAATGATGCAGGTTCCGGGTTTGGCTTTGATACCAATAAGGTTAGTATCATCGGTAAAAATCAGAATATCAGCGAATTTAATCTTAAATCAAAGAATGAAGCTGCTGCTGACATTTTAGATTTCATTCAAAATGAGATAGTTTAATACCACACAATTTTATTTTCCCTTATGATCCGCAAACTGATTATTTTACTGATTATCTGTTTACCTGCATTTGCCAGCTCTCAGGAATTCATGTGCCAGATTTCAGTTAACTCCCCACAGGTTGAAGGATCTGAGAAGAAAGTCTTTCAAACGTTGCAATCCGATCTTTATGAGTTTATTAACAACCGTAAATGGACCAATTTTGCTTTTAAAACTGAAGAACGGATTGAGTGTTCAATGATGATCACTGTAACTGAACGCACATCGAGCGATCAGTTTAAAGCAAAGGTGAACGTGATATTACAACGTCCGGTATACAAAACATCTTATAACACGAATTTACTAAACCTTGTTGATAAGGATTTCGATTTTACTTATGTTGAGTACCAACCCCTTGAATACAGTGATGATGCATTTACTTCGAATTTAACATCCATGGTGGCATATTATATATACATTATGCTTGGCGTTGATGCTGATTCGTTCAGTTCATTTGGAGGAACCCCTTATTTCGAAAAAGCCAGGGCGGTGGTAAATGCGGCCCAAAATGCTCCGCAACGGGGCTGGAAAGCTTTCGAGAGCCAGAAGAACCGGTATTGGCTGGTCGAAAACCTGATGAATAATACATACAGTCAATTTCGTGAAGGATTATATACTTACCACCGTACCGGGTTGGACCTGATGGCGGAAAACATGGATCTTGGTCGTAGCGGCGTAAACGATTGCCTCGAAAATATTCAACGGGTAAACCGCGAAAAAAGCGGTCTTTATGTGGTTCAATTATTTATTGATGCGAAAAGGGACGAACTTATTAACATATATTCCCAGTCGTCGCCTATGGATAAAACCAAGGCTGTGAACATATTGAAAGAAATAGATCCTGCCAATTCATCCAAGTATCAGCAGATTATGCAACAAGGGAAGTAAGCTTCATTCAACTCAATTTCTTATATTTGCTTTTCCAAAAGCCAAACAACAGGACATGCTTCTGCACTTGTCAGTCGAAAATTTTATTCTGATCCCTCAGCTCGAAATTAGCTTCCATAAGGGATTTACCTGCATTACCGGCGAAACCGGTGCAGGGAAGTCTATATTGGTCGGTGCTCTTTCGCTAATTCTGGGTCAGCGTGCTGATACTTCGGTGCTAAGGGATAAAAATCAGAAATGTATAGTTGAAGGTAGTTTTCTGATTGAAGGATACAATCTGAATGCCATTTTCGAAGCCAATGATCTTGATTATGAAGCTACTTCAGTGTTCCGCCGTGAAATTAATCCGCAGGGAAAATCCAGGGCTTTTATTAATGATACACCCGTTAATCTGAATGTTCTGAAAGAAATCGGCGACAGGCTTGTTGATATTCATTCTCAGCATCAGACGCTTGAATTGAATGATGCCGCTTTTCAGTTAGGTATGGTCGATTCATATGCCAGGCAACCTCAAACACTCGCTTCTTGCCG
>Ga0105047_10019145_pt1 | contig 10576 bp, 7 predicted proteins | sample MAT04_FD_78384 | JGI IMG/M metagenome (GOLD analysis project Ga0105047, IMG submission 78384) | Freshwater microbial communities from Lake Fryxell liftoff mats and glacier meltwater in Antarctica - MAT-04 (megahit assembly) | ecosystem: Environmental > Aquatic > Freshwater > Ice > Liftoff... | reverse complement strand
TTGGCCACCCAAGTGCAAGCCAACGCCCGTCAGCAGGCCCATTGGTTCTACATCCAGGACGATTTCAAGGTCAACAACAAGCTGACGCTCAACATGGGCCTCCGCTATGAGTTAACCACCCCGACCTACGATCGAGACAACAAACTCTCCAACTTCGATCCCATCCAGAACCGGTTGGTGCAAGCCACTGGCGGATCGATTTCGAACCGCACCCTGCAGCGCCAGACCTGGAACAACTTTGCCCCCCGCATCGGTGCCGCCTACCAGTTAAACCCCAAAACTGTAATCCGCGGCGGCTATGGCTTCGGCTGGAACTACTGGAACCGCATGGCTTCGGCGGAGTACCTGAACACCAACGCGCCCTTTGTCACCCGCTTCTCCACCCTGAACAGCCCGGCACAGCTGGGCAATCTATGCACCGGCAATAACTTCGTAAACTGCTTCCGCACCCGTGAACAGGGCTACCCGGTAAATCCGGCCTCCAACGTGATTCTCTATATCGACCGCAATACTCCTTGGGGCTACGTGCAAAACTGGCACTTCACCGTTCAGCGCACGCTCTTCAAGAACACCTTGCTCGATGTCGCCTATGTCGGCAACCGTGCCGATCGCTTGCCGGTGTTGGGCGATTTTAACCAAGCCCGCCCGATTACGTCTGCCGAAGTCAGCCAAGGCCTGACCACGATCGGCACCCTGCTCGCTCGCCGCCCCATTCAGGGCTTCAATAATATTACGGCCGTGGTTCCTACCGGGTTCTCCAACTACAACTCGCTGCAGGTGAAGTTTGAACACCGCGGCAATTGGGTAACTATCTTGAACGCGTTCACTTACGGCAAGGCGATCGACACCGTCGGCCAAGTGCTTGAGAATAACGGCGGCGGCAGCCCCAACCCGCAGGATATCCGCAATGTGGCCAACGATAAGGGACCTTCGAGCTTCGACCAACGTTGGAACAACACCACCAGCTTTGTGTTCGACGTTCCGTTCGGCAAAGGCCGTAAGTTCGGCAACGGCATGAACCCGATTCTGGATTCCGCGGTGGGCGGCTGGCAGCTCAGTGCCATCATCAACTCGCAGAGCGGTCTGCCGCTGAACCTGCGCTACCCGGACGCTTCAGGCATCCTCTCCGACAACCAGCCGGACTTCCTGGGTAACGTCGCCCTGCGCCCCAATATCATCAACGGTTCGATTGGGATCCTCGCTCCAGAATCCGAGCGCAGCTTTACCAACTACTTCAACCGCGCCAATTTGGCCGTGCCGCCCGTCACCTCGCCCTTCGGCAACCTGGGCCGCAACACCGCTTATGGATTCCCGCTCTTCCAATCCGACTTCGTATTGGCTAAGAGCTTCGCCCTGAGGTTCATCAATGAAGGCGCCCGTCTGCAGTTCCGCAGCGAGTTCTACAACCTCTTCAACAAGACCAACTTCCTGGCTCCGTCCATCAACTTGGCCGACGGCAACTTTGGCCGCGTGACAAGCACGAACGATCCCCGCTTCATCCAATTCGCCCTCAAGCTGCAGTTCTAAGGCTTCCCGCGCATCCGCAAAAAAAAATCGCCCGGCCCATTCCGAAGACGGAGGGGGCCGGGCGATTCTGTTTCTGGCGGAGTGACTTACACCTTCTGCAAGGGCTTAGCCGGTTCGCGCGACGTAATGATGCGGTCGACAATGCCGTACTGCACGGCTTGCTCGGCTTCAAGGATATAGTCGCGCTCCACGTCGCGGGAAATGCGCTCCGTGGGTTGTTCGGTCGCCTTGGCGAGGATTTCGTTCAAGACCTCGCGCATCCGCAGGATCTCGCGGGCGTAGATGTCGATGTCGGTAGCCTGGCCGCCCAGGTTGCTCATGGAGGGCTGGTGAATCAAGATGCGGGAGTGCGGCAAGGTGAAGCGCTTGCCCTTGGTGCCGCAAGCGAGTAACACCGCAGCCATCGAGGCCGCTTGGCCCACGCAGGTAGTGACAATATCCGGCTCCACCAGGTTCATGGTGTCCAGAATCGCCAGACCGGCCGTAATGGAGCCTCCAGGCGAATTAATGTAGAGCGAAATGTCACGTTCCGGGTCTTCGGCCGCCAGGAAGAGAATCTGCGCGATGATCAGGTTCGCCACGTTATCATCGATGGGCGTGCCGAGGAAAATGATGTTTTCCTTCAGCAAACGCGAGTAGATGTCATAGGACCGCTCCCCGCGTGAAGTCTGTTCCACCACCATGGGAACCAACACAGAACTCTGTGGTTCGTAAATCTTAGACATCAATTCTCCTTCGCCACCGCCGTGTCAAATAGGGCGCGATGACGTTGTTACCAAACAAGGGGCCGGCGGGATGCCGGCAGGTAAAGGAGCACCAGCAACGGGCGCTTCCATTCGCTTCCCACTCCCCCATCATACGGGATTGTCGCGCCTTAGCGCGACGCTGGCCCAGTGATAAAACGGTGATAGCGCCCCAGCCAATAGGGCAGGATGTAGAATCCCCCATCATCTTCTCCATAACCGCCGTTGCCGCCGTCGAGCCGGAAGGGGTTCCCATTCCACTTCATCACCGCCCGCTCATCGGGCGGCAGCCAGTTGGTGGACTGCGGACGCCCGGCGCGTTCGAGCGCCGGATCGAGCAAAATGTCGGCACGCGACGCGTTGTCGTAGCTCCATTTCACCAGGTCGAGCGGAATGCGCTCGAGCGTCTGCACGGCCGCAGCCAAGTTCACCTTGGTTGTCGGGTTGGCCGTCTGGTAGATGAAGTGCCACAGCGGATTGCGCTCGCGCTCGCAGTTCTGCCACCACTGGTCCAGGGCCTGGCGGTAGACCTTCAGCATCGCTGGGTCCTGCTCGTAGCGAAAGAGCAGATAGAAGGGCAGCATGGCGAGCTCTTCGTCGGAGTAGTTGATCTCCTCGCGTAATTCCAGGTACTTCGCGGTATGCGCCAGATAGCCCTCGTCGAGGGCCGCGCGCCGGTACTCCCGGCTATATTTTTCGTCGCCGGTAATATGATGTGCGGTCTTTAAGAAAGAGAGCACTTCGAGCGCATTCAACGGCCCATCGGAAAGGCCCGGGCCGCGGAAATACTCCCAGTTCCACCAGCCCCAGCGGGTGGGCTTGCCGTCGATATCGGGCAGCGTGTAGCCGTGGCTCACGATGTAGTCCATCATCCGGCGCGTGGTGGCGGCGATGCGGGGCCGCAGCGGATCGCCGGGGGGTAGCAGGTCCCAGGCCAGGCCGAAGATGTAAAAATGGCCGACGATCTCGTCCGAACTCGTGTCGCCCTTCCAGCGATATTTTTTGTCGGCGGTGTCGTGCCATTCGCCATCGCCAGGTTGTCGCTCGCCCGGCACAATGTAGGAGCGGGCAGGGAAGCCGGGGATGCCGGTCACCTGCTCCAAAAAGAGAATCGCCTCGATCGATTTCCGCGCTGCCGCGAGTGCCGACTGCCGCTTCGCCGGATTTGGCCGCGCGGCATACTCGTAGAGTTTTCCAGCGGCATACATCGCCGTCCAGAGGCCGTCATTGTCGTTGGAGGCGAGTTCGTTCGTACTCAGGTCGCCGGGTCGGGCGAGGTGCGAGTCGGCGACGAAACCATGCCGGTCATGCCGGGCGCGGACACGGACCTCGAACAGATCGGCCTTTTGCTCGAGCGTCATTCGCTTCGGCTCCAGACGGGAGACGCCCGCCGGGGTCCTAACCCACATGCCACCGCTCGTATCCGGCCACAGTCCCTCGACGTGGTTATCGGGCAGGTAGCGTTGCGAGGCAAAGAATCGTCCGCCGCCCTCATCGAGCCGGAGCAAACCTTGCCGGCTCCCGATCCAGATCGCCCCGTCGGTCGACCTCGCCCAGGCGGTCATCCCCGGCACGGGCCCCGGCCGGCTCGGCGCGAGCCCAGCCGGGGTCCCCGGCGCCGGCTGGGTGGCCGAAAAATGCAGCGCGGGACGATCCGCCAAGGGCGTGATGGGACCCACCCCTTGAAACGCGAAGAAAAAGGCGACAGAATGGTGAAAACTGAAATGCATAGCTCTACCCGTTAGAATAGGGTAAAGGGGTGGGACTGGGTGGGTTCTCGGACTAACGCTACGCAAGATTTTCGCCGATAAGCACGAGAAGGTGCGGGCTTTCGGCTCCATTTCGCCCTTCGGCGGACCTAGATAGAGTTGGGGAAAGGTTCTGAAGACCAAAGTTCTATGAGGATTCTGATCGCGGACGACAGTATCGTTAGCCGCCACTTGCTCGAAGCCACGCTTCGCCGCTGGGGGTACGAAGTGATCGTTGCTTGCGATGGCGCGGAGGCCTGGGAAATTCTTCAGCGCGATTCGGCACCGGCCATTGCCATCCTCGATTGGGTAATGCCTGAGCTCACCGGACCTGAGGTCTGCCGCAAAGTGCGCTTGCAACAGGGCCAGGAGCCTTACACCTACCTCCTGCTGCTCACTTCGAAGAGCATGAAGGAAGACCTGATCGAAGGCATGGACTCGGGCGCCGACGATTACATCACCAAGCCCTTCGACCAGCATGAACTCCAGGTCCGTCTGCGCGCCGGCACCCGCATCGTCAAACTGCAGCAGGAGTTGCGCCGTCAAGCGGCGCACGATCCGCTCACCGGCGTCCTCAGCCGCAGCAAAGGTTTCGAAATGTTCGATCGGGAATTGCAGCGCTCCATTCGTGAGAATCTGCCGCTCTCGGTGCTGCTCATGGATCTTGACCATTTTAAAAGCGTCAACGACACCTACGGTCACTTGGCCGGAGACGAAGTTCTCCGCGAAGCCGGCAAACGCCTCCAGGACGGCGTTCGGAGCTACGATATCCTCTCCCGCTACGGCGGGGAAGAATTCCTGATCCTGATGCCCGGGTGTGACGAGGAAGCGGCCCGCACCCAAGCGGAACGTTTGCGCCTTGCCATCGCGGAAACCCCCGTCGTCATCGCTTCCGCCCGTCACGTCGCTCATCCGCTGACGGCCAGTTTCGGCGTCACGATCTCCTCACCGATGGCGCTCGAAACTCCCGAATCGTTGGTCCAAGTGGCCGATGAGGCTCTCTACTCCGCCAAGCGGCAAGGCCGCAACCGCGTGGTCTTTCATTCTACCGGTGATGCTGCTCCGCCCACGCCCTTGCGCGTAGCCCTTGCTTCAAAGGGATAAGCGTCGCCGCTGTCCCCACAGCCACAGCGTTCCCAAGCCCATCAGTGCCCAGCTTTCTGGCTCCGGAACCGGCGAGATCACGACACTCAGTTGCTCAATCACCGGTAGAGTCAAGCCGATGTTGTCGATCCCGAACGAAAACGGATCGATCGTGAACACCGCTGACCTGGCCGTCGTCGCCAGCGGGATCGTCACCGGTTGCCAGCAACCGGTAAAGCCGCCGTTCGGATCGCCCGGGCAATTCCGGTTCGGCGGGTTTAAGGTGGCCGTGCCCAGTTGGGTCCCCGTCCCGTTGAGTCCACTGAAGACGCTCGCCGAACCAGTTCCTCCTCCGGCGTTCGTCACGTAGTAAAAGGTCAATGCTTCGGTAAAGCCATCCGGCACGTTAAAAGTCAGCAGACCGATGGTAGTAAACAGCGCCGCGAAGGGGCTCGGGGCATTGGCGAAGTTTCCCGTCCCGCCGAAGTCGGAATCGCTAAACGCCACCGCGCCGGGCAAGAACGTCACTCCGTAGTTGAAGTAGAGGTGCCCCAGGCTGCCGGTGCCCCCTCCGTAGAACCCCAGCACCTGTTCTCCATCTTGCAGGCCGGAAAAAGTTAAGATGCTTGCTGCCTTGAGCGGTACCGCCGCCAAAAACAGAAGCGCCAATATTGCACGCGTGCGGATCATAGGTTCCCTCAATTAAACATTTTTTATACAAAATGTTTTATTAAGTATCCCACCGGCCTTTGCGCAGTGCAATAGAAAAGGCTACTTCGGCGGCTCAAACTGAATGGTGCTCTCGGCGGCAAAGCGCCGGTATTGCTTGTACTCCACCTTCAACCGCATCCTCACCACGCCGTGCTGAAAGGGCAGATCGTCGTCGGCCAGGGTTAATCCCGGCAGCCAGAACCCGTCCGGCATCCGTTGGCGCACGGTGGTGAAACGCGGAAACAGATTCTCTTCCCGCTGGCCATTCTTGCGCCGCACGAGCGCCGGCACGGCCTGGCCCTCGGTGCGGACGATAGAAAAGTCGCTCTGCGCCACCCAGATGAGGCCAGCAAAGAACCTTTGCCCGTCCAGGATCTGGCGTGGCTCCAGTGCGATGACGAAGCAATCGACGCCGTCGACAGTCTCGGCCCCTTTGACGCGCGCCCGGTAAAAGGGCAGGCGTTCCAGGGTGATCAACGCGGGCTGCACTTCGCGCAGATCGGCGAAGTCCTCGGGCGTGAGTTTCAGGAAGCGCAGCGTGTCCTGGGGCTTCTTCGGAAAGCTCTCGCGGCGCTCTCCGGCCGGCGAAAAAAGGATCTCGCGCGTCTCCGTGTAGAGGCCCCCCCGCGTTCCCCGCGCATCCCATTCCGCCAACTCGACCGCCTGTTGGTAGGTATATTTGGCCCGCGCCAGCTCCGTTTGCGTCTCGCGTTCGGCGACTCGCTTCACCAAGTCCCCCGGGGGAGACTGGCCCAAGCCGATGCCGCATACTAGAAGACTGATGATCCAGGCCCCAACTCCCGCCACCGCTTTGGGCGAGTCTTTGCGGACCTTCTTCTGGTTTATTGCCGGCCTGTGGGGAATCATGGTGGTCGCCGGGCTCACTTATGCCCAGCAACAGCATATCCCGAAGGCGACGGCCATGGCCATCCTGCCGGCCCTACTGCTGGAGGCCGCGCTCTACTCCGGCCCCGGCTTTGCCGCCGTGCGAAACCGCCTTCTGGCCTGGCCTAAGGCCAAACTGGCCGCCGCATTTACCGTTTCCGCCGTCCTCCCCTGGATGATCTACACGCTGGCCAGCGGGCAATTCAGTTGGACGAAGCTCGGCCTGTTGCTGGCACTCGTGACGCCCGTGACTTTTTGCTACGTGGTCGCGCCAGCCACCCGCTGGATGGACTTTGCCCTGCTCGTTTGGCTTGCCCTGCCGTTCCTCAACAAGATCTTCCTCGACATCTACCCCACTGCCGACCCCAAACCCCGTATGGACTTCCTCGGCAAATGGATGTGGATCCGCCTCGGCTTCGCCGTCTTCCTGCTGATTCGCCAAGTGGAAGGGATCCGCTTTGGATTCGTTCCCTCCCGAGCCGAATTGATGACCGGCCTGAAGTTCTACTTCCGGTTCCTGCCGTTCGGCTACGCACTTGGCTATCTACTGGGAATGGTGCGCGTCGGTTTCCCGGATACCTCCTGGCATCCGGCCCTGCTCGCCATCGGTTCATTCCTGGGGCTGTTTTTAACGGTCTCGCTGGGTGAGGAATTCTTCTTCCGCGGCCTGATCCAGCAGTGGCTGGAGGAGATGACGGCCTCCCCTTGGGTGGCCCTGTCGATCGCCTCCGTCCTCTACGGCGCGGCCCACTTGCCGTTCCGGGGTCCGTTCAACTGGCGTTATGCCTTGATGACCACCCTGTTAGGCATCTTCTGCGGACTTGCCTATCGGGAAGGCCGAGGAATTCGCGCGCCGATGGTGACCCATGCGCTGGCCGCCACCACCTGGATTGTGGTGTTTCAGAAAGGCGCTTAGCGTCGATCGGTGCCGGGCGTCGCGGGGCTCTTGCTGAATCGTTGGGCCAGCAGCCGCTCGAAACCAGTTTTGGGCGTCGACGCGATCACCGGCTCCACCACGCGTACCGCCACCGTGGCCATCCCCAGCCACATCATGGCCAACACAGCAAAAGTCGTTACCCTACGGTCCATCTTTTTGTCCTCCTGCGCTCTTGTTTTTTCTTGACGTACTCGATGCCCGGCAGATTTCATAAGCGCTTGTTAATTCGTCTTTTTACCGGCTCACTGGTATACGCGTAATTTGCCTGCCAAATAGATCACTAAGGTTACGAATAAATTCCCGCGTTCGGATGTGGCACCGAGAAAAACAACGGTGCGCGCTCCGTCAAGGCCAAAGAGTGTGACAAAGTCCTCAATCGGGTCCAGCACCTCGTCCTGGTTTCCGACGAAGGGGAAATGGTCGGCCCCCGGCAATTGGAGGAAACGTGCGCCCGGAATCAGGCTAGCTGGGCCGCCGCCACAACATCGCCCACTCCTCCCGGCGCAAAATCCCCAGGCTCCACAATCCGGTGCCGTAACCCAGCAGAAACACCGCTAGCCGCAGCGTAGGATCCACGGTCCACGCCCAGAAGATCGGCGAGAGCACCCCTCCCAGCAACACCACCGCGCTCCAGCGCCGCAGCGAGTATTGGACCCGGTTCCGGATTTGCCACGTCCCCAAGGCCGCAAACGCCGCCCCGGCCAGGATCACCGCCAAGCAGGCACCCCGGCTGCCCCAGCGCGGCACCCACACCATGCAGGCGGCCAGAAACGTCAACAATTGCAGCACCGCACTCCAGGTGGAGCTTTGCGGCAGCCCGTAGGTCACCGCCAGCAGCCGCGCCAATCCCCCCGGGGCAAACGACAGTGTCGCAATCGCCAGCCACGGCAACAACGGCGCCACCGCCAGGTATTGCTTCCCCACCACCAGCCGGATCACCATTTCGCCGTGCGTGAAGGCCATCGCGCACCCCACCACGCTCGCCATCCCCAGGAAGCACAACAACCGCTCTGCCCACGCACGCAACTCCAAAACCTTGCCTTGCGATCGCAGTGACGAGAACAGAGCCCCGAAGGTTAACAAGACACCCCACGCCGCCTGCGTCACCGTCAGGTACAGATGGAACGCCAAGTGGTAGAAGCCGGTCTCCGCGTATTGGCCGGAATAAAACTGCACGATCCCCGCTCCTCCCTGGTGAAACAGCATCACCAACACATTGCCCACCAAGAACGCTCCGCCGAAGCGCAGAAACGGTGCCAGGAACTCCCAATCGAATCGCACCTGTGGCCAAACCAGATAACCCCGCGCCCACCAGACTCCGCATCCCAAAGCGGCCATTTCCGCTAGCATCAGGCCGGCGCACGCTCCCGCGAACCCATACCCCCGAAAGCCGAGATAGACGAAGCCCAGCCCGCTCACCCGGCGGATCGCCTCGCCCAACTCGAAGCGCCCGCCTTGATTCAAGCCAAGAAACAGGCTGTAGGGCAGCGTCGCGATCGCTCGCATTGCCACGGCCATCGTTAGCCAGACCACCGGCGCGGCGGTCACATCCCGGCCGAGCCAAACCATCACCACCGCGCCATAGCCGAGCCCCGCCAGCGCGCCACTGCCGATTCGCAACGCCAACAAGCCGGAGACCAGCCGGTTCAGGCCCGCCCGATCCCCCCGCGTTTCGAACTCGGGTACAAACCGCGTCATCACGGAAATCGTGCCCATCGAGCTCAGGATGCTGAACCAAAACGTCATCGACTGCAACAGCGTGAACTGGCCGTAAACCTGCGGCCCCATCAGCCGCGGAATCAACGCCACAAACAAAAAGCCCGTGGCGAGGAACAGCACCCGCTGCGCCGCCACCCAGCCCGCTTGCCGCAGCGTCTGATGCGCTTCGGCGCTGACGCCACTGCTAGTGGGCAACGCGAATCCGCCGGTGGAGTTTGCCTTGTTCGATTGAAACCTCCCGCACCTGGCGGGGCCTCGGGTTTCTGGCAATCGCGAAACCCGCAAACTGCTGGCGCTGCCAAGCGCGGGTGGTTTGCTTCAGCAACTCCTCGTGCGGCAAGCCAGGGTGGCCGGTCAATAACACGTAGGCCACGCCAAGCTCATCCAGCCGGGCGCGGACTTCGGCTTCGTTCGGCGTCAACAACCGGTAGTGATCGCCCATAAATCCGCTGGTCGCTAGCACCCGTGAGCTTCGCAGGACGATCTGGCGTGGTTCCGGCTCCCGTTCGGCGATCGCCGCCACGATGGCACCCTCTTCGAGGCCCGTCCCCGTCAGCATCATGGTCTCGGAGCTTCGCGGCAGCACGCCCCGGAAGCGTGCTTCCGGGTAGCGGGGTAGGGTGACCATGGCCCCAAAAAGTACCGGCAAAACGGCCACCCATGCGGTACTCCGCATGCGCGTCCACACCCCTACCGTCAGCACCGCCGCCGCCGCCGCCCCCGGCAAGATGTGACGGCCTTCGTTTAGTGAAGGCACCATCCACCGGCCCACCACATAGGCGATCGCCAGAGCCGCCATCGCGGCCACGATGGGATCCCGTTTGGGTAAAACCACCATCCCCGCCGCAGCCAGAATCAACAGCGGCCACCCAAACTCGAGCCACGGCGCCCAATGGTGCACCCAGCTTTCCGGCTCGCGGGCGAACCCGGCTAGCCCCACCGTTCGGTGGCCCGCAGCCGAAAACTTCGCCGCCCACCAGTACCAGGGCGCTGCTGAAATCAGCACCGGCAACCCAGCGAACCACAGGTCCAGCCGAAGCAGAAGCTCAAGCCGCCGTGCCATTACGATGGCCAGCACCGGCAAAAGCACCAACCCGCAAGCGCTTCCCTTAATCATCAACGCGAGCGAAGCCACCGCTCCGAAGGCCAGGCTCAGGGCGGCACCCGGCGTTCGCAGGTATTGCGCGAAGAGCGCGGCCGCCGCCAGGGCGAACGCCGCGGTG
>Ga0105047_10019142_pt1 | contig 10578 bp, 11 predicted proteins | sample MAT04_FD_78384 | JGI IMG/M metagenome (GOLD analysis project Ga0105047, IMG submission 78384) | Freshwater microbial communities from Lake Fryxell liftoff mats and glacier meltwater in Antarctica - MAT-04 (megahit assembly) | ecosystem: Environmental > Aquatic > Freshwater > Ice > Liftoff... | reverse complement strand
TGAGGGCGTCGCGAAACTCGTGGGCGCGTTGCAGGTGGTTGACCTCATCCCACTTCGTGTTCATCAACGTGGTGTGCGACGCCAACGCACCGATCACGATCCCGCTCACCGCGGCTCCACCTTCCGACTGGTTGCAGTGAGGGCGACGCGCACCAGGTACCTCGTGAGCATCACGAGCGCGTCGACGTCGACGGTGTTCATGCCCGCACCGAAGCCGATCGGTGTGCCGTCGGGTTCGGTGCTCTTCGGCAAGCCGACGCGCACCGTCGGTATCCCGCGGTTGCGCAGGATGTTGGCGTCGGTGGCGCCGCTCGTGCGACGGGCGGCAATGTGCTGCTCCCCCGTTTCTGCCTCCCATGCTTCGATGGTCGTGCCAACGATCCAGTGATCGGGCTCGGTGCGGCTGCCAGGAATTCCTATGACCAGTTCTACATCGAGGTCGATCCCATCGGACGCGAGTGTCGAGAGGGCGCCAGCGAGCTCGCGGCGGGCGTCGAGAGGCGATTGCCCTGGTGCAAGACGCATGTCGACCCGAATCGTCACCTCGGCCGGCGTGAACGCCGCCATCCGTTGCCACCCACCGGAGATTGCGGCCACCATCCCCTGCGGTTCGACGTGAGAGTCCGGGTGCTCGGCACTCCAACGGTCGGCGCGCTCGACGAACCAGGCTTCAAGGCACTGCACCACGGTCGCCGCTTCCGCGATTGCGTTACGGTATGCAAGCAGGTGACGGGCACCGACGTAGGTGTGGGTACCGCGAACGATGATGTCGCACCACGCGAGGCCGACCTCCTCCCACGAGATCGCCCAGCCCGACTTGGCGATGACGGCGGCATCGGCCCACACGCCACTCTCAATCAGAAACGAGCAACCGACCCCTTGGCCGGTGTGGTAGCGCTGCGGTGCCCCGTCGAGCTCGGGAAGCGAGTTCGTGGGCATACCGCCCGCGCCGAACGCGGCGATCAGGTCGCCGTCGAGCTCGACGCCCGACCTCGCGATCGCCTCAATGGCGCCGAGGATGCACGCGGCATGACCCTTCGGGTTCATCGCGCCCAGCCCGACCACGCGACCACCGTCGGCGACGGCGTGGGGCAGCATGTGCGGATCGAGGTTGGCGGCAACGTGAGGGAGATCGTGACGGGGATCACCCGTGGTCATGGTGTCGATCGGCGCGTACAGCATCACCGTGGCCCCATCGCGTGAACCCGTCGAACGAAGACGCCCCCAAGCGTTGGCCTGGCGGTCGTCGAGCGGTTGCACCCGCCCGTCGGCGTCGCATGCGACGAGCAGGTCGGCGATCACCCGCGCGAGTGGAGCCTCGTTTCCGGTCGGTGAGGGGACGTCGACGAGCGCGCGACACAACTCAACCAGCCGATCGCGGTCGATTGCCTTTTGGGCGCGCCGGATCCGGGTGCCGAGATCCTCAGACAGAACTCGGACCCTTTGCTTCGGTGCTGGTCGATTCGGTGCTGGTGCTTGCATCGGCACGGTGCGGCGAGTCCACGCCGCCGATCCACGTGCCGGTGGTCTTCGTCAGCAGGTTGACGAACGTGTACCGCAACACGACTCCGAGCGCGACGAGCGCGAGGATCGGTAGCAGAATTGCGCGCTTCGACAGAGTGGGTTCAGCGGTCATGGTGTTGCTCCAGAAATCCGGTGACGATCGAGTAGTAGTCCCACGGACGCTCCTCCTGCAAGTGATGGGAGGTCTTGTCCATTACATAGAGCTGCCCATGAGGGACCGTGCGCGCAAGCATCAGTGGGTAATCGGGGGTGAGAAAGTCGTCGTGCATGCCCCAGCAAAACAGCGTGGGGCACTGGATGGTTCGCAAGTGCCCTTCCAGGTCCTGCCATTCACCGCGCAGATCGTCGTTTGACGCGGCGAGTCGCATTTCGTCGGGATCGAGGCTCATCTTGTAGCGGTAGTCGATGGTGGCCTCGGGAATCTTGGCGGTCTCGTACCACTCGAGTCCGGCGATCAGAGCCTGCATCTTCTCGCGAGTTGGGCCTGCGCCGCCGAAGTAGCCGTCGCGGACCCGCCGACCGCGGGTGCCGCCTTCGGGCAAGGGGGCGAGCGGCCCGTAGAACACGGGCATGGACCCGGTGATCGACATCGCTCGCACACGATCGGGATGCTCCGACGCGAGCGCAATCGCGATGGTGCCGCCCCACGAGTTACAGATCAGGTCCACGCGGTCAAGCTGCATCGTGTCGAAAAGTGAGATCATCGACGTGGCGAGGTAGCTCCAGCGCGGTCCTTCGATCGGGTGCTTGTCGGACCGCCCGTATTGCAGCAGGTCGACGAGATGTACGGGCCGATCCTGCGCGAACAGAGGCGCCACCTGTCCGAAGTCGCTCCAACCGGTGCAGCCGGGTCCGCCGCCGTGGAGGAACATTGCGGGTACGTCTGACATAGCGGCGTCACCCGCGACGGTGACCACGTGGTAGCCGTTGCCGTCGCCCGCGACGATGCGGCGCCCCTCGGGTTCAGGAAGGACCGGGGTCGGTTGGACGAGCGGCTCGGGGCGTTGCGCCATTGTCAGCTTCCCGCCGCCCCGGGCTTGCCAGCGGGTGTCGAATCGAATGGGTTACCCGATTCGATCAAGCGCCGCCACTCAAGCAGGGAGACGTCGGGTCGGTACAACCGCTCCGGAGGCGCGTCCGTGGCTTCGACCATCCAGCCGTCCTGGCCGGAGAATTGCCCGTGAAATAGCCAGCGAATGCCGAACAGGTAGCGGGCGAAGAACGACAGACGCTGGAGCCCGGACTTGAACTGCACCATGACTCCGACGTACCTAGTGCGGCCCCCCGCAATCGGAACGTAGAACTCGTAGTGGATGAACTGCGGATACGCAATGCGCAGCACGCCGGGTGCCGACAGCGAGGCAAAGCCGGGGTAGTTCTGTGCTGCGATGTACGGATCGGGTTGCTCGTTGCCTCCAGTGTTGCCGAGGAACTTTCCCTGCTGCTGCTTCGGCTTCAACTTCCACCAGCGCCGGTTGGTCCATGTTCCAAGGCCTGGGAACTCTGCGTCCCAGTGGCGTTCGTCCTCAATCCGGTAGATCCAGCGGCCGTGCTGTTCGATGTGGACCTTGTTCCACGCTGGCATCATTTTGAAAGTGCGCCACAGCGCCGTGCGGTGCAGGTACTTGGCGTGCCCTTCGTCGAAGCCGTTCTCGGCGTACAGTCGGTAGTCGCCGTTGCGCTCCTCGATGCGGCCACCGACTGCCATCGCAGGAGCGTCGACCAGTTCCTCGGGAAGTTGGTCGTCGATCGAGTGTGGCTCGCGATCGCCGATGAAGATCCATACCAACCCGATGCGCTCCTCGACCCCGTAGGTCTTGACGGCGACCTTGCCGCACATTGGCGAGTCCGGCCCGTCGGTGATCACAGCGACGAGTTCGCCGTTGGAAAGGTCGAACGTCCAGCCGTGGTAAGGACAGCTCACTGTGCCAGGAAACTCCTCGATGCCTTCCGACAAGGCGACGCCACGATGCGGGCACCGGTCGTGCAGTCCGCGAGCCCTGCCTTCGGCATCTCGCATGACCATGATCTTCTCGCCGCACAATACGATCTGCTGCGGCTCGTTCGTCACCTGTGACGACCACTGCACCGGGTACCAATAGTTGCGAAGCCCCAAGTCGGCACCGTCGTAAACCGGCCACGCCGACCAATCAGCCTTGCCCGTGTGATACTTCGACTGGCCGTCGGGCCTAACTCTCGTACGCAGCCGTTCGGGTACGTCGATGGTGGTGTTCTCTGCGGACATCTCGTTCCCCTCCATCGGACGTGCCTACATCGTCGCGTGCGTTCGATCGGTCGGGCCAGCGGATTGGTCGACTCAGTAGACCGTTGCCCTTCGGAGTTCCGGCTGCTGAGTACTAGATTGCTGGCGTGTTCATCGCCTGTTCAGTCGTCGTGGCCGCCTTAGCATTGGCTTCCTTTGGATCCGCAATGGGCAAGCTGCAAGGCGTCCCCCAGATGCGCGAGCTGCTTCGTGGAGTCGGTGCGGAAGAACACGCGCGGCTGCTCGCATCCTTGCAAATCGCGGGAGCCGTGGGTGCGCTCGTCGGACTCGCCATTGCGCCGATCGGCATCGCTGCGTCGGCAGGGCTGCTGCTGTACTTTCTTGGAGCGATCACTGCTCATCTGCGAGCCGGCCACGGGTTGCGCCAAGTGCTGTTTGTGCTGCCGCTCGTGCTGTTGTCAGCCGCGGCGCTCTGGCTGCGCATCATCACTGCCTGATCGCGGAGTCTTCAGCTCCTTGAATCCGCCGTCGCGTGAGTCGGTCGCGGGTCTGCGCTAGGAGACCAAGATCTGGGCAAGGACCTGAACAGGGTCCCGCCCGAGCACGTCGTCGCCGCACGGCGGCTCGCCCCAGTCTGATTCGAGCGCCGCGTGAAGCTGGGCGACCGTCGCAGCGCCGATGCGACGTGCGAGTTCGGTTTCGAGCCAGCCGCTGATGATCGCTGCATCGCGACCTAGCAGGTGAGCTCGGGCGGCCAACCGGACGATCGTCGCGCGACCGTCGGCGGGATCGACCTCAATCGTGATGAGGCCATGATCACGGAGCTTGTGCAACAGTTCTTGCATCGACTGACGGGTGATGCCGAGGCGCCGGGCCAACTCGGCTGGCCGCGTTCCGTCGTCGTCGATGCTGACGAACACGAGCGACTGCGACCTGCTGAGGAACGGCCATCCTGCGGCTTCCATGGCGGTGCTCAAACTCTCGTTGAACCAGTCGGCCGCAGCGAGCAGCCGTGCCGGTAGCGACGGGCCTCGCCGATGCGCAGCCATCGGCCCGTCCGGAGCCGCCCCATCGGATCCGTCGGTCATCGGGCACACGAATCGGCGCAACCGTGTACCCGGATTACTGGTCGCTGCATGAGTTCTTGTGACGCCCGACACGCGATCATGATATCGTCAGGCTACCTGACAACCGGTCAGTCCTGGGAACTCTGCCCATCCACACGACCATCGCGCCGGCTCACGGCGGAAGGGAAGGAACTGACATGGTCCATCGAGCCACGCCACGTTGGGTGAATGGTGTCACCCTGCTCGCCATCCTCGGGCTCACGGCGGCCTGCACCACTCGAGACGACAACGCCGTGCCGCAGACCAGCGAGGCACCAGATACCTCTAGTCCACTGTCGTCCGACAATCCACTGTCGTCCGAACCCGGGTCAACCGACGCGCCACCGAAGACCACACCGACATCCGACGCGTCGGGCGACTTCGGTACGTTGACTAATATCTGCGGGCCCGGCGACGCCAGCGGGGCGACCGCGCGGGGTGTCACCGACGACTCAATCACCGTTGGTACCGGCGCCGACGTGGAGAACCCGTTCCTGCCGGGCCTCGGCATCGGGTTTTTCGCCGCAGCTGAGGCATTCACCACGTGGTGCAATGCTGCTGGCGGCATCAACGGACGCGAGATCGTTGTCAACGAGCACGACGGCGGGCTATTCAATGCCGGCGCCGCGGTCGTGGCCTCGTGCGAGACCGACTTCATGATGGTCGGCAACGGATTCGCCCAGGACGACCAGACCGTCGATCCCCGACTCGAGTGCGGGCTCGGTCAGATTCCGGCGTATCAAACAAGTGTCGTCGCCAGCCAGTCCGGTCTCCAGGTGCAGCCGCTCCCGTCGCCCATCGATCAGTGGTTGGTCGGCGGATACCGTGCCGTCGGCGAAAGGTACCCCGGCGTGCTCGACGCCGTAGGCATCCTCGGCTCAGCCGTCCCAACACAGGAACGCAACAACGTCGGCGCAGCAGCAGGCGTGGAGGCAATCGGCGGCACGGTCGTCGACATCCAGCGGGTGCCCCCCGGCGCCGTCGACAACTGGCGACCCTACGCCGAGGCGCAGAAGGCCGCGGGCGTACAGATGCTGATTCCAGGCGCCGCGTCGATCGGGGCAATGACGCCGTACGGGCAGTCGATGAACAACGCCGGTTTCGCGCCGACAGCGATAATCCTCGACAGCACGGCCTATAAGCCGGTCAACTACCAAGCGACCGCCGAGGCCGATTTGGCGCCGTTCTACCTCGCCCTGCAGTTCTGGCCAGAGGTCCTCGCCGATCAGAGCCCGGCGGCCACCCAGGCAATCGAGATGCTTGACGCCATCGACTCCGATGCGAGTTACGACTTCGAGTATGTCCAGGGCCTCAACGCATGGCTCCTTTTCGCCGTTGCAGCGACGGCGTGCGGATCCGATCTCACCGTCGAGTGCGTGCTCGAACAAGCCGGATCGCAACAGCGATGGACGGCGGGTGGGCTCGTGCCACCGAAGGATTTGTCGGCGACCGACCTCACGATGAACGAGTGCTTTCTCATCGTCAGAGCGACACCCGACGGCTGGGTCTACGAGGAGGAGATGACCAAGCCGAACACGGAGGCGTTCAACTGCTCACCCGACAACATTGCCAGCGTCACTGGCGTCGGCTGACCGTATGCAGCAGTTCCTCATCTTCACCGTCGCGGGCCTGAGCGCAGCGGGGATCTACGCGATCTCGGCGAGCGGCCTGACCCTGAAGTACACGACGACCGGCGTGTTCGATTGGGCACACGGCGCGATGGGAATGCTCGCGGCCTTCACCTTCTGGCAGTTCCGGTTCGAATGGGGATGGCCGGCGCCGATCGCCTTCGGCGTCGTGCTGTTCGTCATCGCACCGCTCTGCGGGATCGCGCTGCAACGCCTCGTGATGGAGCCACTGCGCGGAACGTCGGAAGCGACTCGACTGGTCGTCACCCTGGCGCTGGCCCTGCTGCTCATCGGAGTGGTCCAGGGGATATGGGAGCCGAGGAAACCTCGCTCGGCCCGCCCCCTCTTCACTGGAAAGGTCATCGATGTCGGCGGCGTTCGGGTCTCGTACAACGACCTGATCGTGCTGTGCGTGGCCCTGTTGGTCGCCGTCGGCCTTCGCGTGATCATGTATCGCACCCGGCGCGGCATCGCGATGCGCGCCACGGTCGACGATCCCACGCTAGCGGCACTCAACGGCGTCGCGCCCGGCCAGGCCGCGAGTGCAGCGTGGATACTCGGCACGATGCTCGCCGCGCTCGCCGGTGTTCTCGTCGCACCGACGTTGAGTCTCTCCCCAGTGGCACTGACGTTGTTGATCATCAACGGCTACGCGGCCGCCGTGATTGGCAGGTTGCGGAGCGTGCCATGGACCTTTGCGGGCGCGATCATCCTCGGGCTCTCGGTCAGCTACGCGATCGGGTACCTTCCCCGCGTCGAGACGGGCGCCCAGTATCTGCGTGGCGTCGCTGGCGCCGTCCCTGCGCTCGTGTTGTTCGTTGCGTTGCTGCTGATGCCGCGCCCACGCCTTCGGCTGTACGCCACCAACCAATTCCGCGAGTCGTCGGACCCGCCCACCTGGCGGGGCACGACACTCTTCTCGGCCAGCGTGCTCGCACTCGCGGTGCTGCTCGTCAACACGTTGTCGCGGGCCGACTTGTTCGCCTCGACAGGCGTCTGGGGTCTCGCGATTGTCGGGCTCTCGTTGATCCCGATCGTTGGCTACAGCGGCCGCCTGTCCCTCTGCCAACTGACGCTGGCTGGTGTCGGCGCCGTCGTCGTCTCACACGTCGGCAGCAGCCCGCTCTCGCTTCTGCTCGCCGGAGTCGTCGCTGGCGCGGTCGGCATGCTCGTCGCGCTGCCGGCGCTACGCCTGTCTGGCATCTATCTGGCGCTCGCAACGGCCGCGTTTGCGATCATCATGGACAACTGGATCTTCGCGCTCCCCGAGTTCACCGTCTTCGGACACAACTTCGCGATCTGGTCGACGGGATCGCTCGACTTCACTCGATTCGCGATCGGGCGCTGGAACGTCGAGGGAACGACCGCGTACTTCATGTTCGGCGCGGTCGCTTTCGTCGTCCTCGCTGCGATCGTCACCGCAATCCGCCGTTCGACGTTCGGGCTCCGACTCCTCGCACTCAACGATTCGGAAGCCGCCTACGCCACGCTGGGCATGAACCGGCAAGCTGCTGTGCTCACCGTGTTCGGAATCTCGGCGGCGATAGCTGGGATCGGTGGCGGCATCTTCGGAGCCGCGGTGCAATCGACCGCGGCGAACCGCTTCGACTTCTTTACCGGGCTCACCCTGCTACTCGTCACGGTCGTGTTCGGTCTCCGCAATCCGGCGAGTGCCGTGGTGGCAGGCTTCTACCTCGGCAGCCCGCTCGTGTCGAACCTGTTCCCCGGCACGGCTCCGATCCCGTTGATGCTGATTGGGATCGCCGGCGTCACCCTGGGTCGCAATCCTCGTGGGCTGGTGCCGAGGTTCAAGGACCTCGTTGCCGTCATTGGGCGGCGTGCACATCGCGGGGTCGGCGTGCGCGGCGGCCTGCTTCATGCATCGGACGAACCTGCCCACTCTGTCCAGTTCAGCGCCCCGCTCGAAGCCCTCGGATGGCTGGCGCCGTTCACCGCTGACGACATCGCTACTCTGGATCGCGAACTCGCGCTTCCTGCGCCGGGAGGTCGGTGTGGCACTTGACGTCACCGATGTAACGGTGCGGTTCGGGGGAATGGTCGCCCTCGCCGACGTGTCGCTTCAGGCACCCAGCGGAGCCGTGACTGGGCTGATCGGCCCGAACGGCGCTGGCAAGACCACACTCTTCAACGTCATCACCGGGCTCCAGCGAACAACGGCCGGCACCGTCGCACTCGACGGCACCGACTTCACGTCGTTGGCACCCTTCCGGCGGGCGCGGTTAGGACTCACGCGAACATTCCAACGGCTGGAGTTGTTCGGATCGCTGACCGTGCGCGAGAACCTCGCCGTGGCAGCTTCAGGAACCGAGCGTGCGGCGCCGTCAGTCGACGAACTTCTCGCGCGGCTCCACCTCACCAACATCGCGGAACAGCGCGCCAATGAGTTGCCGACTGGCCTCGGACGCCTCGTCGAACTCGGACGCTGCCTCGCTGTCGCGCCAAAGGTGCTGCTGCTCGACGAACCCGCCTCGGGCCAGACCGAGAGTGAGACCCACGCCTTCGCCAGCGTCCTAGAGGAACTCGCCGCAGAGGGGCTAACGGTGCTCCTTGTCGAACACGACATCGACCTTGTGATGAGGGTATGTTCGAATGTCGTCGTACTCGACACGGGCGCAGTGCTCGCGACCGGAACACCCGACGAGATCAGCAATAATCCTGCCGTCCGCGATGCGTACCTCGGCGCCGAGGTGACGGTGTGAGCGCCGCGGCACCGTCGACCACCGCGGCGGTCGCCTCTACCTCAGCACCGGCCATCCAGTTCGATCGGGTGAGCGCGCGATTTGGGACGGTCCAGGTGTTGCACGACGTCACGCTGGACATCCCTGCCGGCTCGGTCTTCGCCGTGCTCGGGCCGAATGGTGCTGGCAAGACCACGCTGCTCGCCGTCGCAGCCGGCCTGCTAGCTACGGCGTCGGGACGACTGCGCATCACCGGTACCGATGTCGTCGGCCACGATGCGACCGCACGCGCGCAACTTGGGATCTGCCTCATCCCCGAGGGGCGGGGCGTGTTTCCGAGCCTTACGGTCAGCGAGAACCTCTGGATGATGACCCACCTCGGAAAGTCCCGAACCGAAATCGAGGAACGAGCTTTCGCTCGCTTCCCACGTCTCGCCGAGCGTCGCTCCCAGCTCGCGGGCACTATGTCGGGTGGCGAGCAACAGATGCTCGGCCTGGCACGAGGGCTGACCACCGACCCTGCGATCCTGCTCCTCGACGAGCTGTCGATGGGACTGGCTCCCAAGGTCGTCGCCGATCTGTACGACGTCGTCGTCCGCGTCGCCACCGAGGAGCAGCTGACGATCGTCTTCGTCGAGCAGTACGCCAGAACGGTTCTGTCGATGGCCACCCGAGCGGCGCTGCTTGCTGGCGGGCGGGTGTTGAAGGTCGGTACACCCGATGAGATCGAGGCGCTGTTGCAGTCCGCATACCTGGGCACCAGCAACCATCCGGCTGCGCACACCTCCTACCGAGAACTCGAACACCAACCAAGCACTCCGCCGCGCAAAACACCACGAAGGAAAGCACCATGACGTATCCCGACCGTACCCGCCAACTCGATGTCGATCTGCGCAACGCCGGCGCACCGTCCGACCGTCGCCGCCGCGACCGGCTGCTGACCGCAATCGGGCTCGCGTTAATGGCCATCGGAATTCTTGTGGCGTTCGCTGGCTACGCCATCTCGGCGACGACATCGGACCCCCTCCGCCAGAGCGACGGCCACTCGCTCGGACCGATTGCGATCACGCTTGCGATCCTCGGCCTGGCACTGTTCCTGCGCTTCTCGGCTACGCAGTTCCTCCGTTTCTGGCTGGCACGCCTCGTCGCCGAACGGTCTCCAGAGAGCACCGATTCCCCCAACCCCTGAAAGGACGTCCCATGTTGGTCATCACCGGTCCCACCGGCAACGTCGGCACCGAGCTGACCCGAGCCCTCGCCGATCAGGGCGCCGCCGCCCCGCCCTACCGAGTTGCAGCGCACAACGTTGAGCGGATCCACCGCGAGTTCGGCGAGCACGTTCCAACGGTGTTCCTCGACTTCGACGACCCCAACACCTGGGGTGCTGCGCTGCAGGG
>Ga0105047_10019140_pt1 | contig 10579 bp, 12 predicted proteins | sample MAT04_FD_78384 | JGI IMG/M metagenome (GOLD analysis project Ga0105047, IMG submission 78384) | Freshwater microbial communities from Lake Fryxell liftoff mats and glacier meltwater in Antarctica - MAT-04 (megahit assembly) | ecosystem: Environmental > Aquatic > Freshwater > Ice > Liftoff... | reverse complement strand
GCTTCCAACCCCTATTAACTCGTCAGCTTGCACTGCGGTAGACCTCAAAAACAACTACAACTACACGGACCCCGCCTTGGACGTAGTACACGGACCGGTCAGGCAAATGTTCATCTGTCGCGCACCGTCTAACGGTGAGTTACAGAATCGTCGCACCGGAAGTGCTCCGCAGACAAGTGGGGCGCAGGTTGTCAGCAAAGAAGTCAAACCGAGTAGTCCGGACTTTGACATAATCCTTAATGCCTACGCCAAGCACACGCCTCGCGGCGTCATGGACGACTGCCCGACAGTCCACTTGGAGCCGTATTCGGTGGTAATCAACGATAACGGCAAAGCGCGCAGGCTCGTGCCTAATACCCTTTGCTCGAACCCTTCAATCTTGAATCTGCTGATTAACGAGCTTGCTGTTCCTGCCTCCTCGTAGAGCATAAGAAAACGTAGGTGGCATCGAGTGGTACCAACGATAGACCTGCCAACGCAGCACACTACCGTCGGTAGAGCGTGCCTAGATTGCCGCCGCCGAGGCAGCGGCTGTGGCTACAAACGAAGCACCTTCGGCAAACTCGGTAGGCATGGTTGACGGTGGGATGCGCAGGTTACTGGGCGTATGGCCCCTTCGTTGCTGGCCCTTAGCTTAGTTCCTGCAGGTTACGTACCGTCAACCGCAACTCCACAGTTTGCCGAAGGTGAAACGAAGAGTACGGCAAGTAGCACGCATTTGGGCGCCGACGAACTTGAGTGAAACGCAACGTTGCGCAGCCAGTAACTCCGCTCCCAACCTGCAAGTCGGTGCATGAGCCTTTCGCCTAGCGCCTCAGGCAGACGTGACACCTTCGGCGGGTGGCGTTGAACCAACAGGTACTACACGACTTGGAAACGACACCCAGTGTTATGACTTGCTCATTCTTTCCCGTTACACCTTTCCGAGGCCATTGGCCAGTGACTACGGTGTGTACCCGGCATAAGCGCCACTAGTACGGACTACTTGCCGTGCTCTGAAATGACAGCCACAATCCCGCAGTCAGCGGGGGCTGAGGGCGACGATTAGGGCGGCTAATGCTCGAGCCCTGTGACTCAAGGCGTCTTTGCGCTCGGCTGACATCTGCGCCGTGGTCTCGTCCAAGCCATCGGGAACGAAGATCGGGTCATACCCGAAACCATTTGGTCCCCGGGGTTCCCGAATCAGCGTGCCCTCGACGACACCCTCAACAACCAGAGGCTCCTGGCCTGGCTCGACCCAGGCCAGCGCACAACGAAATTGCGCACCGCGACGCTCGTCAGGAACGTCAGTGATTTGGGCAAGAACCAGATCGAGGTTGGCTTGGTCATCCCCATGCTGACCCGCCCAACGCGCAGACCGCACGCCCGGCATTCCATTGAGAGCATCGACGCAGATTCCAGAATCATCAGCTATTGCAATCATCCCGGTGGCCGATGAGACAGCCACTGCCTTGATGATCGCATTCGCGGCAAACGTCTCCCCAGTCTCGGGAACGTCCGCCGGCGGGTCTTCCAGTGAATCCAGGCCCACGACTTTCCACTTAAATCCAGCTTTATCCAGGATCCGACGGACCTCAGTGATCTTGTGAGCATTACGGCTGGCCAGAATCACCTGTTGCGGGTCAGCCCGGCTCGGCGCGTCCATCATTAGCCCAACAACGGCAGAGCGGGAGACCCGTCGACCAACAGACCTGGTCGCTGTAACGGGGATGACAATGCCTCCCGTTGCAACGCACTTAGGTCGGCGATTCCAACTGCGGCAAGTTCCAACAACTCATCGAGAAGAGAACGATCGAAAGGTTCACCCTCAGCAGTGCCCTGAACCTCGACATACTGACCAGTCCCGGTCATCACGACATTCATGTCCGTCCCGGCACGCACGTCATCGTCGTAGTGCAGATCAAGGCGAGGCTGCCCGTCGATGATGCCGACGCTGACGGCCGCCACAGAGTCCTTCAATGGGGTCGCCTTTGCGGCAACGTGTCCCGATGCCTTGGCCCACTCCAAGGCATCGGCGAGCGCCACATATGCACCGGTGATCGCGGCCGTGCGAGTTCCACCGTCTGCCTGCAAGACGTCACAGTCGATCGCGATGGTGTTCTCGCCCAGAGAGGAATCGTCCAATACCGCACGCAGTGATCGGCCGATCAGCCGGGAGATCTCCTGCGTGCGCCCAGAGAGCTTTCCCTTCACCGACTCACGACCCCCGCGAGAATCCGTCGCACGCGGAAGCATTGAATACTCAGCAGTCACCCAGCCCTGGCCAGAGTCGCGCCGCCATCGCGGAACTCCGGGAGTGAAGGATGCGACACACAGCACGCGGGTTCGGCCGAACTCAACTAGGCAACTACCCTCACCGTGATCTTGCCAACCGCGATGGAATCGCACGGGACGTAGTTGGTCGGCTTGGCGTCCATCAGTTCTTGTCGGAATTGTCATAAAACTGCCACGCCCGCGTTTCTCTAGATGTCGATGACTTGGCCCGGGTACGCAAGTTGCACATCTCCGGGAAAGTCCGATGCGTCAGCAAGGATGTCAGAAGGGTCATACCAAGACACCAAGTGCGTCAACACGAGGCGGTTGACACCGGCTGAAACCGCAGCGTCTGCGGCTTCTTTGCCCGTCATATGAATGCCCGGCGAGTTCTCGCCACTCTCAAGGTAGGCCGCCTCAAAAAGGGCAACGTCAGCACCGACTGAAGCCTCGACAAGGCCATCACATGGCGCCGTATCACCGGAATATGTCAGCGTCCGCCCGCCAGCGCTGACACGCAACGCGTAGCTTTCGATGCAGTGATAGACGGCGAAAGTCTCGATGGTGATCTCACCTATGGTGGCCTTAAATCCCTCGCTGAAGTCAGTGAAGGCGAACTCCGCTGTCATCCCGGGATCGGCGTCCAAGCCGTACATCGCTGCGGCGCGCGCAGCGATGCCAGTGGGTCCAAATACCGGCAATTGCGGCGCTGGGCCGTCCGGGTGGTAGCGGCGACGAACATAGTAGGAGCCAAGATCGGCGCAGTGATCCGGGTGAAGATGTGAGATGACGACTGCGTCAAGAGCTTCGAGTTCGATGTATTTGGCAAGCGCACCGAGCGAGCCGTTGCCAAGGTCGAGAACGATGGCAGTGTCCCCATGCTCGATGAGGTAGCACGACGCTGGCGAATTCTGCGACGGGTAGGACCCGGCGCAGCCGACAACTGTGACCTTCATGCGCGCACCGCCATCGGTTCGACGATGGTGACCTCTGGGCCGAGGAAACGACGACCAAGCTCAGCGAACGGCGCGGGATCACCCGTGGCGATGAAGCGGTGCACTGGTGCGGGAAGATTTCGATCGCGCAGCAGATCGTTTTCGACCAACATCGAGAACACGTCCTTGGCTGTCTCTTCGGCGCTCGAGACCAGGGTGACCTCATCGCCGGCCACATGCTGAATGACTGCTGTCAACACCGGGTAGTGCGTGCAACCGAGTACCAACGTGTCGATCCCGTCGGCGGTCAAGGGGTCAAGGTACTCGTGGGCAACGGCCAAGAGCTCAGTTCCACCAGTGACTCCAGCCTCGACGAACTCGACGAACCGCGGGCAGGCTTGCTGAGAAATAGTCAGTCTCGGGTTGGCTGCAAATGCATCGGCGTAAGCACCGCTAGTGACAGTGGCCCGCGTCCCAATGACGCCGATGTGGTTGTTCCTGGTCGCGTTGACCGCGCGGCGGACTGCTGGGTGGATCACCTCGACGACAGGCACGTCGTATCGCTCACGAGCATCGCGAAGAACAGCGGAACTCGCCGAGTTACAAGCGATGACTAGCGCCTTGACCCCCTCGCTCACAAGGTGATCCATGACGTCGAGCGCATGGACCCGTACTTGAGCCAAAGGAAGCGGCCCGTAGGGTCCGTTGCGAGTGTCACCGACGTACATGATCGGCTCGTCGGGGAGTTGATCTAGAACGGCGCGCGCAACGGTAAGTCCCCCGACCCCGGAGTCGAAGATTCCAATCGGCGCGTCAGCCATTCCTACAGGCTACGCCGATCATGAAGATTAGTCGCCCGCCCAACGTGTGACGCTGCCCCCATATTGAAGGCCGTTCCCCCTAGACTCTTGCCCATGAGTGAATTGAACCAGCCTGCTGCCAAACGACCCAATACTGTCCTCGCGGTGGTCATCGTTGTTTGCGCGGCCGCGCTGCTGCAGTTCGCTGCGGCAGCAGTGGGAGTGATCTTCGCCCTGCGGCCAGGGGAAGCGCAGCAATTCCTCAGTCACCCAATTAGTGACTGGTACTGGATCATCAATGCTGCGTTGTCTCTCGTCATGGGATTGATCTACATCTGGATCGCCCGCGGCCTTCTTGCCGGCGATCCCCAAGCCTGGCTGCTGGTCAACCTTCTGGCGATCATCAATATCTTCTTTGCCCTATTCCAAATCACCTACGGCATCGGTTGGACGGCCATAGCAGTCAACGCCATACTCCTAGCTCTCAACAACACGTCGACTGCGAAGAGTTGGTTCCGATTACCGCAACGGACCTCAGGACTCAGACGACCTGTTTGACTGGGGCCCGACTTACGCCCAGAGTTGGCCGTCCAACGCCGCCTCAGCATCCTCCAGGGTGCCTTCATAGGCCCCTGTGGACAGGTATTTCCAACCGCCATCGCAGACAATAAAGGCGATGTCGGCACTGTGGCCCGCCTTGATTGCCTTGTGGCCCATGCCGATGGCAGCGTGCAGGATCGCACCAGTCGAGATCCCAGCGAAGATTCCCTCTTGGGCAAGTAGTTCCCTTGTGCGACGGACCGCGTCCTTGGGCCCAACGGAGTAACGAGTCGTTAGCACCGACTCGTCGTAGAGCTCCGGAACGAAGCCTTCATCAAGATTGCGCAGGCCATAAACCAACTCGCCATAGCGCGGTTCAGCGGCAACGATTTGGATGTCAGGGTTCTTCTCACGCAGGTAGCGACCCGCGCCCATGAGCGTGCCTGTCGTACCCAAGCCTGCGACGAAGTGGGTGATCTCGGGAAGATCCGCGTAGATCTCCGGACCGGTCCCTAGGTAGTGCGCCTCAGCGTTTGCTGGGTTGCCATATTGGTAGAGCATGACCCATTCAGGGTTCTCCCCCGCCAGCTTCTTCGCGACCCGCACAGCCTCATTCGAACCGCCGGCGGCCGGTGAGTAGCGAACCTCAGCACCCCACATTTGCAGAAGTTGGGTGCGCTCAACAGATGTGTTCTCCGGCATCACGCAAATGAGCTTGTAGCCCTTGAGCTTGGCAGCCATCGCCAGTGAGATGCCGGTGTTACCGCTGGTGGGCTCCAAGATCGTGCATCCGGGAGTGAGAGTGCCGTCGGCCTCGGCAACTTCGATCATGTGCAGCGCTGGTCGATCCTTGACCGAACCGGTTGGATTGCGGTCTTCAAGTTTGGCCCAAAGCCGGACGTCGGCAGACGGCGAAAGCCGCGGGAGCCCGACGAGCGGGGTATGCCCGACAGAGTCGAGCAGCGAATCGTAACGGGCCACTACTCAGGTGCCTAGCGCTTGCCACCGGCAACGGCCGGCAGAACTGTCACTGTGTCGCCATCTGAGACAGCCGTGGCCAAACCATCAAGGAAACGCACATCTTCGTCGTTGAGGTAGACGTTGACGAAGCGTCGAAGCGCTCCACCCTCGGTCAGCCGCTCAGCGAGGCCCGGGTGGGACTCGTCCAGGTTGCGTACCACTTCTTCCAGAGTTGCACCATCTGCTTGAACAGACTTCGCCCCTTCGGTGTAGGTACGCAGAATCGTGGGGATCTCGACAACGACAGACATAGGCCCAAGAGTACGCCGACCCACCTACACCTCGCTGATCTGGACCTCTTCCTCAGTGATGACGCCCTCAACAATGCGGTAGGAGCGCAACTCGTAGGGTCCGTCCTGTTTGCCGGTCTCGCGAGTGCCGACCAAAACGTAGTGAGCATTGGGCTCGGAGGCGTACGAGACATCAGTGCGTGAGGGATACGCCTGCGTTGCGGTGTGCGAGTGATAGATGACAACGGGCTCTTCATCGTTGCGGTCCATCTCGCGGTAGAGACGCAATAGGTCACCAGAGTCGAATTCGTAGAAGGTTGGCGACCGCGCAGCATTGGCCATCGGTATAAATCGCGTCGGTCGATCTGAACCCAGCGCCCCGGCGATCACCCCGCAGGCCTCGTCTGGGTGGTCGGCTCGGGCATGGGCAAGCATCTGGTCAACGAGTTCTTGGCTAATACCCAGCATTGGAAGACCCTAGAACCCATCGTCACCGGTGAGCGCTCGCACAAGCGAGTCCTGCCACCATGTGAGGAAGTCGTAGAGCGCCGCCTGAGCAGCGCGCGGATCGTCGTCAGCAATGTCTTCCCACGAATGTGGTGACTCGCTACTGATGTCGAGTTGAACCCCAAGCGCGAGCCGCACATCGTTGATGGCCCGCAGCCACGACGGCGCCTCAGCATCATCTACCCACACCAGCCCCTCGGGACTGCTCTGCGCGTGGGCTAGTGCTGTCCTGACCGCCTCGGCATCCTCAATTTTCCCTCGCCGTAGAGCGGCATCTGTGTACTGTCGAAACTCGTAGGAAGCGACAGGGTCATCCCTGTAGCTGTCAGGAAGTAGCCGTGCCATCACGGGGTCGGTCGGCGGATTCACTTCGCCGTTGTCCAACGATTCCAGACCCAGCTCTACAGCCAAGGGGTCCGCATCGGACGGATCGACATCGTCGTCATGGGAAAGCAGATCACAGAGTTCATCGAGCAACTGGCTGATCATTTCGATCTCCATCGGGTCGAGCTTGGTTTCAACCCCTGTGCCATTGCGAACAAATCCGTGAGCCATCAGGCACTACGCTCCAGGCTCGCCCAGAGTCCGTAGGAGTGCATAGCAACGACATGGCGCTCCATCTCCTCGCGCGAACCGCTCTCAACTGCGGCCTTGCCCTCGTTGTGGACTTGCAACATCAACGACGCCGCCTTCTCTTTTGAGAAATGGAAGTACGTCATGAACACATAAGTAACGTAGGACATGAGATTGACGGGGTCATCCCAGACCACGCAGCTCCACGGCATATCAGTCTGAGCCAACTCTGAAGTCTCAGGTTGGACAGTTTCGATCGGGGCGACACTCACGCCAAGAATGATCCCACGATCTAGCGCAAAGTGAGGACCTTGAAGGACCGGCTCACCGCAGCTGTGTATTTTGGCGATCCCACGACAACCACTCGGAATCTTCCGCTTACTGCACTGGGCCGATAGGTAAACCTGAACACACCACGATCCTTGGTGAGGGCAGTCGCCTTCTTCTTCCATGCGCCATTGGACTTTCGCTGCAAGATGACACCGACTCCTGCACGCCTCGGGTTGATGTGGCCGGAGATCGAAATCTTGGTGCGGGGCTTGACTTTCTTCTTGGAAGGCTTGGCTGTCACTTGCTGTTGAGTCAGGCCGCTGGCCGATCCCAGCGAGTTTGCCAGCGCGCGAATCGGCGCCCACTGCCCAGGGCGTTCGGCCCCAATCGTCCACACGGCCAGACCACTGAGGTGATATTTCTTCACCAATTGAGCACGAGCCACCACAGTGGCCTCATCAGGGAGCCAGGCGCTGCGTTTGACTTTGCACTTGCCCGACGAATAAGTGACGCTGTAGTTGACGTAACGCTCCTGGGAGGCAGCATCACGCTTCCACGAGCCCTCGGAAAGGCCATTGATCGCCGTCGCCAAGTCCCGCGAGTCATAGACCTTCTGGCCTAGTGACGGACAATTCGTCCCCGACTTGCTGAGCACCCAGTCCCGGCCATACGTCGGAGTTCCCAATTGAACCTTGCTTGCGGGGACAACAGACACCGCGTAAGCAGCTACGGAATCGGCCCAACTGATTGGGCCACCGATCGGTCCTGCTGTGTCCCATGAGTAGTCATATGCCATGATGCGCAGCTTGTCGATGCTGCTGGCCACACCCGCGAAGTCATAGACCCAATACCCACTGGTGCCGTTGCGCTGGGAGTTGTAGATCGGTGGCACAGACAGGCTGAGCTTCTTGCCCTTGGAGTGCAGGGACTTGCCAAGGGCCTTTACGAATGTCACCCATGCAGGCCGGGTTGCTGCCCACGAAGAAGTGCCGTCGCTAAATGCGAAGGTCTCGAAGTCCAAGTCAATGCCGTCGTATCCCCCGCTGCTCACCAACAAGGAGATCTGAGCAACCAGAGCGGCTCGTTTACTCGGATTCTTGACCACACCAGCCATCGTCAGTCGACCACTACCATCGGTGATCGAGGGCATCACCCAGGCACCATGGCCCTTGAGCTCTGCAAGGTTGGAAGCCCTCGTGCCAGAACTCAAGTCGTTGTTGGCGATTGCAATCCCACTTGCCGTCGAACTGCTCTTGACAGCATTGTGCCAAAACGGCGATATGTCGCTGAAGAGGTCTGGATTAGCTAAGAACGTTGCGCGCGACGTCGCGGCTGTCCAATACGGCAGCCAGCCACTCAGGATCCGCTTAGGCGAAGGAGCCGGGGTAGGGGTCACTGCCGATACCGGCGTGAGGACGGCAGGGGCGATCATCGCGCTCGCGAGCACACCCACCGCGATGCCGCGCAACGCCATGCGTCGTTTCATCGGACTCCACCTTCTGCCTCGGCAAGTTTGCGGCCGCAATTTGCGGGTCTCTCGAGGGCGCTTTGGCGCGGCCGGGGCCGCTGTGGCTTTCAGGCACGATAGCCACATTTCTAAGGTATGCCCGTAGGTTTCAATAATGTAACTCAGCGCAATCTCTAGATACACAGACAGTAAAAGATTCAGCAAAAACCTGGCGACCCGGGCCGTGAACTCCACGATCCGCGACTACACGCGGCTAGCGTCAAGGAATGTCGTCTTACCGTACGCCCCTGGCAATGACTGGTTCACTGTTGATCGCAGCTACCGGATTGGGGGTCGCCTCGCCGGCCTCGGCTGCGACCTCGCCAGATCCTGAGCTCGTTGTTGCGCAGGACTTGCGCGGCTTGGGAGAGTCGAGCGCGAATGGTCCGGTCGAGCGGATCGCACAGGCACGCGCGGTTGTTTCCAACGCCGCAGCCAATGCCCGGATGTCGCGCCTGCTTCCAGTACGAGCAGTCTCTTCGGCGATCGGTAAGCGTTACGCGCTCAACGTCGTCGATGTACAAAGCGGGGCAACGATTTGGTCCCACCAGCCGAAAAAAGCACTCTTGCCGGCTTCCAACATGAAGTTGGTCACTGCAGTTGATGCTTTGACGACACTGGGACCGAACAAGCGATTCATGACCAAAATTGTGTCGCTGGGCAAGGGCAAGATTGCAATTATCGGCAGCGGTGATGCAACCCTGTCGATGTACAGCGTCGCCAAACTAGCCAAAGCAGCAGCCAAGGCGATCAAAGCTGACCCAGCGCTTCTTCCAACCTCATACACGCCGACCGCGCACGTGCCAGCGACATGTGTCGTCGGCGGTAAGAAGCACCAGTCAACCAAGAAGCAGCCCTGTCCCAAAATCACCCCAGCACCGCGACTTAACAAGGTCAAAGTCTACGTCGATGATTCCTACTACCCCAAGCCCTACTATCCATCTGGCTGGCGTAGCGGCTACGAGCCTGAGGTGGTGCGCCCAGTGCGCGCGCTCGGGATGGACGGGCGCTACGTCATGGATTCTGGTCGGGACACGGCGAGCTACCTGGCCGCAAAGATGGGTGCGGCGGGCCTGGGCGCCACGTACTCGGGGCGGACAGTGGTTGCCACCCTCCCCAGAGCGGGCAAGAATCTAGCCTTAAGAACTCTAGCCACGCACTTGGGTGCAACCGTGTACGACCAAGTCCGATACATGCTCACTGTGAGCGAGAACAATATCGCCGAGATGTTGTTTCGCAACGTCGCCAAAGCGCAAGGCTACAAGGTTGCGAACTGGGACAACAGCCGCGACGCTGCCATCAAAACGCTGACCAAACTCGGCATCCCCACAGCGTCGCTATCGTTGCGCAGCGGCAGTGGTGTGAGCCGTAACGACCGCTTGACACCCATCGCTTTGACCACTTTGCTGCGCAAAGCCGCTGACAGGCAAACCCACCCGGAACTGTCGGCGCTCTACTTCGGTGGCGGGATGCCACTGTCGGGGCGCACGGGCACTTTGTCGGCCGGGGCAGGGCGCTACGTGACGTCCCCGACAAAATGCGCTGCAGGCAAGATTCGAGCCAAGACCGGAACCTTGTTCGACACCATTGGACTTTCAGGGCTCACCACCGGCAACGACGGGCGACTCAAGGCGTTTTCAATCCTGGTCAATAACCGCCCACAGTCGGTGACCCCGCTGACGACCCGCCGAGCAGTAGACACGCTGGCAGCAACAGTGAACGGCTGCTACTGAGACGCCTGGGGGTCCAGAAAACCATCCCCGGAAATTTTTTGAAATTGGCTTGTGGGTAAGTCGATTCTTAGGGTTGGGTGTCAGCGGCGGCCGATAGACTGTACGTATGTTCGAAGGGTTAAAGAAGTCAGGGTCCGCCGGTGACGGCGGTGATGGAGAACGCGCTGATGACGCGGCCGCCGATATGCCAGTTCCGATGCCGCGAGGGTTC
>Ga0105047_10019139_pt1 | contig 10579 bp, 6 predicted proteins | sample MAT04_FD_78384 | JGI IMG/M metagenome (GOLD analysis project Ga0105047, IMG submission 78384) | Freshwater microbial communities from Lake Fryxell liftoff mats and glacier meltwater in Antarctica - MAT-04 (megahit assembly) | ecosystem: Environmental > Aquatic > Freshwater > Ice > Liftoff... | reverse complement strand
GCAAGGGCGGTATGGTCGGGCCAATGGGTGGTAGTGGCGGTGGCGGTGGCGGTGGTGGTGGTGGTGGTGGTGGTGGTGGTGGCATGGGGGGCGGTGGTGGCGGCTCCGGGCCCAGCATGAGCCAGTCGCGCTTTGATTTCACGCTTCCCAGCGATGAAGAGCTCGAACGCGAGGCGGCCGAACTCGAACGCACGATCCGCACGGCCGACCCGGCGGCGCTCAAAGACACCATCACCATCAGCGACCTGCAACGCATGGAGCTGATGGACCTGCACAAGGTCGCCACTCGCGAAGGGCTGATGAGCTTTGAGCAGATGCACAAGCAGGATCTGGTCTTCAAGATCCTTAAGGCTCGGGCCACGCGGCAGGGGCTTATGTTCGGCGAGGGCACGCTTGAACTGATGCCCGACGGCTTCGGCTTCCTTCGCTCGCCCGAGCAGAATTACCTGCCCGGTCCGGATGATATTTACATCAGTCCTTCGCAGGTGCGACGGTTTGGGTTGCGGCGCGGGATGGTGATCAAGGGCGCGATTAGGCCGCCTAAGGAGAGCGAGCGGTACTTCGCGTTGCTGCGGGTGGACACGGTGAACGGCCGGGTGCCTTCGAGCATCGGCAAGCTTGTGAACTTCGAGGATCTCACGCCGCTGCACCCCGAGAAGCGGTACGTGCTGGAGACGGCCCCTGACGAGGTCGAGTGCCGCATCATCGACCTGGTGACGCCCATCGGCAAGGGTCAGCGCATGCTGATCGTGGCCCCGCCGCGCACGGGCAAGACGGTGCTGATGCAGAAGATGGCTCGCGCGATCACGAAGAATTATCCGGAGGTCCGCATCATCGTTCTGCTAGTCGACGAGCGGCCCGAGGAAGTGACAGACTTTAAGCGCCACTGCGCCGCCAGCAACGTCGAGGTCGTGGCCAGCACGTTCGACGAGCAGAGCACGCGGCACGTGCAGGTCGCCGAAGCGGTGATCGAGAAGGCCAAGCGGATGGTGGAGTTCGGCGACGACGTGGTGATCCTGCTCGACTCGATCACTCGGCTGGCGCGCGCGTACAACACCGAGATGCCTCACTCGGGCAAGATCATGACCGGCGGCCTGGACTCTAACGCGCTGCAGCGCCCCAAGAAGTTCTTCGGCGCGGCGCGCGCGATCGAGAAGGGTGGCAGCCTCACCATCATCGGCACGGCGTTGGTCGATACTGGCTCGAAGATGGACGAGGTCATCTTTGAAGAGTTCAAGGGCACGGGTAATGCCGAGTTGCATCTGGACCGCAAGCTGGTCGAGAAGCGGATCTGGCCAGCGATCGACGTGGGCGCGTCAGGCACGCGGCGTGAGGAGCTGCTGCTGGACAAGAAGGAGCTGGAGCTGGTGTATCGCCTGCGGAAAGTTCTGAGCGATATGAACGTGGTCGAGGCGATGGAGCTGCTCAAGGGGCGGATGAAGAAGGTGAAGACGAACGCGGAGTTTTTGATGACGATGGCGCTGGGGTAGGAGAGAGATCCCGGTCCTACGCTGTGCCTGCAACTACGAACCCTCGTCAGGGTGTGTGCTGCAAATGGAGCTGCACAATGCCCGAAAAAACTAAGGACGAAGCGGAGAAGGAAAACACTATCAAACGAGTCGAACTCGCTGCGAAGGCGTTGGCAGCCATCGTCGCCGCCGCTGCTTTCGTACGGGGAGTTTACACTTTTTTTAGACGAGCTATCGCCGATCGAGCAAGGCCTACTACGACAAGCAAATTCAGCTCTATTTCAGTGCTACCGAGTCAGCTTCAACGCTTGCCACGAACCCGGATCTTAAGGAATGGAACGAAGCGAGACTTCGATTCTGGCAGCTCTATTGGGGCCCGCTGTCGGTCGTCGAAGACGAAACGCCTTACGAACCGGATTCGAAGAATCCGAGTGAACCCCGCAACGTGCAGGCGGCGATGGTAAAGTTTGGCGATGCTTTAAAGGAGATTGAAAAGCGCCTCGATCCGCTTCATCCGGCTCCCTCAAACTCAGATTTGGAACCGCTGAAGTTGCCATCTTATAGGCTTGCCCATCGTCTGCGCGATTCGCTGCGGGAAGCATGGCCTATATCCACGCGAGTTGGGTCTGGTTCAAGTACCTCTCCCTAGGCGCGAGGGGTGACGGGCGGCACGGGTTCACGAAGAACACCGAGGGCGGGGGCCGTCCTCGGTGGCAGGGTGGCGGCACGGATATCCTTTCATGCCCTTTTCGAAAGCCGTCACCCATGTTTACTGCCATGCTCACCGCTCGCTCGCTCATGCTCGCCTCGTTGGCGTTCTTCAATCTGGCCTTCATCCACGTTGTCTCGGCGCGGCCGACGGACGTTCAGTATGCGATCTCCTCCGCGCCCGCCTCGCAACCGACCACACCGCCTGCGTCGGCGTTGCCTGGGTCTGATTGGCGTTCGCTCGAATCGGCCGACCTTCACAACTACGTCCAACTGACCGGGCGTGAGCAGTTCGTGAAGGCTGGGGAGGCGTATTTCAGCCCGGACGGGCTGTGGATTATATTTCAGGCGGTCGAGGTTCCGAAGAAGGGGCTGGACGGGACAACTCCCGAGGCGGCGACGTCTTATTCGCTGTACGTTGCGAAGCTGGTGCGCGATGCGAACGGCAAGGTCACGAGCTTGGGCGAGGCGTTTCTGGTCAGCCCGCCGGGGTCGGCCAACACGTGCGGGTGGTTCCATCCGACGGAGAAGGCGCGAGTGATTTATGGTTCGACGATCGGGCCTCCGGCGCCGGGCGTGGCGCCGGGGTATCAGCGTGGGACGCGGTCGTATCTGTGGTCGTTCCCGCCGGAGATGGAGATCGTGACGCAGACGGTGCTGCCGATGGCCAAGGACTACGGGCTCAGGCCGGGGGTGCAGTGCGGGAGCGATTTTCTGGCCGAGCCGATGTTCGTGCGCGCGGGGTACGACGCGGAGTGTTCTTATTCGAAAGATGGTCGGTTTGTTATCTACACGCATGTTGATGATGCGCGTGACTCGGCCGGGGTGCCGCTCAAGGCGGATGGTGATATTTGGGTGTACGACACGCTGAGCCAGGGGCATCGTCCGCTGGTGGTCGCGCCGGGGTACGACGGCGGGCCGTTCTTGTCGCCGGACGGGAAGCGGCTGTGCTATCGCTCTGATCGCAAGGGCAATGACTTGTTGCAAATCTATATTTGCGACCTGGTGTACGTCGGCGGCGTGCCGACGGGGATCACCAACGAGCGGAAGATCACCGACAACGACTGGGTGAATTGGGCTCCGTACTGGCACCCAAGCGGGAAGTTTCTGGTCTATGGCACGAGCCAGGCTGACCACAACTATGAGATCTACGCGGTGGAGGTGGACGCGATGGGCGCGAGGAACCCGGAGATGCACGAGCCGCGGCGCGTGACCAACGCGGCCGGGGCGGACGTGCTGCCTGTGTTCAGCCCGGACGGGAAGCTGATGATGTGGACCAGCCAGCGCGGGGCGATGATCGAGAGAGAGACGAAGCCTTCGAGCCAGTTGTGGGTGGCGGAGTGGGTGGGGAAATAAGAAGACTGGTGAGTGGGCCGGAACTCGCGGGGCACGATGGTGAGGGCTTGGTCTAGGCTTTCGAGGGCGAGTGCGAAGGAGATCTGGCCCTCGAAGGGACGGCGGGCTCACGCGATCAGCAGCCGCGATTAGATCGCATCATTCGAATTTCGTTCACTTGATCTTCGCCGTCTCGGTCGGGTAGGTCGGCCGGGTCGTGTAGACGTTGTTTGATCGCGTGCCGGGATCGCCGTCGGGGCCCGCCGAGTAGAAGTATGGCCTGCGGCTCGGGCAGATGCCTTCGTCGCCATCGCCCACCGGGTTGGGGGACGTCGCAAGCGGAACGGCCGGATCGAACGGGCGGGCTGAGCGACGGTACACATTCCCGAGCGGGTCGGGGTTTGACGTTGCGTCCGAGGTCGCGGTCCGGTTGGGATCACGCAACGCGATTTTGGCTGGGTCGTACGCCGGTCCGTACCCGCCGTCGAAGGCGGGGTGAACGAAGCGGATCGGGCGGCCGAACGCGTCGAGAATTTCCACGGCCAGGGGCGGGGTTTTCAGGTTTGCGTCGATTACTACTCGGCGCACCAGCTTCGGGTTCACGCTCTGGATCAGCGAGTCGGCCTCGGGGATCGTCGAGCACAAGGCGGTGTATCGAGCGAGCGTGAGGATCGCGGGGTGCAGGTCTCTGTCCACTCCGTCCATTTCGCGCCGGCCGTCCACGAACGGGTACTCGTAGGCCTTGGGTGAAGTCTTGATATCGCGGTACACGAACTTCGACGGCGGCAGTTCGCTGCTCGTCTTTTCATACCCCACCAGCGACTGGTCTAGGACGCGGATCGTGTCCTCGGTCGAGCGCGACTGGCTGCCGACACGGACCTGCTTGCCGACCACGAGCGAGATCGAAACGAGGATCCCGATGATGACGATCACCAATAGGATTTCGATGAGCGTGAACGCTCGCGTTGGTGTAAGCGAGGCTGGTTGACGCGAGGCTGGATGAGGCCGGGCTGGTTGAGAAACGTACGACATGAGAACCTCCGATGCTGTCTACGACGACAATCTCGACACCAAGGGTAGCGGCACGCCGATCGGGCTTGGCGTTGCGAGGCTGAGAAACCGGCTTTCGCCGACCTGCAATCGATACGCATGGCCGCCCTGAGAGATCCACGCCCGTCCTTGGGCTGTCTGGTCTGGGCTGGGCTGGTCTGGGTTGGTCTGGGCTAGTCTGGGAAGACGTTTTCACACGGTCGCGAGGCTCGCCTTGCATATGACAGGCTCGACATTGAGAGGGTGTAGCGGATAGAAGCAGGCATGAAACAGGCAATCGACGCCCTGTGGTTCAGTCAATTTGCTCTATTCGGCTCGCAATCTCAAGTTTCGTAGGTATTTGCTTTGACAAACGCCCAGAAATCGTCTAAACCTATGTGCCCGGACAATTTGCCGGGCCTGCCTTACGAAGTGCCCTGTACCGACCTTATTGCTTCCCTCGTGGGGAGCGCAGTCTCTTTCAAGGAATTCATGTGATGAGCCCAACACGGGACGCTGTTGTTTCTGATGAATCACCGATTATTTCTGACCGACCGGTTTCTGAACTGTCTTTGGTCGAGGTGGCCGAACAGCTTGAGAAGGTCACGGGCTGGATCGAAGCTCAGCGCGTCCGCGAGCGTGAGGCGCGCACGGTGTACGCCGTGGTCCAGCAGCAGACCGACCTGAATGTCAAGAAAATCCGCGACTACGCTCAGGATCTGGTGAAGCACCAGCAGAAGAAGATGAACTCGTTCAACGGCATGCTGGGCGTCCAGCCCGAGGTCAAGCCCTTGAACGGGCAGTCCAGCTCGCGTGGCGGGGGGGCACGCTTTAGCAACGGCTCTTCATCGACCCCCACCCCCAAGAACATTGGCCAGGCCATCCTCGCTGTGTGGGGCCCGAACCACCACGAGGAAGCGCTCACCACCGAAGAGATCGCGTCGGCTCTTCCCCAAGTTGGTTATCGCACGGACGCGGCGCCTTCGTCCATCAAGTCGAGCGTCAATCAGGCGCTCGCCAAGCTTTGCCGCGTCGGCACTGTGGTCCGCCTTCGCGCCGACGGCTCGCCCATCCCCCCCAAGGACAAGACCAGCCGCGCCCGCAAGTACCTGGCGGCCGTGCGCCTTCCCGAGGGTCAGGTGCTCTGATGCGAAGTTGGTGATCCCAGGTTGGTGATCCCGGTGGGTGATCCCAGTGGGGTCTTCGAAGATCAATGAAGAGAAGATCAATAAAAAGAGAGCCGGGGCGAGTCGCCCCGGCTCTTTGTTTTTCTGATGCCCCAGCGCGCGATCCAATCGAACGTGGTCGGGGGCAACGCGGAGAAGACGTCGGCTGGGAGAGCCGACCTACCGAAGCGTCAGACCGCGGGACCGCTTGGAGCTGAGGGCGGCCGCGGCGGCGCATCAAAGCCGGGCCCGGAGAACGAGCTGCCCAAGATCTGCGGCGCGGGCGCGGGTGCGGGTGCCCGAACCACTGAGCGCGTGATCTGAGGCTTGGGCCCCGGCAAGGCCGCCGGGTTCGTCGGTGGGGCCTCCATCATCGCGGGCCGCTGCTGCACCGGCGGGGCCGCGCTGATCTTGGCCTTGAACACGAAATCTGTTACCTGATCGCGCACGCTGTCGAGCATCGACAAGAACATTCGGGAGCCCTCGCGCTTGTACTCGATCCGCGGGTCCTGCTGGCTGTACGCTCGGAAGTTGATGGAATCGCGCAGTTGGTCCATCGCGTACAGGTGGTCCTTCCAGGACTGGTCCAGCGTCTCGAGCAAAATCGTCCGCTCAAAGTGCAGCAGCTCGGCCCGCAGGATGTTCTCGACTCGCGCCCGGATCGCGTCCAGCCGTTCTTGACCCTCGAGATACCGCATCGTGTCGGTCATCCCCAGCGTGAAGCGATCTTGCAACCACGCCTCAAGTTCAGCGTCCGTCGCCTTGCTCTGCGCCTCGGCCACCGCCTTCTCCAGCACGCGCTCGGACACGAACTTCTCCGACGCCTCGAACAACTGCTGCTTGATCTTCTGAGGCTGCGTCGCCTTGATCGTTTCGGGCGTCCATCCGAGCTGGAAGCGACGGTTCGACCACGTACACAACTGCCCCATCGCGTCGGCTGGCGACTGACGCATGACCATCATGGTCATCTCCAGCGCGTAATCGACCGGGTACTCGACCTCGCGCTTCCGGTAGAGCGCGTTGGCCTTGTCGATGACCACCGCCGACACCGGCTTGGCCTCGTTCTTCTGAGCGGTCAGGACTTCGTCGATCGTCACGTCGATCAGGAACTTGTTCTTCATCGACTTGCAGAGCTGCTCGGCCCCGTAGTTGGGCGCGGTGAACGTCGTCAGCCCGGACAGGTCCGACTCATCGACCTTCTGGTCCGCGGCCTCGACCAGCATCCGCTGGATGTTCCGGCGCTCGTCGGCCGTGCCGTCACGGAGCATGTCGGGGTCTACCTCGACCCCGAACCGCGTCTTGGCCCAGCTGATGAGCCCGGCTTTGTCGAAGTCAACGCTGACATCCGAGCCCTCCATCGGCAGGTACTCGCCCAGCGTGACATCGATCATTGCGCGCAGGTCGTGCTTAGCTTCCTTGTGGATGGCCGTGATCATTTCCTCGATATCGCGTCCCTTGAGCTTGTCGGACGGCACGGAGATATCGAGCTTCTGCCGTGCGTATTCGGCTGCGCACTGGGCCGGGTAGTCTAAGTCCAGGAACTCGCCGACCGCGTCATCGACGCTCTGCGTGATGTACTCGAAGAGCAGTTCCTTGACCTCGCGTCCCTCGAGCACGCGCTGCCGCAGCCCGTAGAAACGCTGCCGCTGGTGCTCCATCACCTCGTCGTACTCCAGCACGTTTTTGCGGACCTGGAAGTTTCGCTCCTCGACCTTGCGCTGAGCACGCTCGACGCTCTTGCTGAGCATCGGGTGCTCGATCGCGTCGCCCTCCTTCATGCCCATGCTGGCGAGGAACTTCATCGTTGTCTCGCCCGCGAACATCTTCATCAGGTCATCATCAAGGCTCACGAAGGACCGCGTCGAGCCGCGATCGCCCTGTCGGCCCGACCGCCCGCGAAGCTGGTTGTCGATACGCCGCGCCTCGTGCCGCTCTGTGCCGATGACGTGCAGCCCGCCCATCTCTTCGATGGTCTTGAACCAGTGGAGCTTGTGCAGCAGGAACCGCCCGCCGTCGTCGAGCGCCTCGCGCAGGCCCTTGGCGTCGAGTTTTTCGATCTGCTTGGGCGAGACCCACGTGTACTTCATCGCCCAGTGTCGCAGTATTTTCATCTCGAGCTCGGCCGCGGGCATCGCCTCGACGTCCCGCTTGTTCAGCTCGAGCTCCTGCGGCCCCAGCTTGCGGTACGCGGCCTCACGCAGTTCTTCTTCCGTCGAGTTGACGGTTACCGTCCGCGGCACCACACCGCGCCGCAGCCAGTGCTCCAGCAACGCCTCGCGCGTGATCGCGCCGAGCTTGATGTCCGTGCCTCGACCGGCCATGTTCGTCGCGATCATTACCTGTCCGAGCTGCCCGGCGTTCTCGACGATGTTCGCCTCGCGCTCGTGCTGCTTGGCGTTGAGCACGTCGTGCTGCACGCCGTATTTTTTAGTCAGCATCGCCGACAACGACTCAGATTTTTCCACGCTGGTCGTGCCGACCAGGATCGGCCTGCCCGCGTCGTGGAAGGCCTTGATCTCGTCGACGATCGCCCCCCACTTGTCCTTGCCGACCAGGAAGACCAGGTCGTCAAAGTCCTCGCGGATCACGATCTTGTTGGTGGGGATCGACACCACGTCCAGCTTGTAGATGTCGTGGAACTCCTGCGCTTCGGTGTCGGCCGTGCCCGTCATGCCCGCCAGACGCTTGTACATCTTGAAGAAGTTCTGGATCGTCACGGTGGCGACGGTTTGCGTCTCCTGCTTGATCGGGACTTTTTCCTTGGCCTCGACCGACTGGTGCAGACCGTCGGACCACTGCCGCCCGACCATCGGCCGCCCCGTGAACACGTCCACGATCACGATCCCCGGCACCTGCTTGCCCGTGTTGGGGTCCTGCGTCGGCATGATCACGTAATCGCGGTCGCGCTGGTAGACCGCGTAAGCGCGTAAGGACTGCTCGAGCAAGTGCGGGATGTCCATGTTCTGATCGACGTAGAACGAGCCCACGCCCGCGATACGCTGCGCCTCGGTCACGCCGTCGTGCGTCAGGTGGCACTGCTTGCGGTCTAGGTGAACGTCGAAGTACTGCCGCTGTTTGAGTTTCTGGGCCTCGACTTGGGGCAGTTCCGCCTTGGCTTTTTGCAGCTCGGCCTGCATCGCGGGGATCTTCTCCTTTTCGCGCACCTGGCGGATGTCACCCTCGATGCCCTTGATGCGCATCTTGATCTTCTGCACCTGCTCCTCGGCCTCGGTCCAGGGGCGCTGCTTCTCGACCAAATCGCGCGCCAAGCGATCGGCCAGGTCATACCGCGGCAGGTCCTCGTGCGCGGGCCCGGAGATGATCAGCGGCGTGCGTGCCTCGTCGATCAGGATCGAGTCCACCTCGTCCACGATCGCAAACTGGCGACGCTTCTGGACCTGTTGCTCGACCGCACGCTTCATGTTGTCGCGCAGGTAATCGAACCCGAACTCGGCCGTGGTGCCGTACACCACGTCGCAGCGATACATGACCCGCTTTTCGTTCTCGTCCTGCATGTGCTGCGGGTGGATAGCGCCGACCGTGAGGCCCAGCGCCCAGAAGAACGGGAACGTCCAGTCGCGATCGCGTTGCACGAGGTAATCGTTCACGGTCACGACGTGGACCTTGAGCCGCTCGACGCACGCCAGGTACGTCGCCAGCGGGGCCACGATCGTTTTGCCTTCGCCCGTGCGCATTTCCGCGATCTTGCCGCCGGTCAGCACCATGCCGCCGATCAGCTGGACGTCGAACGGCCGGGCCCGGAACGGGGGGCGGCTCTCGGGGTACAACTCGCGCACCGCCTCGTAGATCTCGTTGGGGATATCACCCTGCAGGTACCCGGGGATCGGTTGCGCGGAGCCCATGTACTCGCCGGTCGGGGCGGCGGCCTCGCGGGCGTCCATCTCCGCCCGGGTCTGGTCGTACAGCGTGCGCACAGCGGGTGTGAGCGCCGATGGGTCAAAGTTAAACTTGGGGTTAAAAACATTTCGGATGCCCACCGACCGGTCCATGCCCTCGCGTGCGGCGGCAAAGGCCTCGACCATCAGCGCGTCGCCCTTGGTCCCCTTGTCGAAGCGCTCGCGGAACTCGGTGATCTTGCCGCGGATCTGCGCGTCGGTCAGCTTCCGCATCTGCGGTTCGATCGCGTTGATCGCGTTGACGCGCTGGGTGTACTTTTTGACGAAACGGTCGTTGCGCGTGCCGATCAGCTTGTTGAGAAGCGGACCGATCAGCGGGATGCCCTGCTCTGCCATGGGATTGCTCACTCTTTCAAGAACAAGGAACACAGCACCGACGAGAGGTCAGCGCCGAGCGAAGATTGGATCGAATATGGATTGGATCGAACGATGAACGTTGGGAGGCCTGCACGGACAGACCGCCGGGGTTGACGCCGAGTTGAGGCGTGCAAGTCTCTAGCGACTCGCGTCGCGGACGAGACAGAGAAGGCCGCCCTCACCCGGAGGGATGAGGAGCACGATGCCCGTCTCATCAGGGAAGAGAACTTCTGGTGGCGGGGGCAGGTCGAGCACGAAGGCGCCGAGCCGATCGAGCGCCGGGTCGTGAGCGAATTCTCGAGAGGCGGGCGGGATCGAATCTACGTTGATGGATGCACGTCTCGCACGATCCTGTGCGATAGCCAACGGCTTGTCTGGCGCCGAGCGCCGCGCAGGCCGTGCGGCCGCGGTCGGAACACTTGGCGAGATCGCTCGCTCGCCGAAGCCGTCCAAGGCCGAAGCCGCGAGCGCTACCTGCCCCGTTCGCGCCGAAGTGCCAAATGCCAGCGCCACGATAAGCAACAGCGACAGCCCGCCGAGAGTCGGACGGGAGATCGCGCGCGGGCTTGGCGAGAGGTTCGCTGGGCGGTCGTTCATG
>Ga0105047_10019134_pt1 | contig 10582 bp, 6 predicted proteins | sample MAT04_FD_78384 | JGI IMG/M metagenome (GOLD analysis project Ga0105047, IMG submission 78384) | Freshwater microbial communities from Lake Fryxell liftoff mats and glacier meltwater in Antarctica - MAT-04 (megahit assembly) | ecosystem: Environmental > Aquatic > Freshwater > Ice > Liftoff... | reverse complement strand
TCTTTGTCGCGGAGCCGGGCTTCGCCGAGTTTGTGGATGTGATCCCGCAATTGCACGACGATCTGCATTTCGTCGATCTTCTGCTGGGTGGTATCCATGGTGCGGAAGTAGGAAGACAACCCCAGCAGCGCACCGCCGAGCAAAAGCGCGACCGAGGCGACGACGAGGGCCAAGCCCAGAATCAGTTTGTGCCGCAACAGCCACGGACGCGACACGCGCGGGCCTCCTCGCCGGCCAATGCCCTCGGAATCCGCAGCTTCCATGTCGCGGTATTCCCCGAAGGGTGCGGGACTCTACCAAAGGCGTTCTTACAAAGGGAGAGCAATTTTTACCGAATCTTCGCGGCGGGCATTTCGGGGCAAACTGGCCTTGCGTCGATTTGGGAAATCGGATTCAGCGACCGCCGAGGCGCCGAGGCGACAAGAAGAAAAAATCGAGTAAAACAGCTTCTTATCGGCGCCTCGGCGCCTTGGCGCGTTGGCGGTTCGTTGTTTGAGGTCACTATGTCGATCAAAGTCGGGCCGTACACCGTGGGCGGGGGCAGCCCCCTTCTTTTCATTCTGGGGCCGTGCGTGATCGAATCGCGCGATCACTGCATGAACATCGCGGCGCAATTGAAGGCACTCGCCGAGCGATTGAAAATTTCGCTCGTGTTCAAGGCGTCGTTCGATAAAGCCAATCGCAGTTCCGGGAAGTCGTTCCGCGGCCTCGGCCTCCAAGATGGATTGCGGGTGCTGGAGGAAATCCGCAATGCCACGGGCTTGCCCGTGACCACCGATATTCACGAGGTGGCCCACGCGGCCCCGGCAGGCGAAGTGTGCGAAGTGCTGCAAATCCCCGCCTTCCTCGCCCGCCAGACCGATCTGCTCCTGGCCGCAGGGCAGACTGGCAAAGTAGTGAACGTGAAGAAAGGGCAGTTCATGGCCCCGTGGGACATGAAAAACGCCGTGGCCAAGATCGCCGAGACCGGCAACGAACGGGTGATGCTCTGCGAACGCGGCACCACCTTCGGCTACGGTTTGCTCGTGAACGATATGCGATCGATCCCGTGGATGCAACAGACGGGCAAGCCGGTGATCTTCGATGCGACCCACAGCGTGCAGACGCCCGGCGCCCTCGGCGACCGAACCGGCGGGGATCGCACCATGGTTCCCACGCTCGCCCGTGCGGCCGTGGCCGCGGGGTGCGATGGGCTGTTCATCGAGACTCATCCCGATCCGGATCGTGCCCCCAGCGACGGCCCGAATATGATTCCCTTGGCGGAACTCCCGGCACTCCTCGAAAGTTGCTTGCGGATCCGCGCGGCACTCTAAGTCTTATCGGAGCCGGAAGCGTCAGCGACGGTATCGCATCATCGTCACTGACGCTTCCGGCTCAGAAAAGGCGTGATCGTCATTCTTCTGTTCGAGGTTCGCCGTTGGAAGAGTCTATCCCGTTCCAGAAGTGGATGTTTCCCCGACTCATATCCTTCTGCGTATTGTTTGCGCTCGGATTGATCGGGTTGCTCGGCTGCGGCAAAGGCCCGTCCACCAAGAGTTTGCAGGCCACGCGTTCCGTCGATGATCCTTGGCAAAAGGCATTGTCCGCACTGCGTAAAGAAACCGATGCCGATTCGTGCCATCGGATTCTCCTCGATCTCAATAGCGATCTGACCAAAGCGCCGAATGCTCCCCAACCCGCCGCGACGAAACCCGAAGACCTCGCGGCGGCGACGGCGGATTACGGCTTGAACGAAGCGGAAGCCAAGGAGATTTCCTCTTCCACCTACACCGCCTTGGATGCGGCGTACCTCGCGGAAGTGATCTACCTCAGGGATGTCGCCGTCGGCCTCGAAGTGGCTTCGCTTCCACCCGCCAAACGTGCGGCGGCCGCATTTGAGTGGGTGTGCCGTCAGGTGGTTCTGGGCGAACCGAAACCGGGGTTTCCGCGTTTGCCACCGTTGTCGCCGACGTACGTTCTCCGACGGGGTTCCGGCAGCGGTTTGGAACGGGCGTATGTTTTCGTCGAACTCTGCCGACAGTTGAACCTCGATGCGTATTTCGTGGGCCCTCCGGAAGCGAAGGCCGAACCGGCGTACCGCAACGGGGAAGCGTGGCACGGGCCGTTCTGGGCCGTCGCCGTGCGAGTGGGCCAACGGGTGGTGCTGTACGATCCGTGGGCCGGGGAAGCGTTGCCGTTCGATCTCGAACAATTGCGGAGCCAAGCCGATCCGTTCGCCGCGAAATTCGCAGAGTGGTCCAAAACCTTGGGTGTCATACCGGAGGCGTTCCGCAAGGCGGAGCTATTCCTCGCGTTGCCGTTGAGTTCCTCGGCGTCCCGTTGGAAGATCCTCGACGAAAAGCTCGAAAACGAACGCGGTGCGAAACTCGCATCGAATCGGGAAACGCTCCTGAAAAATGCCGCGAACGCGGCGAAGGGTGCACCGGTCGGTTTCTGGAACGCGGGTGGCAACCCGTATTCGCTCACTCGCACATTAGCCTACACGCTGTGCGAACTCGAAGGGGGATTCGCCCCGAACCACCCGAGTGGCAACTCGGCGCTCGCCGTGCAATACCGCGTCGAATTGATACCCGGTGGGCAGTTGTTCCCTCTCCCGGACGGCATCGAATTCCAAGAACCGAAGGATCGCATCCGCGCCCAATCGTTGGGTAGGTACATTCAATCGTTCCTCACATCGCCCATGCCTCGGGAACGCTTCCAACGGGGCCAATTCAACGAAGCGACGCGCGGGTTGGTGAAGGAATGGGAAGAATATACCCGAATGACCGAGCGTTCGCGCAGCGAACCGGCCCGGCAAAAGTCGATCGCCGATTGGATCGAACGCGCCAACAAAATCTACGCAGAACTGAATGGGGCCGTGAACCCGGCGCAACGCAATGCCGCGGAAAATCGGGTTCAACAGTTCTGGAAAAGCGATACCAAAGGCTTGGAATTACTCTCCGAGCAAAGCCTCGGCCCGGTGGGTACCGGGGAGGCGATCTACCTTTTGGCCCTGTGCAAACAGGAATTCGCGGAACGCCACAGCGGGCCGGAGGCCAAGGATCCCGCGGCGTTATCCCAAGATGCCCGGGAAGCTTGGATCGTAGCTCACGATTGGTGGAAGCGTTACAAGGATTTCGCAGCAGCACAAAACCTGAATTCCCCCGGTCGCGAAGCCCACGCGGCCAAATTGGCCAACCGTGCCGAACAGATGGCCGGTGCATCCCGTTAAATCGGTAAAAATTGCGAGAACTTCTCACATAGCGTTGGAGAATCGGTTACACTAGTTACGCCAACTTCTAGGGAGTGTTGCGGCATGAAGGTTCGGCTACATCCCCTCGATGGCGGGGAACCCATCGATATTGAAAAAGATTTGAGTCTCGTCGGCCGTGGCGAAGATTGCGATATCGTGTTGAATCACAAGAGCGTTTCCAAACAACATTGCGTGGTGGTGAAAACCGATTCCGTGCTCGTGATCCGCGATCTCGGAAGCACCAACGGCACCCGTGTGAACGGCCAAAGGATCCGCCGCGGCATCCTGCTCCCGAACGATAGTATCAGCATCGCCAATTTTCACTTTCGCCTGCTGTTCCTCCCCGATCATACCCCCTCCGCAAATGATGATGTATCGTTCCTCGGTCGCACACTCGTCGCCAGCAATGGGGAAATGGCCGGCCACGAAGACCTCGTCGCGTTGCTCTCGAACGAACCGCCCGTGCGCTTGAACGATCTCCCGGATCGCTATAAGGGTTGAAGATTCTTCGCGTTCGCAACGAAAAGGGCACATCATCATCCGCCACATTTTCTTGTTGTCGCTCGCGCTTGTATTAGGCTGTGGTCAACCGGCTCCTCCTCCAAACCTTCCCGTACCGCTTCCCCCGAGCTTGGATTGGATTCGCGCCAGCGATGATGGTACGCATTTTGTTGGTACCTCGAACGGTCTCCGATTCGTGGTGTGGGGGTTCAATTACGATCACGACGACGGGGGCCGTTTGCTGGAAGAGTATTGGGAACACGAGTGGAACGAGGTGGTCGAGGACTTCGGCGAGATGAAAGCCCTCGGAGCGAATGTCGTTCGGGTGCATCTGCAATTCGGGCGGTTCATGGAATCGGAAACGAAGCCGAACGCGCCCAACCTCGCCAGGCTCGAAAAGCTGGTGGAACTCGCTGAGGCAAGCGGGTTGTATCTCGATATCACCGGCTTGGGTTGCTACCACAAACAGGATGTGCCCGCGTGGTACGATGCTCTCGATGAAGCCGGGCGTTGGGAAGCCCAAGCCCAATTTTGGCGAGCCGTGGTCGGGGTGTGCCGGGGAAGCCCGGCGATATTCTGCTACGATCTGATGAACGAACCGGTAGTATCCGCTGGGGCGAATCGGAACGACTGGCTCGCCGGAGAACCGTTGGGCGGGAAGTATTTCGTCCAACGAATCACCACGGATGCCAAGGGCCGCGATGGCAAACAGATCGCCAAGGAATGGATCGCGAAGTTGGCATCTGCGATTCGTCAGATCGACAATCGCCATATGATTACGGTCGGTGTCATCCCTTGGGCTCAGGTGTTTCCGGGGGCCAAGCCGGTGTTTTATTCGCCGGAAGCGTGCGGCCCGCTCGATTTCACCAGTGTGCATTTCTACCCGAACAAAGGCGATATCGCTGGCTCACTCGCGGCATTGAAAATTTACAACGTGGGTAAACCTCTCGTGATCGAAGAGATTTTCCCGTTGAGTTGCAGCGTGGAAGAGACGGCCGCGTTCATCGATGGCTCGCGTTCGCACGCCGATGGCTGGATCAGTTTCTATTGGGGCAAAACGATCGAAGAGAACGAGCAGAAACGGGATGTGAACGGCATGCTTATCGCGCAATGGCTTCGCTGGTTCCGAGATCACGCCCCCCCGAGTGAATGAGCTTCGAGATTCGAACCCGCTGGGAAACGTCGGCGAAGGGTTGCAACTTGTAACCGTACCCCCGGCAAGAATTGATCTTCGACAACTCGATTAATTCTCATTCTTTATTTTCCACCCGACTTGATCCAATCGTGAATCAGCTGCATTTCCGCAGCGGTGAGGCGTTCTTTGCCAGGTGGCGGCATCGAGCCATCCTTAATGCGGTCGAAGAGATCGCTTTCGTCCGGCTTCCCGGCGATTAACACTTTGCTATTCGGGCTTTTCTTGATCGCCGCGAGCGAACGCAGATCCAAATCCCCTTTGATGGATGGATCGCCGTGGCAAATGTTGCACTTCGCTTTGAAGATCGGCATCACTTTGTCGAACGAGACCATCGCCGAGGGCGGTTCCGGTTTGGGCTCCGGCTTCTTTGGCTCGGGCTTCGGTTCCGGTTCGGCGGGTTTCGTAGGCGGGGGTGGGGCCGCTTTCGTCGGCTTCGGTTTGGGCGGCTCCGCTTCGACCGGTTTCACCACCGGAGTCGGTTTCACCTCGGGAGCAGCGGTAGGCGTTGGCTTGAACCGATCCCGTTCCAGCTTGGCCAAGGACGTCGATTTGGCTTTCGCCACGACGGATTTATCTTCTCCGGCGCTTCGGCCAACCTCGAAACCGATGATCAAAAGCCCGCCGAACACGGCAGCGGCAGCGAACATGGGCCAACGGGGTTTCTCGTGAAGTTCGGGCATATCGAATTCGCTCCGGGAATCGTTACCATCAGCTTTGCATACGGAACGGGTATTGTCACCCTGAAACGGCCGCGTTTTGATTTCGAGCAGCCTTCGAATTCCCTTAGCGGTTCGCGCGGGCCGGTACATCCGGGAAATCATTCCGAGTCCGAAGCTAACCCGGATGCCACGCAGATGAAACCCGGATCGGAGAAAACATCAACCCGACCGGTTCCTTGGGCGAGTCCAGTGCCCGAGGTCGCACACGATGAGTGCCAACGGCACCGGCTTGGCGTGGTCGGACATTGCGAAGGCTCCGATTATTTTACGATCTTCAACACGCGGTTGTTGTCGCTATCTGCGATGTACAGTTCGCCGGTTTTCGGGTGAACGCTCACCCCGTGCGGCCGCGCCAATTCCACCATTTTCGGATCGCCATCCAATCCGCCCTTTCCCTTCGTGCCCTTGCCGGCAACGAGTTCCATGATTTCCTTGCCGGGGAGGTACCGGCGGATCTGGTGGTTTTCGGTATCGGCGATCAGCACGCTGCCATCGAGATCGATGCTGAGGAACTTCGGGCCGTTCATCGCGGCCGAAAGTGCCGAGCCGCCATCGCCCCCCTTCCCCGCCTTGCCTGTACCCGCGACCGTGCGAATCTTGCCTTCCTTATCCACCACCCGCAGGGCGTGGCCGCCGCGTTCGAGAATGTACAGGTTCCCCTTCGCATCCACGGTCACGGCCCGCGGATCGACGAGCGGTTGATCCTTGGCCGGTTCGCCATCCTTCGGCACCCCTGCCTTTCCGGTTCCGGCCACGGTCGTCACAATTCCGGTTTTCGTTTGAATGGCACGCACTCGCTTGTTGCCGATGTCGGCGACGTACAGTGTCGCTCCATCCGGCGTGAGAGCGATACAGATCGGTTGCGAAAACTCCACTTTCAACGCATCGCCGCCATCTCCGGAGAAAGCCTTCTTGCCGGTGCCGGCGAACGCTTCCACTTTCTTCGTGGCAGGATCGTACTTGCGGATGCAATTGTTGAATGTATCCGCGAGATAGATCGTGCCGTCCTTGGCGACCGCGAGATTGTGCATCCCGTTGAACTCGGCTTTCATCGCATCGCCGCCATCGCCGGCCAATCCTTTCTTGCCGGTGCCAGCCAGTACTTCGACTTTCCCATCGGGTAGCAGTTTCTTCAGGCGCTCACCGCCGTTCATTTCCACGAAGAAGATATTCCCCTCTGTATCGAAATCGACGGCGAAGGGTTGAATCGTATCCGCAGTTGCAACTACGATCTTCTCCGCTCGCACGGCGATAGGCAGCGAAAGCAGAACGAGAAAAATAGCGATGCGATTCATGGTTCACCTTTTCGAGAGGGATGGCGGCATAATGCAGTTATAGGCTATTCCTGTGGGCATCGCGCAGATCGCAACGGGAATTTCGTATGACGCAAATCGAGTTGATTATCGCACTGTTCGCCGCAGTGACGGCCTTCGGCGTTCTCGCCACATGGATGAAAATACCCTACCCGATCCTCCTCGTGTTGGGCGGCTTGCTTTTGAGCCTACAACCTTGGGCACCGCGTTACGAACTTCCACCGAATACCGTGTTCCTGTTGTTCCTGCCACCGTTGCTCTATTCGGCGGCATTCAACACCGAGTGGGCATTGTTCCGCCAACAATTGCGGGCGATCTCGCTCCTCGCCATCGGCTTGGTGCTGTTCACTACGGTGCTCGTTGCGGCGGCGTGCCATTACGGCCTCGGCTTGCCGTGGGGGGTGGGGTTCGTGCTCGGCGCCATCGTTTCTCCACCCGATGCCGTCGCGGCCACGGCGATCACACAACGGGTGAAGTTGCCGAGGATCGTCAACACGATCTTGGAAGGGGAGAGTTTGGTGAACGATGCATCCGCGCTCGTCGCCTACCGCGTGGCCATCGCCGCCGTGGTCACCGGATTCTTCGACCTCGGCGATGCGACCAAAGATTTCTTTGTGATGGGCCTCGGCGGTATCGGCATCGGCATCGTCGGGGCGATGATTATGGTGAAGTTGCACCGATTCTTGAATCACCGCAAACTCGTCGATGCGAAGCTCACGATCATGATGACGCTGCTCACGCCCTACGCCGTGTACCTCCCGGCGGAACACCTCCACGTTTCCGGTGTGCTCGCCACGGTGGCCGCAGGGTTGTGGATCGGCACGAGGTGCTCCAGCATCTTCGATCAGGAATGGTACCTCGAAGCCCGCACGGTGTGGGAAATGACGGAATTTGTGCTGAACGGGCTGATATTCATTCTCATCGGCTTCCAACTGCCATTGATCCTCGACGCGGTGGAGTCCAAACAAGAAATCACGGATCTCGCTTTCGACACCGCGATGATCTGCGGCGTGGTGATCCTTTCCCGCTTGGTGTGGATCTTTCCCGCCGCGTACTTGTCGAGGTGGTTCGATCGCGTCGCGTTCCACAAAATGGACCCGTACCCGCCGGTAAAGCATGTATTTATCGTCGGTTGGACGGGGATGCGCGGCGTGGTCTCGCTCGCCGCCGCGATGGCGATCCCGATGAAAACGCAAAGCGGAGAACCGTTCCCCCACCGCGAGTTGATCCAGTTCCTTACGTTCTGGGTCATCTTCGCAACGCTGGTATTGCAAGGGCTGTCGCTGCCGTTCCTCATCCGCTGGCTCCGCATCACCGATGATGACAAGGAACCGGAACCGGACGTGCCCAACCAGCGCTGCTGACGAACCGACTATTCGAAACGAATGATCAAGTCGCCGCCATCGACTTGGGTGCCCGGCTTCACCAGCAACTCGGCGACGGTGGCGGCATGCTGAGCGTAGATCGTACTTTCCATCTTCATCGCTTCGAGCATGGCCAGCTTCTGCCCGACCGCGACGACTTCACCCACGCCCACCGCGATGGTCACCACGGCCCCCGGCATTGGCGCCCCCACATGTTTGGGATTCGCCGCATCGGCCTTGGCCCGCGCACTGGATACCACGCCCAGCGAACGATCGGCGATCAACACTTCCCGAGGCTGGCCGTTGAGTTCGTAGTACACCACACGCTTGCCGTCGGCATTGGGTTCGCCCACCGTTTGCAGCTTGATGATGAGCGTCTTGCCCGGTTCGATCTCGACGCCGACTTCGTCGCCTTTCTCCAAGCCGTAGAAGAACAACGGCGTCGGCAACACGCTCACATCGGAATACTTGGCTTCGTGTTCCGCGAACTCGGCGAATACCTTCGGGTACAACAAATACGAGAGAACATCTTGTTGCGTCGCTTCGCGGTGCAACTTCTCCGTGAGTTGCTTTTGAGCCGCTTCCATATCGGCGGGAGGGAGAGTCGCACCGGGGCGATCCGTTAACGGCACACGGTCGCGGACGATCCGCTTCTGCAACGCCGGGGGGAAGCCGCCGGGGGGCTGGCCGAGTTTGCCTTCGAAGAACTCGACCACCGATTCGGGGAAGGCCAACTCGCGGGCCGGGTTTTCTACGTCCGCCACGCTCAGGTTGTTGGCGATCATGAACAGCGTCATGTCGCCCACGACCTTTGACGTCGGCGTGACCTTCACGATGTCGCCGAACAGCGTGTTCACTTCCGCATACTTCTTGCCGACTTCTGACCAGCGGTCGCCGAGGCCCAAACTCTTCGCCTGCACAAACAGGTTCGCGTATTGGCCGCCCGGCATCTCGTGCAGGTACACCTCGGCAGAACTCGACAATTGCCCGGTTTCGAAGGGGGAATAGTACTTCCGCACTTCCTCCCAGTACCCGGCCGTTTCCTGCAATGGATCGAAGGCCAAGCCCGTATCGCGGTCGCCGAAGCGCATCGTTTCCACAAGGGCATTCAAGTTTGGCTGAGCCGTGATGCCCGAGAGCGGAGCGAACGCGGCATCGACGATATCAACCCCTTCCTCGGCTGCGAGCATGTACGTGGCGAGTTGGCCCCCGGCGGTATCGTGCGTGTGCAGGTGGATCGGCACATCGATCTCGGCACGCAAGGCCTTCACGAGTTTGCGAGCCGCCAGCGGCTTCAGCAGCCCGGCCATGTCCTTGATCGCCAAGAAGTGCGACCCGCGCTTCACCAGTTCCTTCGCTAGATCGACGAAGTATTTCAGCGTGAACTTGTCGCGTCGGTCGTCGAGGATGTCCCCCGTGTAGCAGATCGCCGCTTCGCAAATCGAATCGGTCTTCCGCACGGCTTCGATGGCGAGGTTCAGGTTCGGCAGCCAGTTGTTGGCATCGAAGATCCGGAAGATGTCCATCCCGGCGTTCGCGGCTTCCTTCACGAAGGCGTGCACGATGTTGTCCGGGTAGTTCGTGTAGCCGACCGCACTCGCGGAACGCAGCAACATCTGGAAGAGGATATTGGGGATGCGTTCCCGCAACTTGGCCAAGCGTTCCCACGGATCCTCCTTGAGGAAGCGCATCGACGTATCGAAGGTGGCCCCGCCCCAGTTTTCCAGGCTGAAGAGGCCGGTGTGTTCCTTGGCGTACCGCCCGGCCACGGCCAGCATGTCGTACGTGCGCATCCGCGTGGCCAACAGCGACTGATGCGCGTCCCGCATCGTCGTATCGGTGATGAGCAATCGCTTTTGTTCCCGCACCCAGCGGGCGAACTTCTCCGCGCCCATTTTCTTGAAGATGTCCCGCGTGCCTTCGGGCAAGTTGTCGACCTTATTCGTGTGAACGGAACCGGTCGCTGTGGTGTGCCAAGGGACTTCGCCCGTGCCGGGGGTGCCGAGTTTCGGGCGTTCTTTGCCTTTCACGTCCGGGTGGCCGTTGACGATCACATCGGCGATGTACGTCAGCAACTTCGTGGCGCGATCCTGCCGGGTACTCAGTTGGAACAGTTCCGGCGTATCGTCGAGGAACCGAGTCGTCACTGTGCCGTCGAGGAATTGCGGGTGAACAACGAGGTTCAGCAGGAAAGGGATGTTCGTCTTCACCCCGCGGACGCGGAACTCCTGTAGGCTGCGTTCCATCCGCCGCGCGGC
>Ga0105047_10019133_pt1 | contig 10583 bp, 9 predicted proteins | sample MAT04_FD_78384 | JGI IMG/M metagenome (GOLD analysis project Ga0105047, IMG submission 78384) | Freshwater microbial communities from Lake Fryxell liftoff mats and glacier meltwater in Antarctica - MAT-04 (megahit assembly) | ecosystem: Environmental > Aquatic > Freshwater > Ice > Liftoff... | reverse complement strand
CCCACCAGTCCGAGGCTTTCCTCCAGTCCGAGGCTTTCCTCCAACCCCGTGCCCGCGGAAAGCCTCGGAGGCCAGGGGTCTGGAGGAAAGCCTCGGACTGGTGAATGAGTGGTAAGCCGTGGGAGATGGATGAGCTGGTGTACCTGACAGAAGCCGATGTGCGCACGCTGGTGGAGATGCCTGCACTCCGCGCGCGCTTGCGCGAGGCGTTCGCGCAGTTCTCCACTGGTGGCGCCGATGTGCCGCCGCGTATCGCTGCCCGTGCGCCGAAGGGCCTGCTCGCCGCGATGCCGGGCTACGTGGCCGGCGTGGGGCTGGTGGTGAAGGCGGTCAGTGTGTTCGCCGGCAACCACGGCACCGACGTGCCCTCCCATCAGGGGCTGATCGTGGTGTGTGACGAGGACAACGGCACTCCGGTCGCCATCATCGACGGCACGTCGATCACCGCCCTACGCACGGCGGCCTCGGCAGCGGTGGCGGCTGACCTGCTGGCTCGCCCCGACTCCACGGTCCTGGCCATCATCGGCGCCGGCGTGCAGGGGCACGCGCACCTCAGTGCGTTCGCCGATCTGCGCCCGTGGTCGTCGGTGCGCGTGGCGTCGCGTTCTCGTGGCTCGGCCATGGCTCTCGCTGCCCGCCATCCATCTGCGGTGGTCGCGTCGTTCCAGGAAGCCGTGCGCGGCGCCGATGTGATCTGCCTCACCACCGACGCCGACCACCCAGTCATCGAACCGCAGTGGGTGAGCGCCGGCGCCCACGTGGGGTCGGTGGGCAACCGTGCGGAACTGCACGAAGGCTTCACGCACGGCACCGTGTTCGTGGAGTGGGCGGGCGCCGCGGGCACGCCGCCGCCGGCCGGAGCGGTCGAACTGCTGCACGTTCCGGCGCAGCGTGTGGTCGAGTTGGGCACGGTGCTCACCGGTGGCCACCCTGGCCGGTCGAGCGCCGGTGAAGTCACGGTCTACAAGAGCACCGGCCACGCCATCGAGGACGCTGCGGCCGCTCGGTTGGTGCTCGATGAGGCACTGGCCAAGGGCATCGGGCTGCGCTTGCCGCGCTGAACGGTCGGCGCGGTATGGTCGCGCCAACGCCAACATTCACCTACCTGAGGGGGCCCCGTGAAGACCAAGGCAGCCATTCTGCGAGCACGCAACACGCCGTGGAGCGTGGAGGAGATCGAGCTCGACCCGCCCAAGGCCGGTGAGGTGCTGGTGAAGATCATCGCCAGCGGTATGTGCCACAGCGACGAGCACCTCGTCACCGGCGACCTCGCCGGCGCCACCCCTGAGCCGCCGCTGATCGGTGGCCACGAGGGCGCCGGCGTTGTACTGGAAGTCGGCGCGGGTGTGTTCAGCCTGGCCCCCGGCGACCACGTGGTGTTCGGCTTCGTGCCCGCTTGCGGCCGTTGCCCCAGTTGTGCCAGCGGCCACAGCAACCTGTGCGACCTCGGCGCCATCACCGCCACCGGCCTGCAGCTCAGCGACGGCACCGCTCGCCACCACGACGCCAGCGGCACCGACCTTGCGTTGGGTATCGGCGCGCTCGGCACCTTCGCCCACCACACCGTGGTGCACGAGGCCAGCTGCATCAAGATCGAGAAAGACCTGCCGCTCGACCGCGCCTGCCTGATGGGCTGCGGCGTCGTCACCGGCTGGGGTTCGGCCGTGTACGCAGCCGACGTGCAGCCCGGCGATCGCGTCGCGGTGGTCGGTGTCGGCGGCATCGGCGCCAACGCCGTCCAGGGTGCACGCCTGGCCGGTGCCTCGGTCATCGCCGCCATCGACCCCGTCGAGTTCAAGCGTGAAAAGGCCATGGAGTTCGGCGCGACGCACACCCACGCGTCCATCCAGGATGCGATGGCCGCACTGCCCGAAACCACCTGGAACCGTGGCTTCGACAAGGTCATCATGACCTGCGGCGTCGGCAACGGCGATGTGCTGGGCGAGGCGTTCTGGCTGGGCGGCAAGCGCAGCAAGATCGTCGTCACCAACATCCACCCCACGAGCGAGGCCAGCATCGCCATCCCGGCCGTGTTCCTCACCGTGTTCGAGAAGCAGCTCATCGGCTCTCTGTTCGGTTCGGGCAACCCGCGCAAGGACATCCCGTTCCTGCTCGAGCTGTACACGCAGGGCCAGCTCGACCTCGATGGCCTGGTCACCAAGACCTACACGCTCGACACCATCAACGACGGCTACGCCGACATGAACAACGGGCAGAACATCCGTGGCGTCATGATCTACGAGCACGCCGACTGAACCATCTCACCCACGTGGTCGCGTGCCCCACCCAGGGCGGGTGGGGCACGTGCGCGTTCACGGTGAGTCGAGTCGCGGTCGAAAGAGGGGCGCCGGCGGGGCGGGGCTCAGGCCCAGCGCTCGCTCCAGGCGGCCCAGCTCGGCTGGTTCGAGCAGATAACCGCGCAGCGCGGCGGCAGGGTCGTTGCGGATGGCGTCGGCGAACGAGGGGTCGTTGGCCACGCGAGCGAACACTGCGTCGAGTCCGGGCATGGGTATCACTCAACCCGTCGACGCGAATCACGTCGTGAGTGCTCGCCACTCATCCGGGCGGTCGGGAGCCACTCAATCTGGATCTATCGAGGGTCTATCGAGGGGTGAGCGCGCTGGCCAACTGGTCGCGCCCGCTGATGCCCAGCTTGATGAAGATGCGGTAGAGGTGGTTCTCTACGGTGCGTTCGCTGACCACCAGACGTTCTGCGATCTGACGGTTGGAGAGCCCGTCGCTGGCCAACCGGGCGATCTCGCGTTCGCGTTCGGAGAGCGGACCATTGCGACTGCGGCCGCTGAGAAGCGGCGTGTTGGCGCCTCCGCACCGGTTGAGCAGGTGGCCCGACCAGCCGTCGAGGCGCACTGCCTCCTTGGTAGCGCCTGATCGGCGAGCAGCGAAAGTACCGGCGACGACGCCGGGCTGGCGACCACGCGGTGCACAGTGACTCGCTGCTGCGTGAGGTGGTCCGCCAGTTCGGCGGCCAGTCGAGTCTTTCCCAGGCCGGCGGCGCCGCCGAGGATGACGTGCTGGCCACCGTCGAGGTGCTGTCTGACCGTCGCCATCAGCGTCTCGCGCCCGACGAACGGCCACTGTCGTTGCTGCGCCACGCGCCGCAGAGTAGCGCAGCCTGATCGATCGGACTCTGCTCGGCGGCAGCTGCTTGGGTAGGTTGCAGCCGATGATCGACGGAGGGGGTTCGTCATGAAGTGCAAGGCAGCGGTGCTGCACGCCCTGGGCCAGCAGTGGCAGATCGAGGAGATCTCCATCGACCCGCCGCTACACACTCGACGAGATCGACGTCGGCTACCCGGCAATGCGCAACGGCGACAACATCAGAGGCGTGATCATGTATGACTGAACAGGGTCTGATGCAGCGAGTGCTGGGCCGCGTCGTGGGCCGGGCACGCGAGATCGAGCTCACCGTGGCAGCGCTGGCGGCCGATCGCCACGTACTACTGGAAGGCCCTCCTGGCACGGGTAAGAGCACGCTGCTGCGAGCTGTTGCGCACGAACTGGGCCTGGGCTTCGAGTTCGTCGAGGGTAACGCTGAGCTCACGCCGGCCCGGCTGGTCGGCCACTTCGACCCGGCACGGGTGCTCACCGACGGCTACGACCCCGAGGTGTTCGTCGATGGGCCGCTGATCACCGCCATGCGCGACGGGTCGCTGCTCTACGTCGAGGAGATCAACCGCATCCCGGAGGAGACGCTCAACGTGCTCATCACGGTGATGAGCGAGCGCGAACTGCACGTGCCCCGTCTCGGCCGCGTGGCCGCGTCGGCGGGCTTCCGACTGGTGGCCGCGATGAACCCGTTCGATGCCATCGGCACCGCCCGCATCAGCAGCGCCGTCTACGACCGGGTGTGTCGCCTCGCCGTGGGGTATCAGGATGCGAACGACGAGGTGGCCATCGTGCAGCGCTCGCTGCCGGGCGTCTCCATCGACCACGCGTGGCTGACGAAGGCAGTGGAGGTGGTACGCCTCACGCGCAACCACCCCGACGTGCGCATCGGTTCGTCGGTGCGCGGGGCCATCGACGCCGCTGCCGTGGCCGCGTCGCTGTCGTCGCTGCGCGGTGTCGAAGCCGACCATCCGGCAGTGGGGCTCGACGCGGCGCTGGTCGCGCTCAGCGGCCGCCTGCGCCTGCGCGAGGGCTGCAACCGCAGCGCCGAGGACATCGTCACCGAGCTGTGGCAGCAGGTGTTCGCCCCGCCCGAGGCTGGCGAAGGCGCCGAGGGCGATTCGGGAAAAGCGGCAGCCCCGAGCGGGGCGAACAAGGGCTGACACCACCGCCACCGGTGAAGGAAGGCGACGACGCCGACGCCGAGGTCGCCAACAACCAGAAGCGCACCACCTCGCGGCGCGAGTTGGCACGGAACCCTCGCTTCGAGCAGGTATCGCCGGAGGTGGGCGAGCTCGACGAGTCGGCCATCGACGACGGGATGCGCGACGACCCCGACGAGACGCTGGCGTTGCTGGCCGACCTGGTCGGTGCCACCGACCGCAAGCTGCGCGATCTGGCCAAGCGGCTGGCGGGCAGGCTGTTCATCGACATGGCGCGGCGAGGCCCGGTGCGACCGCGCGGAGTCGGCAAGCTCGCTGAGCTGCCGTATCGGCCCGACGGCGGTGACCTCGACATCGACGCCAGCCTGGAGGCCATCCTGGAAGGTCGCGGCGGGGCCATCGACGCCGAGCGGCTGCGCGTTCGCGGTTGGGTGCAGCCCACCACGGCGATCTGCCTGCTGGTCGACCGCAGCGGGTCAATGGGCGGCAAGCCCTTGGCCACGGCGGCGCTGGCCGCGGCGGCGGTGGCCAGTCGCAATCCGAGCGACTACAGCGTGCTCGCGTTCGGTAAGGACGTGGTGGTGGCGAAGGGCCAGCTGACCCCTAAGCCCAGCGATCTGGTGGTGCACGACGTGCTGTCGCTGCGCGGCTTCGGCACCACCGACCTGGCCGGAGCGTTGCAGGTGGCGGGCATGCAACTGGCTCGCAGCCGAGCCGGCCGCAAGGTCACCGTGCTGCTCAGCGACTGCCGGGCCACGGTCGACGGCGACCCGGTCGCTGCTGCTGCAGGGCTCGGCGAGTTGGTGGTTGTCGCACCCGACAGCGACGCCGAGGAAGCGCAAGCGTTCGCGGCGCGGGTGGGGGCGCGGTGCCTCACCATCAGCGGCCCCAGCGAGGTGGCCGACGCACTCACGTGGGCTCTGGAACGCTCCGCCTGACCCGCCGACCCCTCCGAGGTTTTCGTCCCAACGGGGGCTTTCCTCCAGCGTTTCAACGCGGAAAGCCTCGGAAGGCGTCGCATTGGAGGAAAGCCTCGGAAGGGGTGGGCTAGCAGGTGACGTTGGGGTCGGGCAGGATGTCGCCCTTCACGTTCTGCTCGGGCTCGGCCACCGTGCTGGTGGGAGCCACAGTCGTCGTCGCAGTCGTCGTGGCAGTGGTGGTGCCCGTGCCACCGCCGCCGGCGGAGGTGGTGCTGCCACCGGTGGTGGAGGTTGCCACCGTCGTAGTGGTCTCGAACGCCTGCTCGGGGGCCCCGGCCAGTGGCGCCTCACCACGGAAGATGGCGAGAATGGCCTTCATGTTGTCGCCCTTGATCCGCGGCTCGAGGACGTCGTTGCCGCTGACGATGAGGCGACTGGCCTCGATCTGGTACGTGCGAATGCCGGCCGGGTCGACGTCGGAGAGCACCCCGGCGAAGCGCAGCATGTCGTTGACGGTGAAGCCGGCCTCGGTGACGATGTCGGTCTGGAGCGACTCGATGAGTGCGCGGGCAACTGCCGGGTCGAACACACCCTTGTCGAGTGCGGCTTGCAGCGTGCGCCGCAGGAAGTCCTGCTGGCGCGAAATGCGGCCGAGGTCGCTGAAGCCGTCCTCGTGGGTCTTGCCGTTCTCGTCCATCCACTTGAGGTGTCGTGAGCGCACGTAGGCGAGGGCCTCGTCGCCGCTGAACGTGTGGCAGCCCTTGGCAACATCGAGCCCCACGTTCTTGTCGAGGATGCGAGTGGCGAACGGCACGGTGACCCCGCCCACTGCGTCGACGATGCGCTTGAAGGCGCAGAAGTCGACCTGAATGTAGTGGTCGACCAGGATGCCGAAGTTCTCGTAGATGGTCTGCGCGAGCAGCGAGTAATCGTCCTGGATGTAGGCCGAGTTGATGCGGCCTTCGCTGCGGCCCGGGATGGGCACCCACAGGTCGCGTGGGAAGGACAGCACCGCGGCCTGACGGGTCACCGGGTCGACGCGCATGATCATGATGGTGTCGCTGCGGTTTCCGATGGTCTCGCGGCCAGGGTCGGCGGCGCCCGCCCAGGGTGACTCGGGGTCGACGCACGCGTTGGCGTCGGAGCCGGCGATGAGGAAGTTCTGCGCCTGTGGGTCGGCCGGGGGGAAGGTCTCGGGCACGCCGGTGCTCTGGGTCGAGGCCGACGAGTCGATGGGGGCGATGGTGCTGCCGGGACTTGCGAGCGTGGTGGCCACGTCGAACGCATCCGTCTGCAGCCGCTGGTCGAGCTGCTGCTTGCCGTAGACCAGCACGCCAGCCCCCACCAGGCAGGCAATGACCACCACGATGTTGAGTGACAGCACGGCGCGCTGGATGTTGGTGTGGCGCGGCTTGAACGGGGGTGGCAGTGCGGAGGGTTGGTCGCTCATGGACTGCTCAGGTTAGCGGCGCCCGGTTTCCACGGCAGGTCGGGCACCTGCAAGGCGCACGGCGGATGACGGCTTCGAGATGACGACGCTTACCAGATGACGACGACTTTGGTGCCGATGCCGGCCCAGGCCCACATGAACTGCGCGTCGGCGGTGCTCTGGCGCACACACCCGGCGGAGAGTGCCTGCCCGAGTTGTGCGTTGCTCTGCAGCGGCACGCCGTTCTTGCGCGGAATCTCGTGAAAGCCGATGTTGTCGCCACCGGGACCCTTGGTGAACCGCACCATCCAGCGCATGCAGGTGCTGGAGCTCTTGATGCTGCAGGTGTACGAGGAGCGGGAGAACACCGAGTAGGTGCCCGGGTTGGGCTGGTTGAGGCGCCCCGACACCAGGTATGTGTGCGACACCCGCCCGTCGGCCTCGATGATCCACACCCGCATGCGGCTCTTCGAGTACACCACGCGCCGGCCGCTGCCGGAGTTGGCCGGCACTGCCAGCGGCGACGGCGGCGGGAGCGTGGGAGCTGCCGTTGGCGCCGGGAAGGTGGGTGCCACCTGCACCGCGGTGCCACGACTGGCAGGCACCAGCGTGCTGGGGGGCACGGCGCTGGTGGTGGTGCTGGCCGAGGTGCTGGTGGTCGGCTCGGTGGTGCTGGTGGAGGGTTCGGTGGTGCTGAAGTCGGTGGTGCTGGAGCCGCCCGACGCGCCGGCGGGGAGGGCAGTGGGCGCGAGCAACGTGGAACCCGCCAGGAGAAGCACGACACCGAAGATCTGGAACGGCCGCCGCATGGTGAAAACGCTACTCGGGTTGCCCGGTAGTTGCCAGGGGTTCTTGCGTGGGCGCCAAGGTGACCTGGCAGGTCACTGCCGCTGCGGCTTCGTAGCGGACATCGGCCACGCTGCCTGCGTCGCGCAGGTCGGCTTCGGCGCTGGCAATGGCTGCGTGCAGATCCGGGGGTGCTTGCACCACTAACAGCGCCACTTCGTTCTTCTGGCTGACCTTCGCCTCGGTCTTGGCGCGGCGCACCGCACGCATCACCTCGCACACCGGGTCGATGATGGACGCGTCGCCTGTAGCTGACAGTTGGCCGGGCCATGGCTGGCGATGCACCGAGCCCGGCTGCCACCAGCTCCACACCTCTTCGGTGACGAAGGGGATGAAGGGCGCGAGCAGCAGATGGATGGTGTGCAACGCCTCGCGGAGCGCGGCCTGAGCGGAGGCGGCACCGTCGGCACCGTGGGTGCCGTAGGCGCGGCCCTTCACCAGTTCCACGTAGTCGTCGCAGAACCACCAGAAGAACTGCTCGGTCGCCTCGAGCGCGCGGGCGTAGTCGAACGCTTCGAATGCCTTCGTGGCCTCTCCCACCACGGCCTGCAAGCGCGCCAACATCGCCAGGTCGATCGGCTGCGTGGGCGCGGCATCGGCGGGCGGTTCACCGAACCCGAGCACGAACTTCGACGCGTTGAGCAGTTTGTTGGCCAGCTTGCGGCCGATCTTCATCTGGCCCTCGTCGAACGCGGTGTCGACGCCGGGCCGACCGCTGGCCGCCCAGTAGCGCACGGCGTCAGTGCCGTACTGCTCGAGCAGCCCCATCGGCGTGACCACGTTGCCCTTGCTCTTCGACATCTTCTTGCGGTCGGGGTCGAGGATCCAGCCGCTCAGCGCGGCGTGGCGCCACGGCGCGCTGCCGTGCTCGTGGTGGCTGCGCACCATGGTGCTGAACAGCCAGGTGCGGATGATGTCGTGGGCCTGAGGACGCATGTCGTACGGGAACACGTGGCTGAACAGGTCGTCGCCGGTGTTGTCGCCGGTCCACTCGCCGGCGATGTGCGGGGTGAGCGAGCTGGTGGCCCACGTGTCCATCACATCAGGGTCGCCGATGAAGCCGCCGGGCACCCCACGCTGGTCGTTGGTAAAGCCATCCGGGCAGTCGGTGCTGGGGTCGATGGGCAATCGGTCTTCGGCGGGAACCAGCACTTGGTCGTAGCGCGGGTTGCCGTCGGCGTCGAGGCCGTACCACACGGGCACGGGCACACCGAAGAACCGCTGGCGGCTGACCAGCCAGTCGCCGTTGAGGCCACCCACCCAGTTGTCGTAGCGGTGACGCATGAACGGCGGGTGCCAGGTGACGTCGTTGCCGCGGGCGACCAACGCGTCGCGCAGGGCGATGTCGCGGCCGCCGTTGCGGATGTACCACTGGCGGGTGGCGACGATCTCGAGCGGGCGGGCACCGCGCTCGTAGAACTTCACCGGGTGGGTGATGGGGCGTGCGTCGCCCAGCATCTCGCCGCTGGCCTGCAGCAGTTCGACGACCTTCTTCTGGGCCTGCTTCGGCGCCAGCCCGGCGAGCGCGGCGTAGTGCTCGCGCGCGGCAGGGGCGGTGATCCACTCCGGCGCCTCGGCTGCGAAGCGGCCGTCGAACCCGATGAGGGCGCGCGACGACAGGTTGAGCTCGCGCCACCAGGTGACGTCGGTGGTGTCGCCGAACGTGCAGATCATCGCGATGCCGGTGCCCTTCTCCGGGTCGGCCAGGTGGTGCGCCAGCACGGGCACCTCCACCTCGAACAACGGCGTACGCACCGTGGTGCCGAACAGCGGCTGGTACCGAGGATCGTCGGGGTGGGCCACCATCGCGACGCAGCTGGGCAACAGCTCGGGGCGAGTGGTGTCGATGACGAGGTCGCCCTGGCCGTCGGTGCGATGGAACGCCAGCTGGTGGTAGGCGCCGGGCATCTCGCGGTCTTCCATCTCGGCCTGGGCCACGGCGGTGCGCTCGTCGATGTCGTACAGCGTGGGCGCGTCCTGCTGGTATGCCTCGCCGCGGGCGAGGTTGCGCAGGAACGCGCGCTGGCTGGCCTGGCGGGCGCGGGCGCCGATGGTGGTGTAGAGCAGCGACCAATCGACCGACAATCCGAGGTGGCGGAACAGCTGCTCGAACACGGCTTCGTCTTCGTGCGTGACTCGGTAGCACAGGTCGACGAAGTTGGGCCGGCTGGCCGGGACGGCGCGATGGTCCTTGGGCACGTCGCCGAAGAACGGCGGCTGGAACCCGTCGACGTACGGAGCCGAGGGGTCGCAGCGGACACCGGTGACGTTCTGCACGCGGCGCTCGGTGGCCAGGCCGTTGTCGTCCCACCCGATCGGGTAGAAGACGGCCTTGCCCTGCATGCGCTGGTAGCGAGCGATGGTGTCGGTGTGGGTGTAGCTGAACACGTGGCCGATGTGCAGTGAGCCGCTGACCGTGGGCGGGGGAGTGTCGATGGCGAATACGCCCTCGCGACCCACGGTACGGTCGAAGCGGTAGGTGGCGTCGGCCTCCCACCGCTGCATCCAGCGGGTCTCGATGCCGTCGAGCGACGGCTTGTCAGGGGTGTTCGTCGTGTCGTGTGCCATGGCGCACGTCAGGCTACAGACCCCGTCAACGAGGGCATCGGATGAATGCCGTGGGTAGCAGCGGCCCGGGGAGATGAGTAGCCACTGCTCATTCGCTGACGGAGACGTGGGGGCACGATGAACCTGTCAACAACATCCAGACAGGAAACATCATGCAGACCACCCAGTACGTGCCAGAGTTCACCGCCCGCTACATCGATCTCGCCCAGCGCGAGGTTCTGGACGAACGAGTCGTCGCCGCTGGCGCCCTCAGCCGTGCTGGGGCGATGAGCAACACGCTGCTCGCCCAGTTCAGTGGCATCGCGTCGCACATCATGAACCGCAGTAACAAGCGCACCTCGGGTGGTCTGCCGCAGAATGTCGTCGTGGCGGTGACGGCGACTCGCGTGCTGTTCTTCGGCTACAAGCTGAAGGGCGCCGCACCGGTCGTCACGGAGCTGGCGCTGACGCTGCTGCGCAGCAATGTCCGTGCAGTTGCGACGCCAGGCAGGCTGGCGACCGCCGTCGAGTTCCAACTGGCGGACGGCACTT
>Ga0105047_10019131_pt1 | contig 10583 bp, 9 predicted proteins | sample MAT04_FD_78384 | JGI IMG/M metagenome (GOLD analysis project Ga0105047, IMG submission 78384) | Freshwater microbial communities from Lake Fryxell liftoff mats and glacier meltwater in Antarctica - MAT-04 (megahit assembly) | ecosystem: Environmental > Aquatic > Freshwater > Ice > Liftoff... | reverse complement strand
CGTCGAGGCCTTGCCCGTGACACGGGACCCCACCGACAACAGGGCGGTCAGGCTGAGCCCGAGGATCGCGACACCGGCGGCGATCGCAGCGGGACGCTGACCGAGGATCGGTTCACGGTCGAACGCCTCGGCCCGATCCACACCCAACAACATGATGACGAACAGGAACAGCACGACGATCGCGCCGGCGTAGACGATGACCTGGATGGCGGCCAGGAAGTACGCGCCGAGCGTCATGAACATCACGGCGATGCCGAACAGAGTCGCGATCAGGCTGAGCGCGTTGTGCACCGGGTTGCGGAACAACACCACACCGAGGGCGCCGCCCAGGCAGATCGCCGCGGTCAGCAGGAAGGTGAACATCTCGACCCTCATCGGCCGAACCTCCGCTTCTTCGGGGTCGGTGCGTCCGGTGCGTCGAAGAAGCCTGTCGTGTCTCCCGGGGCAGCGACGGTCGGCGATTCATCGACCGTCTCGGCGTCCGGTTCTGCGCTGACCTCTGGGACATCGTCGACGGCGTCGAAGTTCACGGGTTGCGGGGCGGAGGTCGTGACAGGCTCGTCGATCTGCGGTTCGGCCGTCTCGACAGGCTCCCCGTGCGCATCGTGGCCGTGCGCATCGTGATCGTCGTGATCGTCGTGATCGTCGTGGCCATGGTCCGCTCCGGAGGGAACCGGACCCGGCTCCTGCACGACCGTCGCCCGCTCGGGGGGACGCACGCCGTATCCGAGATCGCCGGCCCACGCGACGATGCCCTCGAACTCTGCGTCACCGCTCGGTGAGGTGGCCCGCATCCAGCCGGAGCTGTCCTGAGCGGCGTCGAAGCCACCGTCCCAGTTCTCCCACGGGAGCTGCTGCGGACGGCCGTCGTCGTCGACGACGAGCTCTGCCTTGGTGTAGATCGCGTCCGCCCGGTTGGTGAACGCGAACTCGAAGAGCTTCGTCTCGGTGATGGCTTCGGTCGGGCACGCCTCGACACACAGGTCGCAGTGGATGCAGCGCAGGTAATTGATCTCGTAGATGAAGCCGAACCGCTCGCCGGGCGAGGTGGGATCGGACGGATCGTTGTCCTGGCCACGCACGTAGATGCACTTCGCGGGGCACACACCGGCGCAGAGTTCGCAGCCGATGCACTTCTCCATGCCGTCCTCGTACCGGTTGAGCACGTGGCGGCCGTGGAAGCGCTCCGGCTTCGGCCGGGTCTGCTCCGGGTACTGGGTCGTGATGCGTGCGCCGGTGTCCGACGTGACGCCGAACCACTTCTTGATGACGACGCCGAATCCGTCGAGGTAGCCCATCAGCTTCCCTCTCCCGGCACCAACGCCGCAGCTCGTTTCGACGCCGAGGATCGGATCGACAACATCAACAATCCTGCACCGGCGGCCAGACCGACGACGCCAGCCAGGATGACGGCGGCGATGTTCCAGTCCTGGTCGATGGCGACACGCACACCCGCGAGCAACAGGAACCAGCCGAGCGCGGCCGGGATGAGCAACTTCCACCCCAGGTCCATGACCTGGTCGTAGCGGAACCGGGGAAGGGTCGCTCGGAACAGGACGAACATGCAGAGGAAGACGAACAGCTTCAGGAAGAACCAGACGAACGGCAGGATGTACACGCCGATCCAGTTGGTCAGACCGAAGGTCGGACCCGACGGGCCACCGAAGAACAACGTGACGATGATCGCCGACATCGTGACGGTGTTGAGGAACTCCGCCAGGAAGAACATCGCGAACCGGAACGACGAGTACTCGGTGTGGAAACCACCGACGAGTTCCTGCTCGGCCTCGACGAGGTCGAACGGCGGACGATTCAGTTCAGCGGTCGCCGCGATCGTGAAGATGATGAACGGCACCAGACCGGTCATCCAGACGTTCCACTGGAACCCGGACTGCTCGTTGACGATCGCGTTCGTCGACAGCGACCCGGCGACGAGCAGCACGGAGGCGAGCGACAGACCCAACGCGGCTTCGTAGGAGACCATCTGAGCGGTGGCACGCACGGAACCGAGCAGCGGGTACTTCGAGCCCGAGGCCCAGCCGGCGAGCATGATGCCGTAGACGGCCAGCGAGGACATCGCCAGGAACAACAGGATGCCGATCTGCGGGTCGGCCACCTGCATGAAGGTCTGCTGGCCCAGGATCGTGACCGTGCCGTCGAGACCGTCGTTGAAGCTGCCGGCGATCGGCACGACGGCGAAGGTGAGGAAGGCGGGGACGAGCGACAGGAACGGAGCCAGCTTGAAGACGAACGGGTCCGCCTTCTCGGGGATCAGGTCCTCCTTGAAGATCAGCTTCATGCCGTCCGCCAAGGTCTGGAACAGACCGAACGGACCGGCGCGGTTCGGGCCGAAGCGGTTCTGCATGTCCGCGATGACCTTGCGTTCGAACCAGACCATCAGGATGACCGAGATCAACAGGCCGACGAACGCGACGACGACCTTCAACAACACGACCAGCAGAGTCGTGACGTCGACCTCGCCGGACAGCAGTGGGTCATTCGCGAACAACACTCCGAGTGCGGAGAACATCAGCCGACCTCGACCCGGATGTCGCAGACCACGTCGCCGGTGGCGACCAGGACGCCGGCGTCGGCGCCCGCCAGGTTGTGGCGCAGCACGGCAGTTCCCTTGGGGACGGCATTGTCGACGGTCGCGGCGACCGACAGCGAGCCGTTCGGAGAGGTGACGGTGACCTTCGTGCCCGTCTCGACACCGAGCGGTGCAGCGTCGGCCGAGCCGATGCGCAGCGACGCGTCGGGTGCGAGTCCGGCGGAGGAGTCGCAGTGCTGGATACCGGTGCCGTCGTCGTAGAGGGTGCGGTTCACCACCAGACGCAGCGAGTACGCGCTCTGCGGGGCCACGTGGGGGACCTCGGGTGTGGCGAACGGAACCGGCTCGAGATCGAGCAGCAGGCCATCAGCGTTCGCCGGGTCGTGCAGCGCCCGACCGGAGACTCCGGCGTGGACAGCGGAGTTCGCGACGAGTTCGTTCCACAACTCGCTCGCAGATCCGACGACGCCGAGGTCGGAGCCCAGGCGATCGGCCAACTCCGCGGCGATCATCCAGTCGGTGCGCGCAGTGCCGGGGGGTGTGACCTTCTGGTTGAGGACGGTGACGCGGCCCTCGAGGTTGGTGTGGGTCCCGTCGCACTCGGTCGCACCGGCGACGGGCAACACGATGTCGGCCTGCAGCGTGGAGACCGTCAGGAACCGGTCGAGCGAGATGACTGTTCGCGCACCGGCCATCGCTCGACGGGCCAACGAACGATCCGCGAAGTCGGCGAGCGGATCGGCACCCAGCAGGATCAGGACGTCGATCTTTCCCTCGGCGGCCGCGGTGAGAGTGCCGGTGGCATCCAGTCCGGTGGTGGTCGGAACCGAGCCCCACACCGCGGACCACCTGGCCGAACCGTCGGCGAGCGAGGTGCGACCGGGCAACATGCCGGGTGTGAGTCCGGCCTCGAGAGCGCCGCGCACGTTCGAGCGACGCAGTGCGGACAAGAAGCGCGCCCCGGGAACGGCGTCGCGCACGGTTGCTGCTGCTGCAGCCATCGTCGCGGGATCTTCGGCCAGGTTGGCTCGGCCGATCACGACGGTCAGTGCGTCGCCCGCGTCCCGGACGATCGTCGATGCGGCGGTCAGTGCGTCGGCATCGAGTCCTGCGATTCCCGCCGCGGGCACCTCGCCCGACAAGATCACGTCGATCACCTTGGACAGGTCGCCCGGGCGGTACTGCAGCGAGGCCGCCGTGTAGGGCGAGAGTCCGGACCGGGTCGGCGAGACCTCGACGATCCTGGCCCGGTCCTCGTCCACGGCGTGTTTGAGCCGGATGTAGAGGATCGGCAGCTCTTCCTTGGGGTCCGGACCCAGATACAGCACCGTGCCACCCGGGGCACACACCTGGTCGATGGTCGCACCTGGCAGACCCAGCACCACCTCGGCGGCGAGTCCGTCGCCGAGCTGGGCGTCGACGTTGTCGGTGCCGATGATGCCCTTGGCGAGCTTGGCCCATGCGTACTGCGACTCGTTGGTGAGTTGCGCCCCGCCGAGCACTGCGACCTTGGACGGCTCGGCGCCACTGATCGCCTCGGCGGCGGCACCGAGGGCATCGGCCCATCGGGCCGGCGCGAGGGTTCCGTCGGGCCCGGCGAGCATCGGCTCACCGAGGCGTTGCTCGGAGTTGATCGCCTCGAAACCGAAACGGCCCTTGTCGCAGAGCCAGGACCAGTTCACCGGGTCGGAGTCGACACCCTGGAACCGCAGCACCTGGTTGCGACTCGACTGCACGGTGGTGCGGCATCCGACCGAGCAGCTGGTGCAGGTGGATTCGACCTCGTCGAGGTCCCACGGACGTGCCCGGAACCGGTACGGCTTCGCCGTCAGCGCGCCGACGGGGCAGATCTGCACCGTGTTGCCCGAGAAGTACGAGCTGAACGGCTCGCCGGGGAAGGTCGAGATCTCTGTGTCGGACCCCCGGTCGATGAACTGGATCAGCGGATCACCCGCGACCTCGGAGGCGAACCGGGTGCAGCGGTCACACAGGATGCACCGCTCACGGTCCAGGAAGACCGTCTCGGAGATCGGGATCGGCTTCTCGTAGTGCCGCTTCTCCTCGACCCAACGGGACTCGCCGGGGCCGTACGCGAGCGTCTGGTCCTGCAGGGGACATTCTCCGCCCTTGTCGCAGACGGGGCAGTCGAGCGGGTGGTTCGCCAGCAGGAACTCGAGGATGCCGTCCTGGGCCTTGGCAACCCTGTCGTTGGTGGTGTCGATCACCATGTTCGCTGCGACCGGGATCATGCAGCTCGGCTGGAGCGCCGGACCGCGTCCGGTGTCGACCTCGACCAGGCACATGCGACACATACCCACCGGGTTCATGCGCGGGTGGTAACAGAAACGCGGGATGTAGGCATCGTTGCGCTCGCACGCATCGATGATCAGTTCGCCGTTCTGGGCGGTGATCTCACGTCCGTCGACGGTGATCGTCACCGGTTCGGTGATCGTGACCTTGCGGGGCTGCTCAGACATGCGCGTGCGCTCCGCCGTCGTGTGAGTGTCCGTCGTCGGCGTGACCCGTGTCGACCAGGACCGGCTCGGACGTGACGGAGATCAGGTCGCGCTGCACGATCTTCGACTCGAACTCGCCGCGGAAACGACGGATCGCCGAGGTGATCGGCGCGACCGAGGACGGGCCGAGCGGGCAGATCGTGGTCTGGCGCGGCGGGTACGGGATGGCGTCGAGGTCGTTCGCCGCGTCGGACGCGACCGGGTACGGACCGGGTGAGATGTTGTCGGCGACGTCGAGCAGCAGTTCCAGGTCGCTCGGACGGCCGTGACCGTCGAGGATGCGCTGGAGGATCTTCTCCTCCCAGGAGGTGCCCTCACGACATGGCGTGCACTTGCCGCAGGACTCACGTGCGAAGAAACGCACCAGGCGCAGCGCAGCCTTGACGGCGTCGGTGGTCTCGTCCATCACGACGACCGCACCGGAGCCGAGCATCGAGCCGGCACCGCCCACGACCCGGCCTTCCATCGGCAGGTCGACGTGCTCCGGGAAGAACCACGGAGCGGATGCGCCGCCGGGGATGAACATCTTCAGCTCGTGACCGGTCCGGATCCCGTTGCCGTAGATCGGCAGCTCGAACAGGTCACGGAACGTCGTGGACCCCTGCGGGATCTCGAAGACGCCCGGGTTGTTGACGTGGCCGGACAGTGAGATCAGTCGCGTGCCGGGAGAGGCCTCGGTCCCGATCTCGCGATACTGCTCGACCCCGTGGTCGAACAGCCACGGCAGGTTGGAGAGGGTCTCGACGTTGTTGACGATCGTCGGGGCCATGTACAGGCCCTTCGCGGCCGGGAAGAACGGCGGCTTCAGTCGCGGCATGCCGCGGTTGCCTTCGAGCGACTCGATGAGCGCCGTCTCTTCGCCCACGATGTACGCGCCGGCGCCCCAGTGCAGAACGATGTCGACGCTGAAGTCGGTGCCGAGGATGTTCTTGCCGATCAGGTTGGCCGCGTAGGCCTCGTCGAGCGCCGCCGCGATGCGCTCCTGGGCGTGGGGCATCTCGCCGCGCACGTACAGGAAGACCTGCGCCGCACCGACCGCGTAGGCCGCGATCAGGCAACCCTCGATCAGCTGGTGGGGATCGCGCTCCATGAGCATGCGGTCCTTGTAGGTGCCGGGCTCGGACTCGTCGCCGTTGACGACGATGTAGCGCGGCCACACCCCTGCGGGGGTGAAACCCCACTTGACGCCGGCGGGGAAGCCGGCGCCTCCGCGCCCGAGAACGGTCGCGTCCTTGACCACTGCGCTGGCATCAGCAGGGCTCATGTCGAGCACCTTGCGGATGGCCTGGTAGCCGACGTAACTGCCCGAGGAGGTGTAGCCCCCCATCGTGTGGGCGTTCGCCACACCGAAACGTGACGAGACCACAGCGGGGACGCCGTCGAGCATCGTGGGTGCCGGAGTGGTGGTGCCGATCATGCGGCACCTCCGGCATCGGCGGTGGACGGGGCGGCTGCAGCTGCGGCCTCGGCGAGTTCACGATGACGAACCAGCCACACGGGCTCGGTCTGCGCTTCGGGAGGCGTGATGTTCGCGATCTGGTCCGCTCCGAGCTGCTGGCGCACCACACCGAGGGTGCCGTGCGGCGGGACGACATCGTCCAGCGCGCCGCTGCGCAGGTCTGCGATCAGCTGGTCGAGGTCCTCGGTGGAGAGACGGTGGAAGAAGCGGTAGTTGACCTGCACCGCCGGAGCCTCGGTGCACGCCGCGATGCACTCGACGTCCTCGAGGGTGAACATGCCGTCCGGGGTCGTGCCACCGGAGCGGATGCCGAGGGTCGCCTCTGCGTGCTCGAGCAGTTCCTCGCCGCCCAACAACTGACACGAGATGTTGGTGCACACGTTCAGGCAGAACTTGCCGACGCTGTGACGCTTGAACATCTCGTAGAAACTGGCCGTGCCCAACACCTCGGCCGAGGTACACCCGACGAGCTCGGCGACGTGCGCCATGGCGTCGTCGGCCAGGTACCCGTCCTGCTCCTGGGCCAGGTGACACAGAGGGATCGTCGCGGACTTCGGTCGCGGGTACCGGGCGATGATCTGCCGCGCGAGCGTCTCGTTCTCGGCCGACAGTCGGCTCATCGGTCCACCTCACCCATGATCGGGTCGACGGAGGAGATGATCGCCACGGTGTCGGCGAGGAAGGAGTCCTTCATGAGGTGGGGGAGGGTCTGCAGGTTCACGAAACTGGGTCCACGGATGTGCATCCGATAGGGCTTCGACGAGCCGTCCGAGACGATGTAGCAACCCAGCTCGCCCCGGGGGCTCTCGACCGCCACGTAGACCTCACCCTCGGGCACCTTGAATCCCTCGGTGAAGATCTTGAAGTGGTGGATGAGTGCCTCCATCGACTCGTCGATGCGAGCACGCGGCGGCGGGGTCACCTTCTTGTCCTGGCTGCGGTAATCGCCGCCGGGCATCTTGTCGATGATCTGGCGCACGATGCGAATCGACTCGCGGATCTCCTGCAGGCGGATCGCGTAGCGGTCGAAGCAATCGCCGTAGGACCCGGCGATGACGTCGAACTCGACCTGGTCGTAGCGCAGGTACGGCTGGTCACGGCGCAGGTCCCAGGCGTAGCCGGTGGACCGCAGCAGCGGGCCGGTCGCTCCCAGCGACAGTGCCTCTTCTGCGGTGATCACACCGACACCCTGCAGGCGTTCCCGCCAGATCGGCTGACCGGTCATGAGCAGGTCGAACTCGGCCAGGCGGCCGGGGATGATGTCGAGGATCGCGGACAGCTGCTCGTCCCATCCACCGGGCAGGTCCGCCGCCACACCGCCGGGGCGGATGTAGTTGTGGTTCATGCGCAGGCCGGTGACGGCCTCGAAGAACCGCAGCACCTCTTCGCGCTCACGCCAGCCGTAGAGCATCATGCCGACGGCACCCAGGTCCATGCCGTTGGTCGCCATGAACAACAGGTGCGAGCTGATGCGGTTGAGCTCGCACATCAGCATCCGGATCCACTGTCCGCGCTCGGGCACCTCGATGCCCAGCAGTTCCTCCACCGCGAGCGAGAAGACCAGCTCGTTGAACAGCGGACTGGCGTAGTCCATGCGCGTGACGTTCGTGGGGCCCTGGAGGTAGGTGAGCTCCTCGCCCGTCTTCTCCATGCCGGTGTGCAGGTAACCGATGACCGGCTTGGACCGCAGGATCGTCTCGCCGTCCATCTCGAGCACGAGACGCAACACACCGTGGGTGGAGGGGTGCTGCGGACCCATGTTCATGATCATCCGCTCGCCCATGCCCTCCTTGGTCGGGGGCTGGTAGCCGGAGCGCTCTTCCGCCTCGGTCTCGGACATGCGCAGCACGGCACCGTCGCCGGTGAGGCGCACGAGTGCAGAGTCGAGAGTGGAGATGTCGGTGGTGGTCATGTGGCGGTCATCTGGCGTTCGGTGAGCGGGTGGGCACGGAGGAACAGTTCGCTCAGCGAGCGGAACTGACACCCTTGAACTGGACGGGGATGCTTCCCACGTCGAAGTCCTTGCGAAGTGGGTGCCCGTCCCACTCGTCCGGCATCAGGATCCTCGTCAGGTCGGGATGACCATCGAAGGTGATGCCGAACATGTCGTACGCCTCACGCTCCGGATTCTCGACCGCGGGGTGCAATGGGAACAAGGTGGCGAGGCGAGCATCCGACTCCGGCACCTGCACGCGCACCCGACGACGGGTCCGGTCGGTGTGGTTCAGGAGCATCACGACGACCTCGAACCGCTCCGGTTCGACACCGACGGGAAGTGCCCGATCCGGAGCGAACGTCAGGTAGTCGACCGCACACAGGTCCAAGCACGCCCAGTAACCCTCGACGCGCAGGCGGGTCACCAGATCCACGTACTCCTCGCGAGACGGGTGGAGAACCGTCTGGCCCCGTGAGTAGGTGACCGGCACGCCGTGCAGCAGTTCCACCTCGACGACGGCGAGTTCGTCCTCTGCCGCCCCGTCCTCTGCCGCCCCGTCCGCTCCCGGGTCGACAGTGAGGTCGTCGGCCATCACTTGCGACCGATGCTGAGCGTCGCCGGGGTGGCGAGCGCCGGCTGCTCGGGGAGGATCAGCTCGTCGAGGTGTACACCTGCGCCCGCGCCGGTGACCTCACGGCGGCGCATGATCTCACCGTTGTCGATCAGGCCGTGCAACGTGACGATCGCATGGAGCAACGTCTCGGGGCCCGGAGGGCAGCCGGGTGCGTAGACATCCACCGGAACGATGGTGTCGACTCCCTGGACCAGTGCGTAGTTGTTGAACATGCCGCCCGAGGAGGCGCACACACCCATCGAGATGACCCACTTGGGTTCCATCATCTGGTCGTAGATCTGGCGTAGCACCGGTGCCATCTTCTGTGAGACACGCCCGGCGACGATCATGATGTCGGCCTGACGCGGGGACGCGCGGAACACCTCCATGCCGAAGCGGGCGAGGTCGTAGTGCGGACCACCCGCCGCCATCATCTCGATCGCGCAGCACGCCAGACCGAACGTGGCCGGCCAAGAACTGTGCGAGCGTGCCCAGCGGATCAGGTCTTCGACCCGACCGGTCAGGAAGTTGTGCTCCATCCCGGCGAGGCCGTCCGCCTGTACGTCGGCGACGAGTCCCATCAGGCGACCTCACGCGTGGCGTCGCCGATGCGCTCGCCGGCCTCACGACCGTCGGCGCCGACACGACGGATGGTCGTCTCGGTGGTGCGGTCGCTGGCGAGCAGGAGTGACGACCTGCGCAGGTGCTTGACCGGACCCCAGTCCAACGCACCATTGCTGATCAGATAGAGGAACGACTCGAACACCGCAGCGGAGAAGATCAGGATGGCGATGATCCCGTAGCCACCCAGCTCTCGGTACACCGTCGTGAACGGGTAGAAGAAGATGATCTCGATGTCGAACACGATGAAGATCATCGCGATCAGGTAGAAGCGCACCGGGAACCGCTCCGGCGGCTCGGTGGTGTCGACGATGCCGCACTCGTACGGCATGACCTTCGCGGCCGTCGGTCGAGACGGCATCAGGATCTTCGAGGTCAGAAGGCTGATCGCGCCGAAACCCGCCGTGAGCATCAACAGGGCGATGAGCGGGAGGAACTGCGCCATGGTCAGGTCGCCTTCGGGTCCCACGCGGCGCGCACTGCGGTGGCGCGCTTGTCGCGGGTGTGCAGCATCCAGGTGAACGCCACGAACAACACACCCGAGAACAGCGCGAACAGCGCCGGAATCACTCGCTTGTTGCCGAGGTTGCGCTCGAGGACCACGGTGATGGTCGATGCCGAGGTCTCGATCTCGGCAGCCGGCGGGGCCTCGCCCGGCGCCACAACGACGTCGACGTTCTTCTGCAACGTGATCGCCGCGAAGGTGGTGGGGTTCTTGACCTGGATGGTGGTCTCGATGCGGCGCCAGGCGCTCTCGAGAACGCTGCGCTCGCCGTCGATCGTCTCGGGCTCGGCGGCCGACTTGCCCCCGTAGAAGAAGACGTCCTTGATGGTGTAGTCGCCGGGCCCCGTCGTGGTCCCGAACACCTGTGCCTGCGCGACCGCGG
>Ga0105047_10019130_pt1 | contig 10583 bp, 6 predicted proteins | sample MAT04_FD_78384 | JGI IMG/M metagenome (GOLD analysis project Ga0105047, IMG submission 78384) | Freshwater microbial communities from Lake Fryxell liftoff mats and glacier meltwater in Antarctica - MAT-04 (megahit assembly) | ecosystem: Environmental > Aquatic > Freshwater > Ice > Liftoff... | reverse complement strand
ATATACGCATTGAATGGCGCACTTGCGTGGGCCTCTCGCGCCGCAGCCGAACAACTCGCAAAGGCTTCCACCACGCTGAACACTGCGCTGGATTCAGTTCAAAAAGCGGTTGATGCGATCGCTGATGCCTCCGAGGAAATAGCCACCGCACTTGCTCAACAGCTGCAAAACAGCGGAACGCAAACGCTGGAATGGCAGCGTATTGCGACGCAGTTTGAGGCCACTGCGGCCGCTGCGCGTCTAGCTTGGAGCCAGTATCAAGAGCGTTTCGAAGGTGTTGATGAGGCGTTGTCTGGCGCCATTACGCAAATCGTTTCCGCCGCAAGTAGCAATGCGGAACGAATCAACGACTATGCGAGCAAAGTTGATGCAAACCTCGGTCGGGCGGTCGATGGCCTCAAAGGCGCCGTGGAGCAGCTCGACGAATTGCCCGATGCGATACGTGAAGCTGCAGCAGCCTGGAAGGCTCGCTAAGCGGTGCCCCGCCTGACATCACGTCGAGCAAGCGATGCGGAGGACGATGAAGGATACTTCATCAGCATGTCCGACATGCTGACAGGGTTGCTGTTTATCTTCATAATCCTGCTGCTCTATTTCGCGCAAACGTTCCAGAAAACGACACAAGAGCTTACAGGTGCTAACGAGGCTCGGACAAAACTGCTAAAAGAAATTGAGCTTGAGATGAATAGGGCGGGGTTCGGCGCAAAGGCTTATCCTGCTGAGGGTGTTCTTCGCCTCGAAAATATTGCAATGTTCGACCCTGATAAAGCTGATCTCTTACCTGATGGTGAAAAAGCAGTAGATAAGCTGGCTCATTTATTTCTGGCGAAACTGCCATGTTATTCTCACGTAAAAATCGGCGCGAGAATACCGCCCTGTCCGCCGTCCAGGCACAGTGGCCAATATATCGACACGATACTGATTGAGGGACATACGGACAACAAGCCGCGGCTCGCACAAAATAACAGAGATACAAATATAGATTTGTCTGCCAATCGTTCAATATCGACTTACGAACGATTAAGACTAACAAACAAAAACAGTATTGACGACTTGGTTAATCGAATCCAAAGTGCAAATGGGGTCGAACTAGATTATCCTATTCTTAGCGTGAGTGGCTATGGCTTTACACGCCCTCGGCCAGATTCGCGTTCTGACAGCGAGATCGATCGCCGACGAAACCGGCGAATCGATATCCGATTCCTGATGGTTACCCCAGGGGCGGTGCCGCCAACAATGATGTCAGCGAAATGAAGGACAACTCGCTTTTTGCTGCCATAGCGCGAGTGAGGGCGATGGGAGGCTCTTGGCCTAAGCCTCCGGACAATCCAGCAGCCACAGCTCATGCCGCTGACAGTTTTAGCGAGTGGGAAGCTGGCCGAAGTGCAGGTACGGAATCTGCGGCTGCCCTGATAAGTCGCATGCGGATTGTCGACCCAACTACACTGCATAGACGCGACTTGCGACGCACAATCCATCCTGGATGGGCACTCCTTGATCGCGAAGACGACGGCAACCTTGCTTGGCTGCTGCAGCTGCTTGATGCCGCGATCTCATTGGGACGCCGACCAATGGACCGTGCCGTGGTTGCCACCTGGCTGGATGTGTTTCCGGAAGGTCCGGGTAGTGCACAACTGGCGGCTGCGGCTGCGATGGCGGCCAATCGCCATGACTGGCCTTATGCTCCTGCCGGTCAACGCTTTTCGCTATGGGAAAGGGTCAGTGGCGCTGCAGCGCTAGGCCGAGAAATGCTGGCGAATGCGGATACCGATGTGGCTTTGAAAAGCGTGGCGCTTAGGCCCGGCCACTACACAGCCGGCATCGTTATTGCTGGGCTGGAAGCTGCGGCAATAGATGTTGCAAACCGAACCGGAACAGCTGCCGAAATTGGATGCGCCACACTATTGGACATATCGGAGCGCATCGGCATTGCGGGTACTCAGCGCGCATTGGTAGTGCGTGCTCTATTGCGACCATGGCGCCAATCAGCACCACCCGAGGGTTTACGCCGGCGGATCCAGCGTTTTGTGGTCACCAGAGTAGGCGATCCGCGAGGTAGTGAAGCCCCATGGACCCAGCTGGCACGGCAACTGGCCAGCCGCGGATTTTCAGCAGAGACCGATGATTTGGCGGTAATCATTCGACGTTGGCTCGTTAAAGACACATTCGATTTGTTCTTTAGATTGGTTGGACGTACGACCGACGATCCGGGCCAATGGAAACGTCGCGACGGCTTCTGGCGTCGGTATCTCGAGAGCGACCTGGTTACAAACGCGTGGTTTATTCTTGGCGACGATGCAAAACGTGCTTCTCGGGCTGACGGAGGCCAACTCGACGCAGCGGGCGGCCATGGCGAACTCCAGTCGGGCGCGATGTCGGATCAATCCGCACTTCTGATGCAAATCGGCGACCTAACGATTGCGGAATGGAGCAGCAACGGTAGCTGCTGCTTTTGGCGACCTGGCGCGGAACGAGCGCCAATTTTCGGTTCAAGAAAATTTGACGGCGTTTATATGCGCGCAGCAGAAGTTATGAAGTCGCTGGCTCGCCGGCAAGCCCAGAGGGAGGGGCGCCGATTGTGGATAGCTCTCCCGCATACTGGATCATGGGAGTATAAGTTCGCTGAGCACATCAGGAACCCGCATGCCGAAAAATGGCAGTGGCATGGCTGACAAGTTCCTCGCGACCTTTACCAATGATGGCGGAACGCGCATCCAGCTTCTGCGTGAAAAGGCAGCGCGCTGGCCTCAAAAGCCGCAATTAGTCCCGGTCGCGACCGTAGATTGGCCGACATCTGCGATGGCCGCAGCAGCTATACCGCTTCTCGATTTGACCTCTCGGGGTGATGCGGAAGACGAGGGACAGTCGATCGTTTTACCGCCATGTGTGCTTGCCGGGCTCGATGAGCCCCACGCCTTGAGCATTGGATTGCCGCCAGCAGCGCCGCTTGTGCTGCAGCTGGATAGCCAAGGCCTGATTGTCGACAACGATTTCCGCATACTTCACCGTTGGCAGCGCAGCAGCGGGCAGGGCGTCGCTGTCACGGTTCGTGGAGCCCACGCGATGGTGGGTGGCAAGGATTATCGACTTCCTCAGCCGTTGTTCGGCCTCGTCGCGGCCGCGGAAGCGGTCAACGCTGCTGAGGGGCTTCCAGCTCGGCAAGCTGCTTTCGCAGAACTTCGGCAGCAGCTCGCTGGCCATGACGAGCATGTTGCCGTTGATGGCTGGCTCCGAACCACCCGAGTCGCTTTTGCGGGCAACTTCTCTCTGTCGCTGCGGGGAGACGATTTTGACCCAGTTCTCTTCTCACCGGCACTCGGTTCTGCGGCAAACGAAGGCATGGTTCCGGACGAGGGCGAGGACAGCGTTCTTTCACCGGACCAGCAGGCCGATTTTGCGCGGCAATTCAGAGCCAATGGCGGCCGTCGCAACGCCTGGCTGCTGCGTGACGGATTATTGCTCTTCACTGACCCGGGTCTCGCGAAGGCCCTCACGGTTGTAGGAGAGAAGCAGCGCGCCCCCGCTGTCGAACGGCGGCGTTTTGCTGCCAGCCCTCGGCGTGCCATTGCCGAAGCGCTCGGGGAGGATGCGGCTCCAGATTTGGAAGCGCTTTTCATCGAAACCAGCCAATACTCAGAACGGGTAATTGGTATCGATCCTTGGCGTAAACCGGTGCTGCCATGGATTAAGCCACGGCCCAACTCATGGTTACCCGACAGCTTCGGCCTGATGGTCGGCGAAGGCGATACGCAGCAGCGATTTGAAATTCCGCCTGCTGAAGTTAGCGCGGTGCTGGCACGGATTGAAGCGGCGGCCGCGAATGGCGAAACTGAAATCAAGATCGGTGATGTGCTGGTGCCGACCACACCGGCTACCATAGCCGCGCTGAAAGACTTGGCGCAGCTCGTGTCCTCGACCCTGGCTGACTCTCAGAAGCCCGACGCGCCCGCTGCTGTCGCCGACAAATACTTCCTGCAGATCAACGACAATCTCGAAGACCTTGTTTACGCGCCGCTCACCCGCGCGTTTGCTGTTCCGTCAGCGCCGGCGGAAGTGCCTGCCAGCGTCACAACCACGCTTAAAGCGCATCAGATCGACGGGTTCCGCTGGCTGGCGGACGCATGGCGAAGTGGGCGGCCTGGCGTGTTACTCGCTGACGATATGGGTCTCGGCAAGACACTGCAAACCTTAGCGTTTCTTTGTTGGCTCCGCAACCAGGGCGTTTCTCAACCGTTCCTGATTGTAGCACCCACCGGCCTGCTCGCGAATTGGCGGGAGGAAATCTCGCGTCATTTGGCGCCTGGCGCCCTTGGTGAGATCGTTTCGGCATATGGCTCTGGTCTCTCCGCAATGCGCACGGGCAAAGGGACCGACGTAGCTAGCGGCGCGGCAACGCTCGATGTGCAGGGCTGGGCCGAGGCCGGCATCGTGCTGACGACCTACGAAACCCTGCGTGATTACCACGTTAGCCTAGCGAGGAGCGATTTTGCCGTCGTCGCCTTCGACGAGGCGCAGCGGATCAAGAACCCGGCCGCCCAGATCACTCGCGCAGCCAAAACCATGCGCGCCCGGTTCAACGTCGCTTTGACCGGCACACCCGTCGAGAACCGCCTTCAAGATCTCTGGTCGATTACAGACGTCGTGCACCCCGGCCTTTTGGGTTCGAGCAAGGATTTCGAGGGCACGTATGGCACGGCCGATATCGACACACTAAAAACGCTCAACACCCGCCTGACGGTCGCCGCAGCGCCCTGGCCGCCGTTCATGCTGCGACGGATGAAGGCTGATCATGTGGAAGGCCTGCCCGCCAAACGATTGAACGAATGCGTTGAAACGATGCCGCCGATGCAGGCAAATGCCTATGCGGCGGCGGTCAATCGCGCCCTGGCGCTGCGCGACAGTAGCGACAGCGTCGCCATCCTCGAAACCCTCGCTCGGCTCCGCTCCGTGTCGCTCTGCCCGGTGCTGCCCCAGCCTGGTCCGAACTTCGCGGACAATTCGGCTCGGTTGAAGGCCTGCTTTGCCGTTCTCGCCGACATTCACAAGCGCGGGGAGAAGGCCCTGATCTTCTGCGAGTCCCTTGCTCTGCAACCGTTGCTGGCTGCAGAAATTCGCCGCCGCTTCGCCTTGGAGCATCCAGTTTCCTGTATTTCCGGTGAAGTCGCCGGCGACCAGCGCCAGCGTCTGGTCAGCCAGTTTCAACATCGCCCGCTTGGCTTTGACGTCATGATTCTATCGCCACGCGCTGGCGGCGTTGGCCTTACCATTACCGCCGCAAACCATGTCATCCATCTGACCCGTTGGTGGAACCCGGCGGTGGAAGATCAAGCCACCGATCGCGTTTATCGCATCGGGCAAACCCGGGATGTCGACGTATGGGTGCCAATTGCCGAACACCCGGACCCGGCGCTTTCTGCCGCCAGCTTCGATCGCAAACTCGCAGATCTGCTCGCCCGCAAGCGCAATCTGGCGCAAGGCCTGTTGATCGAACCCGAAACCGCTGGTGACGCAGAGGATCTGCTAGGTGCCGTGCTGAGCGCTGAGCCGCCGATCGAGGTTGCGCCAGAACCAACCGTTGAGCAGCCAACCGCACCCGAGCCGGAAGCGCCGCCACCTGCTGCGGCCAACCCGCCGCAAGCGCCGGTCCAAGCACCAGTTGCTCCCATCCCCTCACCGCCCACGTCCCAGATCCCGCCCTTCCGGCGACAGAAGATTGTCGCCGGCAGCACTCCGTCGCTTGCCATTTTCCTAGAAGCCCTCGCCCCTGCAGGCCCGGCCTTCATCACGATCGAAGACCCCTATGTCGCCGGCAGTCGCGCCAGTTGCCGGGCCTTTGCCGAATTTCTCGCAGGGCTGGTTGCGGGTGGGGCCAAGATCGAACGGGTGGCGCTGACGTGCTTTGATAACGACAGCATCGAAACACCCTTCGTCAGCCAGCAGCAGCAATCGCAAACCCTCGCCGAAGCGATTGCGCACTACCAGCTGCAAAATCTGCGCTTCTATCCCGATTTCGTTTCGCGCCGGGTCAACCGGCTGCACGATCGCTGGGTGGAGGCACGGCTGGCGTCGGGCAACAAAATCTACTGGGATATCGGACGCGGTATCGATGGCTTCATGTCGCCGCGCCACGATTGCATCGTCACCCGCACGATGGACATTGGTTGACACCGGTTGGCCCAGCACCCTCCCTCGTCCCTACTCATAGCTACTCGTGACTGAAACGACAATTCAGAGGGTAGAAAATGAAGTGAAATCCAGTATCGAACGTCCGTCAATCACCAGCTTGGCCAAAGCGTCGAATTTCAATCCGCTTGCCGTCGAGGGTAAGTATGAAAAGCGCCAAGGTACGCTCGATTTTGACAGTGCCATAGTGCATCTGACGATGGTGGTTGGCGCATAAGATCATGATGTTCGTAGCTGACAAAGAGCCGACTTCCAGCGCCGAAACGGGCGTCGCGTGGTGAGCTTCAACATATGGTTCGCCATCTGCCTTGATGAACCCGACAGGCTCCATTCCAAGCACTTCGCAAATCTGGCATTTGAAGCTGTAGGCGCGCTTTAAGCGGGCGCCGATCGTGCCCCGTTCTATCATCCTGCTAATGCGTTGGCGAACCGCTGGCGCTCGATCCAACAGCTTCCGCTCTGTATCCGACAGGTCATCCTCTGCAGACGGTTGTGAAGTAGGCGTTGAGGTCGCGCGCAAGCCCTCGGCCCAGCTGCGAACGGCGTCTTCGCGCACGACGATTTCTTTATTCCAAGGTATCGCCGCCTGCCCGGGAAGCAGTCGTGCATTGACCCTGACCTCATCAAAAACTGCGTTGGACCAACGGAAGCTCTGGGCTGCCAGCCGCATGTTCGGTACGGGAAAAGCCCAATTCCGCCCTTCTTGCGACCATGCATTAGCGAAGTGTTCGACTACACATAGGCCCAGCGGCGGCACGCCGGCCTGGTAACATGCGAAGTCGAGGCGAGATTGGATGTTGCCGAGTACGCGGCCATGCCGCGTAAGGTTGTTAAAGCCGAGCAAGGCGCCGATGTCGGCGTTGGTGTAGCCGTTCAATATGCCGCCGTGCTGGTTCGCCCGGTTAGAGAGCCAATCCAGGACGATCTCTGTGCGCTGCTGCGTCATCGTCCCCAAGTCGGCCGGCGGCTTTTCATTGTCGTTTGGCAGCCCGAGTGTGCGGCGTGCATACCACAAGGCGCGAGCAGAAAACTCAGCGGCATGGTCGACGATGATCTGTTCAAACGAAAGTGCCCTCATGTCGGCATCGTCGAGAACCGTGAAGCCTTGGGTGACTTTCGACTTGGCAACCGTCGCCTCCGCAGCTTCGATCAAACCGCGATTTGACAACAGTTGGAACGTGCGGGCAGCGCCTTTGCCGTCCCGCTTCTGAAGACCGACATAGCGGCCCACTGCATCGACGATGCGCTGCTCCGCGGGGCTGAGGTCATCGAGAACCAAGCCGGTCTTGTCGGCCACGACTGCACGACCGAATTCCGCATATTTATTTTCGATTGCAGCTTCGATTTCCGGCGACGCCGCCTTCTGCGCGTGGATGTTGCGCTCGAGGGTGTCCAGCTTGTCGATCGTAGAGACGCGCGCGATGGTCGTGAAAATGTCTTGCGCCATCAAGCCGGGCTTCCTGGAACAGAAGCTGTGGCAGCGGGTTCAATCGTGGGACCGATGATCCTTTGCATCAGCTCAAACATCGGCCGAAACACCTCAAAATACTCTTTTGGCAGCAATGGGATAGTCTCCTTTGCAAACCGCTCCTTCTGGGCATCTGTTCGGATTGTGATCTTGAGCCCGCCCCCTGGCGTTGGTTCGGAGTCAAAAAACTCGGCCGTCCGCGCATCGCCGTAAAACAAATGTTCGATTTCGCAGAGCGAGTCCCCGCCGAAGCTTTCACCAGAGGTGCCATTCTTGAAGACTTGTGCGCGGATCTGGCCGTTCGCCGGAACGGGCAGCAGAAGTGCGTAGGCACTCTGATCGCGAACCTTGATGCAGGCTCCGGACGCAATATCCTCCTGTATCCGTTCGCCGGCGATCCCATTCCAGTGGTCGTAAGCCTTGTCGATATCGAACAAACCAAAGACCGGCCGGCCACCCATTTCGCGGGTGATGCGCGGGTCCTGGATCAGCTGTTTCAAATAGGAGCAACTGAACGCGTAAAACGGGATGAAGGGTGGCTCCGCGTCATACAGCTTGTGCCAGGCCTCTCTAATGATGATCGGATCGATGCTGCCTTCGGTGAACAGCACCGGTTTATGCTCGATCTGGATCGCGTTGACGATGCTAAGGAGTTGCTCCTCCTCGGTGTAGCGGATGAGCCTGGCACTCAATCGTTCAATCGCAACTTTCTTGGGGATGGCGTTGCAGATCACCCTGCCATTCTTGATTTCGAAGTATTTCACCTTCCGCTCAAGGCTCGGGATCAAGGTCGCGGCACTGTGGCTGCTCATCAAAATATGGTTGGTCCGCGCCGCGGCTTCAGAGATTTCGCCGGTTTGCTTCAGGAATTCAAATTGCCATTCGGGGTGAAGGAATGCGTCCGGTTCATCGAGCAGGGTAATGCAGTTGCGGTCCTTGAACAGCTCGGCAATCGCAAACAGATAGACCGACTGGAATTGACCATCGCTAAAATAGCTCAGGTCGGAAAGCTCCAACCCTTCCAGGGTGACATCCATTGAGATGTCATTGAGCATGTCCATGATTCTCAGATTGTTGAACAGCTGGAACATCTCATCCCAGGGGCGCTCCCCGAACACCCGTCGAAAGAGCGCGACATTGATCGGAATTTCGTACTGATTGGTATCGCGATTGTGCAGCGTTCCGGGCGTAGCGCCGCCTTGGATGCAGCTGACGAGATCATCAAGAAAAACCCGGGTGACACCGGCCAATCCCCAGAAAAGGTCGCCAGGCTCAAGATGATCATACTGCTTTCGGGACGCGAAAAGGGGCTGGCTGATCTGTAACCTTACGGTGGTCCCGGTGCCGAGGATGCCCAGCTTGGCGCACAAGAATTGCCTCGCTTGCCTTTCGTCAGGCAGCAAAAGCAACAGCAGGATCAGCAGCTTCTTGTAGTCAGGGCCTATACCGATGAAGGCGGGGCTGTCGGCCATATCTGCGCCGCGGATCCGTTTGCGGAAGCGATCCTCGTACCGCTTGACCAACCCGGCGACGTTTGGATTCTGTCCCGAGTAATAGACAATGATGTTTGCAGGGAGAGGCGTCTGGCCGATGGTGCGCCGTTCCTTGCCATTGATTGACACCACACCCTTTTGCCACTCGATCGATGTGGTGGTGGTGTCCAGTTCGTAGCTGATGCGATAATCAAAGTCGGGATCAGCGCCGCGGCGACCGAAATCGTATAGGTGGTCGAAAATCTCGATCAGGGCTTCCAGGAAGTTGGATTTTCCCGAGCCGTTCCGACCGACAAAAATGTCGATGAAGCCCTCACCGTCAAACCCTATCGAGAAATCCCGGAGGTTCTTGTACTGGCTGATCCAGACTGACCTAAGACGCACCGTCCGCTATCCTTTCGCCGGCTTCACGAACGTCAATTGAGCGTCGAGCAGGAAATAGGCGTAGATTGCAGCCTGTACGGCAGGGCGATCCTGGGCAACGCGCACCAATCGCTCAACCGCTTCCAACCGTTCGAACCCGCTATCAGAGCGATCTTCTGGCTCGCTTGCTGGCCCAAGGCTTAACCGCTCGGGATCTGCGAGCTCACCTTCGCGACGAAAGTGGTCAACGACCTCGCGCATTGCCTGCTGGTTCTCCGCCCTGCTGCGTGGCTTCTCTAGCAACTGGCTGAGCCAGTTTTGGCCGGCTGGGAATCGTCGGTCGAACTGCCGGCCTTGGGCTGAGAATACGGCGGCCCAGGAGGCGCCGGCATAGAAGCTGACATGATGATGAGCAGTAAGGTCCGGCAGTTGGATCTCGCCGGGGGAAAAGATGGCAGAGGCTTCGGCGATGATGGTTCCCGCAGCCGAATGCGTTGAGAGAGCAGTCGGATCTTCGACCTGGCTTGTGGCATAGACAACGGCCTTGCCCGTGGCGACCAGGGTCTGCAGGGCTCTGTGCTGGGCGTATTGCCGGCTGCGGTGCAAGTTCATGCGGTAGACCGGCTTCGCACTGAACCATGGCGTGCCAAACTCCCCGGCGTTGGAACGCGTCATCACTTCGGAGCGCTTGAGCTGGATGAACAGCGGGATCGCGCCGTCCATGGCGACTTCAACGTCATAGCCTTTGGTGCCTTCATCATATTGGCTGATGAAATCAGGCGCTTTGGGAAACCGACCGCCATGGGTGTGGCGCGTTTCCAGTTCCCGCAGGAAGCAATAGCCGAACGACAGCTCTGAAAAATCGGGATAGGCCATCAGGCGGCGGCCTGTTCCACGATGGCGTCGGCGAGGTGGCGTTGGGTCTGGGCGGCGTCGGCGAGGCGGGTTTTGAGTTGGTCGCAGAGGGCCATGAGGGCATCTACTTTGGCAACGATGCGCGCCTGTTCGGCAACCGGCGGCACAAATATGTTGGCTTGCTCGACTTGCTTGGATGAAATGTGTGGAACGCCGTTGCT
>Ga0105047_10019129_pt1 | contig 10583 bp, 8 predicted proteins | sample MAT04_FD_78384 | JGI IMG/M metagenome (GOLD analysis project Ga0105047, IMG submission 78384) | Freshwater microbial communities from Lake Fryxell liftoff mats and glacier meltwater in Antarctica - MAT-04 (megahit assembly) | ecosystem: Environmental > Aquatic > Freshwater > Ice > Liftoff... | reverse complement strand
CGTCCGACGTGCTGAACGGACAGTTCGCCCAGCAGCTGCTTCGAACGATCGAGCACTTCGCGGGGGACGCCTGCCAGTCTGGCGACGTGGATGCCGTAACTTCGATCCGTGCCGCCTTCGACGATGCGGTGCAGGAAAATCACCTGGTCTTCCCATTCGCGAACGGCGACATTGAGATTCCGCACGCCGCTGAAACGCTGGGAGAGGTCGGTCAGTTCGTGATAGTGTGTCGCAAAAAGCGTGCGGCATTTCAGCTCGGCCGCGATGTGTTCGGCGATCGCCCAGGCAAGGGACAGCCCGTCCAGCGTGCTGGTGCCCCTGCCGATCTCATCCAGGATCACCAGGCTGCGGTCGGTCGCGTTGTTCAGGATGTTCGCCGTCTCGGTCATTTCGACCATGAAGGTGGATTGACCCGAATGCAGTTCATCGCTTGCGCCGATGCGGGTGAAGAGGCGATCCACCACACCCACAGTGGCACTTTTCGCGGGAACAAATGCGCCGATCTGTGCCAGCAGCACGATCAGTGCCACTTGGCGAATGTATGTGGATTTACCGGCCATGTTGGGACCCGTGATGAGGGCGAGGGAATCGTTTGCAACGAAAGTCGTATCGTTTGCCACAAACTCACTGCCCAACTGCTGTTCCAGCACCGGATGCTTGCCATCGACAATCTCCAACAGCCGATCATCTACGACCTTCGGGCGGCAATAGCGCCTTTCCTGCGCCAGTGACGCCAGCGACGTCAGCACATCCAGCTGCGCCAGGGAATACGCCAGTTCCTGCAGCGCGCTGACATGCGGCAGAAGCGTCTGTCGGATCTGCTCGAACAACTGCTGTTCGAGCGCGATCGCCTTGTCCCGCGCACCCAGGGCTTCATTCTCAAAATCCTTCAGTTCCGCTGTGATATACCGTTCAGAATTCGTCGTGGTCTGCTTCCGCGTCCAACCGGCACCGACTTTGTCCTTGTGGGCGTTGGTGACCTCAATGTAATAACCGAAGACCTTGTTGTAGCCGACTTTCAAGGTGGAAATGTTAGTTTCACTGATCAGTCTCGCCTGATATTTCATCAGCCATTGCTGAGAATTCGTGCCGATATCGCGGAGATGATCGAGTTCGGCATCGAACCCGTTGTTGATCACGCCCCCTTCCCTAAGATGGGCGGCGGGGTCGGGCAGAATCGCGGAGACGACATACTTCGCCTGCTCTTCGCAGAACGATCTTGCCTGCGTCAGTTCCGGGGCAACCACCTTCGCGCCCGGCAACGATTCCACTTCATCAAACAGCTTGGGCAGCGACGCGAGACACTTCCCCAGCCCGCTGACATCCCGCGGCGATGCCCGCCCAACCGTCAGCCGGGCGACAATCCGCTCGATATCGCAGATAGAATCCATCGCATCCACGATCTGTCGCAACGTCGCGGGCGCATCCAGCAGCGCCGCGATGGCATCCTGACGCGCGGTGATATGTTCGATGTCTTTCAAAGGAAATCGCAGCCATTGTCGCAATAGTCTGCCGCCCATGCTGCTGCGGGTCCGGTCGATGACTGAGAGAAGCGAACCTTCAGATGTCCCGCCGCGCACCGTCCGGTCAATCTCCAGCGAGCGATAGCTGGATGGATCAATCGCCAGGTGATCTTCCACCACATGCCTTCGCGGCGGACGCAGATGATCCAACTGTGTCTTCTGGGTTTCTTCAAGGTAAGAAACGATCGCCGAGAGTGCGAAAATCGCCGGATCATCCTCGGCAAATCCGAATCCCGCCGGGCTGCGGGTTTTCCACTGCCGCTGAAGCACTTCCGCGCCATGATGCGCCGTGAATTGCCACCCCGGACGAACAGTGATTGCGTTCAGTCCCAGCGCCTTGATCCGCGCCGCAATATCGTGCGGCTGACCCGAGGGCAGCTCGGGCACGAGAATCTCCGCGGGCTTTAATCGGGCGATTTCATCCAGCACCTGCCCTTCCGATCCGCTCATTCCCACGCACGCGCCCGTGGATAGTTCCGTCCACGCCAACCCGGCTTTGTATCCATCCGCCTTCGTGACAAAGAACGCGACGGCGGCGAGGAAATTATCGCTCCGGCCGTCCAGAAGTGGGTCGTCCGTCAGCGTGCCGGGCGTCATCAGACGGGTGACTTCGCGGTTGATGATTCCCTTGCCACCAGTCGCATCTTCCGTCTGCTCGCAGATCGCCACCTTGTGGCCCGCCGCGATCATCTTGCGGAGATATCCTTCGACCGCATGAAACGGCACGCCCGCCATCGGAATGGCATCTTCCGCATCCAGCCCCCCGCGAGAACGGGAGGTCAGCGTCACCCCAAGAACTCGATTCGCCGTCTTCGCATCCTCCCAGAACATCTCGTAAAAATCGCCCATCCGGAAAAACAGAACGTAATCCGGATACTGTGTTTTGTACTGCACGTACTGCCGCATCGCCGGCGTAAGCGAGGCGGCATCGGGATATTGGCTTGGGGGCTTGGACATCCGTCGTACCCAATTTACACGGTCAGGGAATGATTCACCATTTCGGATTTCGGATTGCCGATTTCGGTTTGAATTACCGTCTGGCCCGTTTGCTCCGTTCCGCATCATTCCGCATCCGCGAGCCGCAACTCCAAATTCCGCAATCCGAAATCCGCAGTATCATTGATTCGTAAGCCCGGTCATCCGATGATTCAACATCCCATGATTCGTCCCGCGCGTATCCACGACGTCCCCCGGATGTCGGACATCATCAACTCACATGCGGAGATGGGAAAGATGCTCTTCAAAAGCTATTCCCAGCTCTACGAAGCGCTGCGCGATTTTGCCGTCTATGAACTGGATGGAGAGCCTGTCGGAGTGGTGGGGTTGGCGATCATCTGGGCGGATCTCGCCGAGGTGCGGTCACTCGCAGTCAACGAAAAATTTCGAGGCCGCGGAATTGGAAGCGATCTGGTGAAGTGGTGCATCGACGAAGCCCGCCGTCTCAGCATTCGCCGGCTGATGTCACTGACCTACGAGCAGAGATTCTTCGAAAAACTGGGGTTTGAGGTTGTCGCCAAGGATACACTGCCACTGAAGGTCTGGAGCGACTGCGTGCGCTGCCCGAAGAACATGAATTGCGATGAGATCGCAATGGTGAAAACGCTGGAAGACGTTCCGCCCTCGACCGTACCAGAGGCCCCGCCCACCCCGCGCGGAGTGAGTATTCCCGTCCTGCCGATTTATGAGGAAGACTGAGAAACGATGCCACCGCCGTCCAACTTTGCGCATCGGACGGCGATCGCGTCGACAGGATTATTGTACATGAGTTGCGATCCAGGCGGATTCTGTTACTGTCCGCGGCGTCATGATCCACGAGAATCTTACAAAGTCCCTGGAACAACTTTCGGCGCGGATTATCGCCATCCGCGACTCTCTTTGACTTCCCCTCAAAATTAGCCCGTAAACACGAACTTGAAGAAAAGATGAACTCCGCCGACTTCTGGAATAACCAGGAGCGGGCAAAGGGCGTCGTTGTCGAGCTGAAGATTATCAAAGCCGTCACCGAACCGATCCTGAAACTGCTGGTCGAGCTGGAGGATGTCCGGGCGCTTTACGAACTGGGCACCGAAGCCGGCGACCAGGCGTCGCTCGAAGAAGCCGATCAAGCCCTTGCCAGGCTTGAAGCGAGAGGCGATGCCATCGAGTTGCAGGCGCTGCTTGACGGAAAGGCCGACCCGTACAACTGCTTCGTCACCATCCAAGCCGGCGCGGGCGGCACGGAGGCGCAGGACTGGGCAGACATGCTCGCCCGCATGTACCTCTACTTCTGGGACAAGCGCGGCTGGGATGTCTCGGAAATGGATCGCCAGTATGGCGAGCAGGCGGGAATCAAGTCGGCGACGTTCTACGTCAAAGGCGACTATGCCTTCGGCTTTATGCGTGCAGAGCACGGCACGCATCGACTGGTGCGGCCATCACCCTTCAATGCCCAGGGAAAACGACAGACCTCTTTTGCGAGCGTGTCAGTTGAACCTGAATTTCCTGAGGCGGAAACGTCCAAGGAAATTCCCGAGACCGAACTGGAGATCACCGCGTTCGTTCGCGCCTCCGGGCCTGGCGGTCAGAACGTCAACAAGGTCGCATCGGCATGCCGCATTGTTCACAAACCGACGGGACTGGCGGTAACCTGCTCGGTCGAGCGAAGCCTTCAGCAGAACAAGCGCCTGGCAATGAACATTCTTGCCTCCAAGCTGGAACTGCTGGAAGTCGCCAAGCGTGATGCAGAGTTAAAGGCTATCGTCGGTGAAAAAGGCCAGGCGGATTTCGGAACCCAGATCCGCAGCTACGTGCTGGATGACCGCCGCGTCAAAGATCATCGTACGAACCACGAGACGACCAACGTGGAAAGCGTGCTGGATCGCGGCGAACTGGATGCGTTTGTCGATGCGGAGTTGAGAAGACGAAAGTCGATTAAGAAGTAGCGGGCAGTGGGCAGTGGGAAGCCCCGGCGGTCTCTTCTGCCAGTTGCTGCTCGCCGACCTCACATTCCTCCCATCAGACACGCCAGCAATCCCTTCTGGAAATGCAGCCGATTCTCCGCCTGCGGGAAGACTAGCGATCCTGAGTGCTCCATCGCCGAGTCAGCAATTTCATAGCCTCGATACGCCGGCAGGCAGTGCATGATGATCGCATCCTTTGACGCGACCTCGATCAGCTTGTCATCAATGCAGAACCCTTTGAAGTCCTGCAGCCGTTTCTGCTTCTCGGATTCCTGGCCCATGGAAACCCAGGTGTCGGTGTACAGCACATCCGCGTCATGCGCGGCTTCCATGGGATCGTGTGTCGTCACCATGTCCATCGCCGGCACCTGCTGCATGATGCGATCGCAATCCGCGCTGGGCAGTTGATAGCCCGGCGGCGTGGCGATGGTGAATCGGACCCCGAACTTCCCGCACGCCACCATCAGCGATCGCGCGACATTGTTGCCATCGCCGATGTACGCGAGTGTCTTGTTCTCCAGCGTGCCAAAGTGCTCTTCCACCGTCATCAGATCCGCCATTGCCTGGCAGGGATGCGAGAGATCGGACAGCGCGTTAATCACCGGCACCGATGAGAACTTCGCAAGGATGTCCAATTTCGAATGCTCGAACACGCGTGCCATGATGCCGTCACACATGCTCGCAAGCACTCGGGCGACGTCGCGGGTGGGTTCGCGCTTCTCCAGCCCCACCTCCTCGTCCCGCAACAGCAAGCCTGTGCCGCCCAGGTGCGTCATGGCAACCGCAAAACTTACCCGCGTGCGAAGCGATGGCTTTTCAAAGACCATCGCCAGGGTCTTATCCGCGAGAAGATGGTCGTTTCTGCCCGTGGTCTTCAGTTGATGTTTCAACTGCTTCGACACGTCAAGGAAGTGGCGGAGCGTATCGGTGGAGTGATCGGAGATGGCGATGAAGTGTTTCATTGAATTTCGTGGCACGGGCGTCCCGCACGTGCCCAATGCTGCAAAGCAGCACATTCCTTGATTTTGTCGCCGAGGCGACCAATGCACGTGCGGGACGCCCGTGCCACAATGGACTACAACACAATCTCCGTCCCAATTCCCGACTCCGTATAAATCTCCAGCAGCAGCGAATGGGGAATGCGGCCGTCGATGATGTGGGCCTTGGTGGCGCCGCCCTTGAGCGCGGTCACGCACGATTCCACCTTCGGAAGCATGCCAGAACCAATTGCGCCACTTTTCACCATCTCATCAATCTCGGAAACAGTAATGTGTGAGATGCGTGATTCCGGATCATTCACATCTTTACGAATGCCATGCGTGTCGGAAACGACGACAAGCTTTTCCGCCTTCATCGCCGCCGCCACGGAACCGGCGGCGGTGTCAGCGTTGACGTTCAGCTTGCCGCCGAACGGGTCGCGGGCAATGGTGGCGATGACGGGGATCGAGTCTGCTTGCACAAGAAGTTGCAGCAATCGCGCGTTGACATTGGTCACCTCGCCCACCAGCCCCAAGTCAATCCGGCGATCGCCTTCGCCTTTCAGATAGGTCTTCTCCGCGAACAGCACGTTGCTGGCGAGCGAATGCAGCCCCATAGCGTCGCAGCCCTGCGACTGGATGAAGTTGGTGATAAAGCGGTTGATCTGATTGCACAGCACATGCTCGGCGATCGCCAGCGTGCGCTCGTCGGTGTATCGCCTGCCTTGCACCCATTGCGGGGTAAGGCCGGCTTTTTCCATCGCCTGGTTGATCGCCTTCCCACCGCCATGCACGAGCACCGGTTGCATGCCAACGTAGTTCATGAAGACAATGTCGGTGAGGATGTTGGCGAGGGCCGTCTCATCGTCCATAATCGATCCGCCGACTTTCACGACGACGGTTTTGTCGTGAAAGCGCTGGATGTAAGAGAGCGCCTCGACGAGTCCAGCTGCCTTGGTAATTGCCTCATTCATCGTTTACAGGCTTCCGTCAAAAGAGTGAGAGTGTAGAAACGCCCGAAAGTCGTGTCAAAACATGTCGTTGCCCGTTTTCGAAAACCTCTCCGCTTCCGGCACGCTGCAGATCCCCCTCAGCGTACGATCCGCAACCGTCGAAAGCGTGCAGCTGCGCGAGGATCAGCCGATGCAACGCCATGAACCGCTGGCGTCCGGCGCAGTTGAGAATGCCCATCTCGCGCTCTCGCCGGCAAAGGGAATGTGCGGCGTTCGCGGTGATGTCCAGTTAACCTCGGGCAACTGGGTTCCCGCGATGCCGTTCCAGTTGTCGGATGAATTCATCCCATCCATGAAACCGGTTGAAACGAACGAGAAGGTTGCTGAAGCACTGCGCGATGTTCGCACTGACAATCTTGCCGGCTGGATCGAACGCTTCCGCAACGCCGGGATTCATGCCCATCGCAGCGGCTCGCCAAGTCTGCTGGAACAACTGCTGCAGGCATTGAAAAGGCCGATTGATGTGGTGCTTTGCTCGGTCCTCGACTCGGATCCCAACGCCCCGCTGCAGTCGCTTCTGGCAGCGACGTTTCCGGTCGAGTTCACCACCGGCATCGCCGTCGTCGGCAAGCTGACCAGCGCCCGGCGCACCGCCGCGGCGATCGGGTCGATGCCGAATCGCTGGCTTCAACGATTCCGAAAGCGTCTTGAAGAACAGAAGATCGCTGAGATTTCACTGACCGGCGATTATCCCCTTTCCGATCCCTCCCTCCTGCTTTACGCGACTTTGAGCCGTAAGCTGCGCCCATTTCGACTTCCGACTGAACAAGGGGTGATCGTGCTTGACGTCGCCGCCGCCATCGCAATCGGACGATTCCTGTTGCTGAGTGAACCGATGACGCAGGTGCCGTTTGCCATTCACGACTGGCGATCGCGCCGCACGCGATATCTCATCACACCAATGGGTGTCAGCGTTGCCGACGTCCTGCGGCATTTTCAGATCAACCCGAGCCCGCTTACCCTTCGCGGCGGCGATTCGCTGCGCGACATCCGCATCTCGCCGCAGACTGTTATCGCCGGATCAGAACTGGTCATGCACGTATCGCAGGAAGAACCCGCGATCAATCCCAACCCCTGTTTACGCTGCGGCTGGTGCGTCGAGGTCTGCCCCACCGGCGTGCAACCCGCAGGGGTGCTCGAAGCCGCACAACGCAATGATCAGCATCTTGCCGAGCGAATGGGAATCGAAGCCTGCATCGAGTGCGGTCTGTGCAGCTTCGTCTGCCCGTCCAAACTGCCGCTGCTGGGGGCGATCAGGAAGATGAGGGGGAATTGAACGCGGAATTCTGAACGCGTAATGCGGAATGGAAACCACGCCGGTTTTTGCATTCCGCGTTCCGTGTTCCGCGTTGATCCACCCATTTATTCCGCGCTCCCCTTGCCAAAATCATACACCCACACGCGACCCGCCGGTTCCCATTCGATGAGTTCTTCGGGTTTGAAGAAGAGTTTCAACTCGCGCTCGGCGCTTTCGGCGCTGTCGGAACCGTGAATGAGGTTGAAGCTGTTCGACACGCCGAAGTCGCCGCGGATGGTGCCGGGTTCGGCTTTGCTGCCAAACGTCGCGCCCATCATCTTGCGGCTGATGTTGATGACATCCTTCCCCGCGAGCGCCAGCACCAACACCGGGGATGAAGTCATGAACTTAACCAGCCCCTCATAAAACGGCTTCCCCTTGTGCGGCCCATAGTGCGTTTCAGCGGTCGCCTGGGCAATCTTTGTGAACTTCGCACCGACGATCTGAATGCCCTTCTTCTCAAAGCGAGTCAAAATCTCGCCCACCAACCCGCGTTGAACGGCATCGGGTTTCAGAATAATCAAAGTCTTTTCCATAGCGGTTTCTCCGTCAAAAATTGGGAGCGGTTTTATATCCGAGATGGCAGCGACGTGATAGTGCGTGGCTCGTGCCAAAAAATGATTGGCCGTTGGTGGCACGAGCGTCTCGCACGTAGAAATCTGTGTGGAGCGTCTCTACGCTCGAACTGAGATAGTCCGATGGATGGGTTGTTTACTTTCCGTCTCAATACCGGAACACAATCCCCGCCCCGCCCCACAGTTGCGGGTCGGCGAGGATTTCAGCGTCCAGCTGGTCGGTCCACATTACAAAACCTTCAATCGCAAACTGGCCGTAGCGCGGCGGGATATTGAGGACTTTATTCAGGGAGTATTCTGCAATCAAACCCACGTCGTAATGCTGGAAACCCGAGCGCGGGCCGTCAACGGATTCCTGATAGGCGGCGTTGTGAACGACATAGCCCGCGTCGGCGATCGCGGTGAGAGTGATGCCCCAGTCTGCCAGCACAAACTGATGCTTGATGCCCGCTTCAAAGTACCAGCCGTCGTAAAGATCGTAGTCGTACGCGGCGAAGGCATAGGGTGATAGCACGGGTTTGTCCGTGCGGAACAACCGGCGGTCATCCAGCGTCAACCGGGCGTAAACTTCAGACGTGTTGGCATATTCTCGCTCCGGCAGGATGTAGGTGACATGCCCGAAGTCGAACAAAAACGGCTTGAGCGCCCATTCCACGCCAAAGAACGGGCGGACCTCCTGAAACCGCGAAAGCGGGTCGGCGTTGAAAACATTTACAAACACGCCGAGATACGGATGCGGCAGTTTGCCGAGATCAAACGACAGCTTCGCATCGATCTGCAGATTCGGGCGGTCCTCCGCGCCGGTCACAAACGTGGCGTCGTGATCGAGATTGGTTGGATCCACCGGCGGGGGAAGATCGCCATCGGGAAGATTATCGGGAAGGCGTCCGAGGTACTCACTTCGATCGACCCCGCGATAGACGTAATCCGTCGTATAGCGAATGGCGAGATCAAAATGGACGGCACCCTCGTTCACACCTTCATCCTCGCGCGGCGGCGCAGGCGGCGCATAAACACTGTCAGGTTGATCCTGCGCGGCGTAGATGGGTTTCGTGAATGAGTAGCTTTCGGTGTCGGCGGACGATGAGGCAACAATCCCAAGCGAAGAAACAGCGCAGAACAATCGGACAGAGCGGCGCATGCGATCTCCTTCCATGATCCCGCGGAAGATAACGGGGCTGAGGGTGGTTGTCACTGTTAGCACAGCAGGCAGTGGGCAGCGGGCGGCAGGCAGCAAGAAGGCGACGGAGTGTCCAGTAGCCAGCCAGATGTTCCGAATGCTGCCCACCGCCGTATTTTCCGCTATAATCACGCTGGCAGGGTTAGACAGGAGCTTCTTTGGCGCAGGCTGACATTATTATCGCCGACGATGGCATGCTGCATCAGGCGGTTGAACTTTACAACCAGATCTTCCGTCCCCGGAACGACGTGGATTACTTCAAACGCCGTTTCGTCGGACGCTATAACCCATTGACGCTCCTCGCCCGCATGGACGAGCGGCCGGTCGGGTTCTGGATGGGATTTGAACTGAAACCCGGCGTTTTCTACCTGTGGCTGGGCGCAATCATCGCCGATATGCGGCGGCATGGCGTGGCAACACAATTGCACGACGCCCAAGAAGCCTGGGCAAAGGATCATGGGTATGAGTACATCCGCTGTGAGTGCATGAATCATCAGCGCGAATTCATCCACTTTGCCGTCGAACAGGGATATGACATCGTGGGAACCAGATGGGACTCGCAGCACGCAGATCAGATGGTGCTGTTCGAAAAGCACATCAGCGAATAGTGCTCACCACAAAGTGGCGGGATGGTACGACTCGTTGTTCCTTGCGCTTACATGATTAGTATTCGCAGGGCAGGCAAAAGGTTTCAGTGAAAACCGCAGAATTTCAAACCTGGCTTCTGGACCCTTCCCGGCGACCCCTGGTTATGGGGGTGTTGAATGTCACGCCAGACAGTTTCAGCGACGCTGGGCGGCATTTTTCGCCCGATATTGCGGTCGAACATGCCTTCGAAATGGTGGAGGCTGGCGCCGACGTCATCGATATCGGCGGTGAATCCACCAAACCCGGTGCTGACGCTGTGCCAGCGGATGAGCAGATCCGGCGAGTCCTGCCGGTTCTCCGAACGCTTCGTACTCTGCCTGCGGTGCTGAGCATCGACACAACGCTTGCCGAGGTCGCCCAACCCGCGATCGATGCCGGGGCGACGATCATCAACGACATCTCCGCGGGGCGAGATGACGAGGAAATTTTTT
>Ga0105047_10019127_pt1 | contig 10584 bp, 5 predicted proteins | sample MAT04_FD_78384 | JGI IMG/M metagenome (GOLD analysis project Ga0105047, IMG submission 78384) | Freshwater microbial communities from Lake Fryxell liftoff mats and glacier meltwater in Antarctica - MAT-04 (megahit assembly) | ecosystem: Environmental > Aquatic > Freshwater > Ice > Liftoff... | reverse complement strand
TAACGGAGATGTTTACCAAGGCAGGGTTTACCAACATCAAAACCCACGACGTACCCAACAAAGCGCCAGGACTTGATATTCACGAAATGGGCGGCTGCCGCATGGGAAAAGATTCCAAAACATCATTATTGAATAACTGGAATCAACTTCATGCCTGCAAAAATGTATTTGTGACTGACGGGGCTTGTATGACTTCTACCGCCACCCAAAATCCCTCGTTGACCTATATGGCACTCACAGCTCGTGCTGCAGACTATGCTGTGAAGCAACTGAAAGCGAAAAAATTGTAGTTAATAAACCCCTCGGTCGGTTTATTAAAGGTAATTGCTTAAAAATTATCCGTTAGTCGGTTCAAAAACCGACCAACGGATAATCAATCAGTCAGTTTTTTAATCGGAGTTAAAGCCACTTTTCTAAACTCTACTTCTGCACCTTCAGCTTGCAGGGCTATTTGCCCTTTTTGAGCCGTACAATGAAACCCATGATTGACCATATCGCCATTGACCCAAACTTTTATTTCGTCCTTTAGGCACTCTACTACCATGGTGTTCCATTCGCCTAGAGGTTTTTCTGAGTTGTCGGTCAGGTTCTTCACACGCCGTTCTTTGCCCTCTGTAATGCCCCAATTCTCCTTAGGGCCTCGGCGTTTTTCCATGTCATGTACTTCAATGTTTTCTACAATACACCAAAAATCGCCTGCATTGGTGTGCATCATCTGCGATTCAATGGATTTGGGAAACATGCCATAGAGCGAGCGGGGCGTAGAGGCATGAAGCAACAATCCACAATTGCCTGGCTTACCCGCAAAACGGTATTGCACTTCAACGCGGTAGTTTTGATAAATCGCATCTGTAATCAAATGGCCTTGAGGTTCGCCCAAACTTACCAGTAGATTCTCCCTGACAATAAATGGATTCCTAAGCTGTGGGTCTTTGTCTATGGCAGGCATATCCACATGCCAGCCCCCTAAATCTTTGCCGTTGAAAAGGCTGATTTCTTGGGCGTTTGATGAAAGAAATAAACAATTTAAGAGGAGAAATAATAGAGTAGATTGTTTCATTTGGAATGATTTAAAGGCTTTTATGGATTTATTCCTTCTCGGCAACTTTCATATTTGTCGTGAACCTTAGTAAGCGTTTCAAACGCTTTTAGGTTGGTTTTATTTGATTAAAAACTGCACCCTACGATTACGTTGGCGGTTTTCTTCTGAATCATTGGGAGCAAGTGGTTTATTTGACCCCTCGCCTCTATGCGCGATGTGGACTTCATTTACTCCTTGATTCCTTAAATAATTGGCAATGACTTTGGCGCGATGTTCCGACAATATTTGGTTGAGACGTTGGTCACCCACATTATCGGTATGTCCTACAATTTCAATTTTTATATCGGGTGTTCGGAGCATAATCGCCGCTAAACGATTGAGTTGTCCGTGGGCTTCTGGTCGTAAAATATAACTACTTTGGTCAAAATAAACATTGTCTTCGATACTTACAGACTGCCCTGCTTTGATGTTGTCAAATATCTTTTCATTGACAACGGGTTTAGGTTTGGCGACGGCTATATTTTTCTTCAAAGGAACAAGAGAAATGTTTGTTAAAAATTCCCCTCGTTTTGCCCAAGCGGCTGTTTCCATCTGCATTGAAGCTGTTTCATACCCGCTAGCTTCAACTTCAATAAGGTAATTTTGGTCAATTTGCAAATCCGCCTGAATCAAGCCGCTACTTATCTTTGGTGCGAGGGGTCGTTGGGTAATTGTATTTTTTATTTTGACATGTAAGTTAGGAATCGCTTTTTGGGTCTGCGCATCAAAAACTTTAAAATTAAACTTTCGATTGGTAACCACTACTTCCTTGGGAACTTCAGCGGTGAGTTTGGCTTGGTAATTGAAAACTTGCCCTACGGCTATTTCTTCGGCATCTACATTATGTTGCAGAGAGGTATAGCCCACCACTACTGTTTCGATATGATAAATGTCGGGTTCACTGATTTTAAACTTGACAGGAGTAGGTGAGGCTGTGCTTTTGATTTCGGTGGTTTGTTCGGTGAGTCCTGCCGTTATCTTAAAGGTAGCTGCAATGTGCCGACCTGTAGTCGCATCTATGGCTGAGAGTTGTAGGTTTGATTCGCCAATTTTAGCAAGTTTGATAATTAGTTCATTGGTTTCATTAAGAACAGGTATTGCTTTTTCTAAAGCTTGTTGATAGGGCATAAAGCCTTTTGCTTGTGCTTCTACCATATAACGATGGTCAGGGTTGAGCGGTACGGCAGCTTGTCCGTTGGGGGCGTTGTTTACTCCCAACACAAAACGTTTACCAATTTGATCTACAACCCGTACATTAGCTACAAGGGGCTGTGATGTCTGGCCATCGAGAACCCTGATTTTAAGAACAATCTCAATTTTCGATAACTTGATAATTTGGGGGGATTGCTCAGCAGGCAACTCCGAAGCAACCGTCACTTTAGATTCATATTTACGGTAGCCGCTCGCAGCGACGGTCAAAGAGTAAGGCTGCTTCTGAACAAGAACCATTGGTGCGAAATTGGTGCCTTCTGCCTTGGTATTTCCCATATAACTTTCCTTCAATCCGTCCGTTAGCTTAAACTGAGCCGCAATGGGTTTACTAGTTTGCGCATCTATGGCTACAAAACGTAGCTCTTTCATCAGTGCGGGTTTGGGTTTTTCCTCTATCTTTTCAATGGCCTTTGTGGGTGTTGTAACGGACATTTCCACCAGAGTTGGTGGAGGTATATTTCTTGGGGGCTTCACTGGATCCAACTCTATCACAAATGGATATATGCCATTTATAGCACTGGTGTTTTGCTCAAAAGTATGTGTCTGTCGGTGGGTTTTGTATTCTTGCAAGGCTACAAATACCTGATATTGTGTGCCTAGTTTTACTTGTACAACGTACCTATCATCCACCATTTTTCCTTTTAGTTCGGATTCGGTGTTGATTTCTAATACGGAGATTATAGGGACAAGTGACCGTTTGGTGTATTTATCTTTTACCTCAACACCAAGGCTAAATTCAGTTTGAGCAACACCCTTCGATAAACATAGGGCTACCAATAACAGAAAAAGGAAACAAGAACGAAACATAGACTAGGGAAATAGATATACAAATTTAACTACTTTCCGTTAGAAAATCACAAAAAAAGCAGGGTGCAAGACTATGTCTATACCCTGCTTCTATCTAAAAAGTCACTATTTAGATTTCGTTTTTTTTATTTACCCTCTTTGTCATCTTTCTTTTTGACCACTTTCTTGATGACAACTGTACCTTCTTTGAGGCGTTTAGACACTTCAATAAACGGCCCTGCTATAATCTCTTCACCCTCTTTCAAGCCAGAAATTATTTCGATGTTTTCAAAGTCGCTAATACCTGTTTTTACTTCGCGAAGTACCGCTTTACCCTTATCATTTATAAAAACAAGCTCTTTAAGTTTTTCTTCTTTCTTAGGCTTCTTCTCGTTTTCATTCGTATTGGCTGGTGGCGGCGTATTTTCATCATCCTTTTTATCTACTTCAAAATCTTTCCCACGTGCTGTGACAGCAGCAATAGGTACGGTTAAAACGCCTATTTTACGATTGGTAATAATCTCAACAGCAGCAGTCATGCCTGGTTTAAAAGGATAGGTACGTTTGGCACGTTTGGCTGTCAAATCGCGATATGAGGAGTTTAGAATTTTGATCTTCACCTCAAATTCAGTCACCGCATCGGTCGAATTACTTATGGAAGTAGCACTCAAACCATTGGCTGTATTGGCAATCTCGGTGACAAGCCCCATGAATTTGCGGTCGGAGTATGAATCCACTTCAATATCCACAGTATCGCCAAGGGTTACCCTTACAATGTCATTTTCGTTTACGTCCACCCTTACTTCCATGTTGTTGAGGTTGGCAATACGCATCATTTCCGTACCTGCCATTTGAGAAGTCCCTACCACACGGTCGCCTAGCTCGACATTCAATTGAGAAATTGTTCCACTTTGAGGAGCATAGATGGTCGTTTTGCGCAAGTTTTCAGAGGCATCACGCAGACCCGCTTCGGCACTTTGCACATTAAACTTAGAGGCTTCTACAGTGGCTTTGGCAGCTTCTACATTTTGAAGGGCTACGCGGTAGTCGGCTTCGCTACGTTGGTAGTCGGCTTCCGAAACTACCTTATCTTCGTATAGTTTTTTATTACGTTCAAAATCGGTTTTGGCACGTATCAGCTGTGCACTTGACTGCGCCAAAGATGCTTTAGAACGCTCTACGTCGGCTTTGCTCGAATTGACCGCCGCCTGCGACCGCGCCAATAACGCTTCGTAGTTATCAGGACGAATCTTGGCTAACAACTGACCTTGTTTTACAGAATCACCTTCTTCTACATACAATCCAATAATTTCGCCCGGCACATCGGGACTGATTTTTACTTCCACTTCAGGACGTACTTTACCAGATGCGCTGACCCGCTCAATAATGTCGCTTCTTTTGACTTTGGCAAATTCAACCTCAGTCGGCTTTGCTTTACCGATCCAGCCCTGCTGTTTGGCAATGAGAAGTCCAGCAACAAGTACCACGACGATGCCGCCTAATATCCACCATAAACGAGAAGAAGATTTCTTTGCCATTGTATAAGTCTATAAGTTAAAAAGTCAATAAGTTAAAAAGTCTGTAACGGGGCTGTCCGTGCGGTTGGTAGGCCCGTGCGGTCAATAAGTCATTTGCCGAAAGCCGATTGCCATTACTCCAACGTGAGCGGCTTGCTTTGGTAGAAATCTAAAATCTTGGTTCGGAATATGTAATCGTATTTGGCTTGAATCAAGCTGATACGTGAACGGTCGAGGTTATTTTTAGTGATATTATACTCAGCTGCATTGAGAGCTCCAGCATTCAGACGGGCATCGGCAGCTTTGAACGATAACTCCAACGATTCTACTTGTTTGGCCGTTGCTTCGTAGCGTTTGGCAGCATTGAGCATGTTATAATAAGCTTGTTCTACCGTTTGACGCACTTGGTTGCGGATAATTTGCGCTTGGTATTCCACATTTTTTTGCTGAATCTGAGCATTGGAAATTCGGTATTTAACTTGATACCCATTGAAAATTGGCATCCGTAAATTCAACGAAAGCGACGCATTGCGATTGGAACCTAGTTGGTCGAAGTAACCAAAATTTTGAATTGCACCACTTGGCAAGGTTACTCTTTCTATTACGGGTACCGAAATCCCCAAATAAGACACATACCTGGTTTGTGAAGGAACATCTACGACTTTGGAATCGCCGCCATCACCTACAAAACGTTGCTTAGGTGCCGCGCTTGAAAAGGCCGAACTTATACCTCCATTGAGTGTAATAGAAGGCATTTTTGCTCCCTTCGCAATTTCTATCCCTGTTTTAGCACTCTCAATCCGGAAATTGGCTGCTTCCATATCTGGTAGATATTTGATTGCTGCATTATAAACCTGGTCTAAAGTAGCATCGTATGGCTGTGTAGTAGAGGGGGCAGGCAGATTGACTGGCAATATCTCTAAATCCTCATTGGCAGGAAGATTCATCAATTGCTTGAGGGTAAGTTTGGCCAGTTCGATACTGTTTTGTGCATTAACAATCGCCAACTCATCATTAGCTAATTGCGAACGAATATCATACAAGTTGATTTCAGGCAAGGCACCACCTTTGACCAATTTCTGGGTACGCTCCAACTGTAATTGGGTCGTTTGGGCTTGGGCCCGCGCAAACTCCAGCTGTTCTTGGTTGTTAAGCACATTCAAATAGCCATTAGCCACATTCAAAATCAGCGTATTGCGATTGGATTCGATGTCTTTCTGACTAGCCTGCAGGTTCAGTTGATTTTGATGGATGGTGTTTTTGAGCTGATATCCGTTGAAGAGTGTAACGCCCGCGTTTAAACCAAAATTGGAAAAATTGACCGTTCTCTCCACAAATTGGTTGGTAAAGGGGTCAATATTACGCCCCGACTGTAAGCCTTGGCTACCATTAAAGTTCAGGTTGGGGTAACGCTGAAATTGAGATTGCTCAAAAATGTTTTGGTTGTTTTGCACTTGTAGCTGCCCTTGTTTCAGCTGTAAGTTGTTTTGCATGGCCAATTCAACGCATTGCTGAAGGCTGTATTTTTGTTGGGTATAGGCGTAGGAACTGCAACCTAACGCGAGGGCGAGTAACAATTTTCTCATCGCTGTCTTTAATTTTTCAGTTCAAAGTTACAAAACGCGGTTTGCCCATGACCTAAAAATTGATAAACGGCGAAACACACGGATCAGTAGGACTTTATAAAGGATGTGGCAATAGTTGATGGTATCAATTATTACCTTTCTTTTTAAAATCAATCGCACCTGCATTGGCCATATCTACTACAACCCCTTCAATCTCACCTTTAGTATCTATTTTAAAATCAAACTTCATTTGATCAAAAATGCTTGATCCTTCAAAAACATCGTAATGATAATGTTTGAGTGTAAAAGGGAGACCATGGAAAATGCCGATAAAATCAGAATCGGCTCTCCCTTCTAGCGTAAAAGAGCCATAAGCAGGATGTTCGTACGTACCACTGTAATCCTCTAATCCATGCGAAGGCTTGGTATTGAGTTTGCGTTTGGCTTCGTTTTCAGCTTTGGCTTTTTGCAGTTTCGCCTTGCCCTCAGCTTGGGCAATTTTTAGTCGCGAAGACCAGTCAATGACGTTTAGATTAAGAAATTTGTCCGATATATAATTACAAATTGTTCCCACAAAATGATAATCAACCGCCCCTGTATTGGTCAGTACAACTACGCCAAAATTCTCATTGGGAAAAAATGTCATTTGTGAGCGGTAACCTTCGATAGAGCCGTTGTGGCTATACCGCAAGTGGCCACGATAGGTGTTGATATTCCAGCCCATGCCATAGCTGGCATAACCCAACTCACTAAAAGTAACCTCGGCAGGTGCTACCAGCGTTTGTGGTGTATGGTTTTCTTTAAGGTTAGCTTCTGAAACAACCTGTTTGCCGTCAAACTTACCCTTATTCAATTGCATCATCAACCAATTGGCCATCTCGACGGCATTTGATTTGATGGAGCCCGCCGGGCCAGTGGCATCTACATTACTGCCAAAACCTTGTTCTGCCCACTGCCCGTTGTTGTCACGATAAGAGAGGGCGTAGTCGTTGGCTTGAAACAGTTCGGGATAAGTCAGCACGGATTGTTTCATTTCCAACGGCTGCAATATTTTCTCTTGCACAAAATTCTCCCAACTTTTACCTGAAAGCCGTTCTACCAACACACCTGCTGTCATATACATCAGGTTGTTGTACTGGTATTGGGCATAAACGGGTTTGGAAAGCGGCAAATATTTAAGGCGTTGGTACAAACTTTGGCGGTCGAGATTGGCATGGAGCCAAATCCAATCGTGGCGTGGCAAGCCCGTACGGTGCGACACCAAATCGCGAGTTGTAACCGTGCGTGTAGCGTATTCGTCATGTAGTTGGAAATCAGGTAAATAATCTTTGACAGGCCTGCTCCAGTCTAACTTTCCTTCATCGGCTAATATCGCCAATGTCGCTGAAGTAAATGATTTGGTGCAAGAGGCAATCGGGAAAAGGGTACGCTCTGTGACAGCCAAATTGTTTTTCAGATCTTTCAACCCAAATCCTTTGGCATATAACAATTTCCCCTCTTTCACTACCGCTACCGAAGCACCAGGTACTTTCCAAGCCTCCAACTGCTGCTTGACAAAAACCTCGAAATCAACTAGTGGATTGGGCGTAACAGTTGAAGTTTTCTTTTGGGCAAAAAGAGTGATGGATAGAAAAAGAAGTAAATAGAAAGGCAAACGTCTCATAAAATAGCTATCGGCAATGGACTTTCGGCCATCAGCCTGTTTTTAAGTTAGTTAAGATAGACATTCCAAATCTGCGAAACGTAGCACCGTTAAGATTTGGAATGTCTTTGGACTGAACTACCGTCAGTCGGTTTTGAACGGGGTGGCCCAAACCGACCGACGGTTATTAATCAATCTTCAAAGACTTCATTTCTTGAAACAACTTCGGTTCGGCTTCGGTCACGGCTTTGCGATAAGCTGCCCAATCTTTTTCAAAGAAAGTATTGATGGGTGTTAGCGCGTTTTTGATAGCCTCTACTGTCTGTTTGAACACTGTTTGCTCGGTTAGGCCAGGCATTCCTTCAGCGGCACTCATGTAACCCAACGCAGAACCCGCTACTGAAGAAATAACTTTCGGGTCGCGCAAGATTCCTTGAATATCGGGTGCTGGTACAAGAGTATGAAGTAGCTTTTTTGCTTCGTCTTGGACTTCTTTACCCAGTTTCTTCACATTCTTTGCCTTTTCATCGTCGCGCTCACCGAGTTGTTTATTGGTCAAATCAACGGTTTCGGACACCGCTCGGAGTTGGTCGGCGGCTTGGGTGGCTACTTCGATGGGTTTCGTCAACTGCTGTGTCATGTCATAACGTGCTTTTCGTTCAGCATCAGCAATGGGCGATCGTGGGTCGGCTTTGACGGTTACGTTGGTAGAATCTTTGGCATCGCCGTAAGTAACTTTGACCATATAAGTACCTGGTAAGATGTCCATTCCTCCACTTTCTGGCGCATCTGCCTTGGGTTTGGGGCTTGTAGGGAAGCGAACATTTTTTTTGTCTAAATTCCACTGGAAACGATTTACACCTGCTTTGGCGGGCGTTTTGAATGTCCGAATCACTTTACGAGTAGCATCTACTATTTCTACCTTCACGCTGTCTTTTTTATCCTTATCTTTGGGGGTAAAAGCAAAGCTAATCATCGCACCTTTGGGACGATTCTCACCCATAAACAAGTTGTCAGTTTGAAAGTCATGCTTGCCGTTGGGTTGGCGGTAAATAGCCATATAAGCATCAGGGGCAGGAAAAACCTTGACGGGTTTGCTCAGTACAGCCACGCCCTCTTTGGCAATAGTCCGTAACGGACGAATATCATCTAAAATATACACGGCGCGTCCAAAAGTACCAATCGCCAAGTCGTGGTCGCGGGGATGAATGACCAAATCCATCGTCGGAACAGTAGGGTATCCATGCTTCCACTTGGTCCAATTCTTGCCTGCATCTATGCTCACGAAAAGGCCAAATTCTGTTCCGAGAAAGAGTAAATTGGATGCTTCTGGGTCTTGGGCAATGGCATAACAAAAACCAACTTTAGCATCATTTACGACAGATTCCCACGTTTTGCCAAAATCTTTGGTACGAAACACATACGGTTTCCAGTCGTTGGTACGGTGGTTGTCAAACACTACAAACGCCTCACCCGCATTGTATTTGGAGGCTTGAATTTGGGTAATCCAAGTCGTTGGGGGGACACCTTTGATATTTTTGATGAGGTTGTTCCATGTTTTGCCACCATCAGTAGTGAGTTGAAGGTTCCCGTCGTCAGTACCTACCCAAATTAGCCCTTTCTGCAATGAACTGGGCGCAATGGTGATGATGGTACAGTAGTTTTCGGCAAAGGTAGCGTCGTAGGTCAAGCCGCCGCTGGTATTGGCTTTTTGGCGGGTGGTGTCCTTGGTGGTAAGGTCGGGGCTGATGATATCCCAAGCATCACCTCGGCTAGTGCTTTTATGCAAAAATTGGCTTCCGTAATAAATCGTTTTAGCATCAAAGGGGTCAGTAGCAATGCCTGAGTTCCAGTTGAAACGGAGGGTGACGGTGTCAGGATGAACGGGTTTCATAAACTTGGTATCGCCTGTGGCCAAATCGTAACGACCCAAGTTCCCACCTTGTGCCATGGCCCAGCCAAAGCGTGGATTGGCAGGGTCAGGCACGACATCGAAGCCGTCGCCAAAGTACAATTCTTCCCAATGTTCTGTACGAATACCTCCCTCACGCCACACAGCACTGGGGCCTTTCCAGGAACCATTGTCTTGCATTCCGCCATAGACATTGAAAGGAATTTCATTGTCCACATTGATATGATAAAACTGTCCTACGGGAATATTTTCGGCAAAACTCCAATTTTTGCCTTTATCGCGTGAAATAACCAAGCCACCGTCATTGCCAAACATAATGAAATCGGGGTTGTTGGGATGTACCCAAAAGGCGTGGTAGTCGGAGTGTACTTTAGAAAAAGGAACAATGACCTCAAAGTTTTTGCCGCCATCTTCACTTTTAGAAATCAGTGTACCTACGGCATAAATGCGGTTTTCGTTTTGGGGGTCAACCATCAAGTCAAAATAATAAAAAGGGCGATCAACGACACCTTTGTCTGTTGCCTTTTTCCACTTAATCCCGCCATCGTCGGAGCGATAGAGGGCATTTTTCTTAGATTCAATAAGTGCATAGATTACATTGGGGTTACTTGGCGCAATGGCAAAGCCAAATTTCCCCAACTCACCTTCGGGCAGGCCATCTTCTTTGGTGCGTTGTTTCCAGGATTCGCCGCCATCGAGTGTGACGTACATACCCGAGCCTGCGCCTCCCGATTTAAAAAACCATGCCCAACGACGAAACTCCCACATCCCTACGATGAGTTTGTTGGGGTTAGTTGGATCAATGACCATATCTGCCACACCTGTTTTTTCATTGATATACAGTATTTTTTTCCATGTTTTGCCGCCGT
>Ga0105047_10019125_pt1 | contig 10584 bp, 5 predicted proteins | sample MAT04_FD_78384 | JGI IMG/M metagenome (GOLD analysis project Ga0105047, IMG submission 78384) | Freshwater microbial communities from Lake Fryxell liftoff mats and glacier meltwater in Antarctica - MAT-04 (megahit assembly) | ecosystem: Environmental > Aquatic > Freshwater > Ice > Liftoff... | reverse complement strand
TGCGTTCGTCGGTTGGGCGTCCCGCCTGCCGGAAGCGGCAACCGAGACGGTTGCCGCGACGAAGGCAGCCGGGACGGACTGCCCCACTAACCCGCAGCCGGGACGGACTGCCCCACTAACCCGCAGCCGGGACGGACTGCCCCACTAACCCGCAGCCGGGACGGACTGCCCCACTACGCCAGCGTCAGTTGCGCTTGAGCAGGCGCTCCTTGCGGTCGGTGGGGAGATCGGTGCGGTTGAGCCAGGCTTCGGCGGCAGTACGGTCGGATTCCAGCCATTGCCGGGCGATTTGTTCCACGCTGCTGCGGCGCTGGTTTTCGTCGGCGATTTTCTCCACCCACGGCGCGGCGTACTCGGGGTACTGGTAGGAATTCGCGCTGATGTAGGATTGGATGGCCTGTTTTTGGGATTCGCCCGCCGGCAGCGTGGTGAGCCATTGGCTGGTGGCCAGCGGATCGTTGTTGGCCCAGGACGCCACGAGATTCCGCATCGCGCCCGATCGGGCAGCGCCCTCGGGAAAAGCGGCGACCCACGCCGCCGCGGCCAACGGGTCGGAGCCGGCCCAGGTCGTGACGACGGACTGGGCGGCCTGGTTCTGCGTCTCGCCCGCGGGCAGAGTCGCCACGAAATCCGCGGCCTGCTGCGGGGACTGCGTCGCCAGGCCGCTGCTCACGCCCTTTAGATAAGCGTCGCGTCCCTCGCCGGCGGGCAATTGGCTGGCGCGTTGAATGGCACCGGCGGCATCGGTCATGGCCAACTGTTGGGCGGCGCTGCCGAGCAAGGTGTTCTGTGTGGTGCCGGGCGTCATCTGGAGCGCAGCGGCAACCGCGCCCGGCGGATCGCTGGACGCCCATTGCCCGCCGAGGCGGACGAAGGCCTGCTCGCGGGCGCGGCCTTCGGGGAGTTGTTTCGCCCAGTCCACGGCGGCGGTTAAATCCGACAGCGCCCAGGAGCCAGCGAGGTTGCTGATGAAGTCATCCCGCGTGCGACCGGCCGGCAGACTGGCGGCCAGATCCGCCGCCACCGCCGGGTCGGTGTCGGCGAGGCGGTAGGAAATGTTGCGCAGCGCGTCGGCGCGGGCGCGGCCTTCTGGCAGCGTCTTGATCCACTCCATGGCGGCGGTGGGATCTTGATTGGCCATGCCGCTGACGAGTTGGCTGACGGCATTCGCGTGGGTGGGGCCTGCCGGGAGCAAGCTGAGGAAAGCGGTCGCTTTCTGGGCGTCATCGTAGGCGAGGCCGGAGATGACGTTCTGCACCATCTGGTTGCGCGAGGTACCGGCGGGCAGGGTCTGAAGATAAGTCATCGCCGCGCCGGTATCCTGCCGTGCCCACGCGCTGGTGACGATGCCAAGCAAGTTGTTGCGGCTGGCGCTGGCGGGCTGCGCCTGGGCGTAGGCGAGGGCCGCCTGGGGATCGGCTTGCGCCCAAGTGTAGCTGAGCGAGGAAATCGCCGACTGCCGCAGCGCCGGGTCCGTCAGGCGCGTGGCCCAGGCGACGGCGGACTGCACGTCGCTGCTGGCCCAACGGCTGACCACGGATTCGAGGGCTCCGCGGCGGAGGTTGCTGGTGGCGAGTCCGAGGGCGGTGTTGGCGGCCTGTTGGGGATCGTTTTCCGCCATACTCCCCAAGACCGAGCCCAGGGCGAGACTGCGGTCGCGCGTGGTGGTCAGCCCCTGCGCCCACGCCAGCGCCGCTGGGGCGTCCTTGGCGGCCCAGGCATTGGCGACGGTGCGAATGGCGTTTTGCCGGTGCTGCGAGGATTTGACACCCGCGAGGCCGGCGGCGGCGGCGGCGGGATCGCTGGCGGCCCAGGTGGAGAAGATCGCATTCAGCGTGCCCCAGCGACGCGTCGAGAAGCCTTCGCCCTGGAGCTGCGCGAGCGCGGCGGCGGGATCTTTTTCCGCGAGCTTCTGCAGCACGCTGTCGAGGACTGCCTGGCGGAGCGGGTCGGCGGGAAGGGTCTGCGCCCACGCGAGCGCGGCAGTGGCATCGTGTTCTGCCCACCCCCGCGCGACGCACATGACGGCCATGCTGCGGGCTTCCAGGTTGGTCAGCGCGTTGGCGGTGGCGAGGGCGCTCTGCGGGTCGTCGGTGGCCCAGCGTTCGAGCAACGCGACGCGCAGGCCGTCGCGCTGCTGGCGGCGGGGAAGTTTCTCGACGAGTGCGAGCGCGCGGCTGGCGTCAGCGGGGGAGAGTTTGGTGGCGAGGTCGTATAGTTCCATCGTGGCCTTGTGCGGCGGCGCCGGACCCAGCGCGGCCAGCTTGGCCTCGAAGTCGGCGAGCGTGGAGGCCCCAGCGCGGGCTTCCCGCACCTGCCCCGCGGCGACTGGCTCCCGGATCGTCGCGCCGCTGCCTTCCGGGGAAGTGCTGTCTTCCCCCACTGCGGGCGGCCGAGTCGTTTGCCGATGGCTGCCCAACCAGAAACCAGCACCGCCAGTGAGGGCGGCGGCCAGCAACAGGCCGATGAAAGAACGCGTGTTCATGAATGACTTGGACCGCAGAGTGCCGCAAACCGCTCACGCGGGCGATGAGTTCTGCGCAAAGGGTAAAGGGCAGGGCAATCTTCCTGCCCCATTCCCTTGCCCGTCACTCCCCTGACCGTTCCGCGCTCGCGCTCAGCCGTATCCATGCAGTCGCGGAGCGCGGCTGTCTCAGCCGCAGCCGCCGAAAACAAGGGCCAGGCCAGCTTCGCGTCCAGGTGCCCACGGCCACCAACCAGTATGCACAAACGCGCCGACCGATGCCGCCGCAAAAGCCTGCGCCATCGGCTTGTGCATGCGGCTGCGGCTGAGACAGCCGCGCTCCGACGGCATCGTTACGGCTCAGTAATCGTATAACCCGGCATCGCGCGAATACCCGCCGCCCCCACCCATGCCCCCGCCGGGGCCGCCCTCGCCTTCCGGGCCGCCCATGAAATCGCCCAGCACATCGCCCATGTCCGCCTCGATCTTCTCCGGGTCTTCGCCGGCTTCGAGGCGCTTGATGGCCACGTCGAGTTCCTTGGGCACCGTGCCGGGGGGCATCACGTCCTTCATCTTGCGCATCAAGTGGGCCATGTGCTTCGGGTTATTTTCGTCGAGGTGGTCCATGTCGCGCTCCAGTTCGCCCATCACCCGCTCGACGCGCGCGTCGTCGAAGTCCGGCATCGGCGGCTCGTCGCTATCGGCAGCGGGATTGGCGGCGGGCTCCTTCAAGCCCTTGACCGCGGCGAAGCGGCTGACCTGTTTGGAAAGTTTCTTGCTGCCGCACTTGGGGCAGGCGGGCGTGTGGCCGGGATTCACGCGCTTCGAGAGGAAGTTGTAAATCCGGCGGCACTTGGGACAGGCAAATTCGTAGATCGGCATGGTCGTCGGCGCGGACGGTAGCAAAATGTCCCGCGCGACGGAAGGCGGCAGGTGCGGGCGCCGGCAGCAAACGGCGCTCGACTCCGCGCCGTCGCCGCGCAGACTTCCGGCCATGCGCGCTGTGTATTACGAACAATTCGGCGGGCCGATCACCGTGCGTGACGTGCCTGCGCCGGAGCCGCCGCGGGATGGAGTCGTCCTCCGCGTCGGCGCGACGGGCCTGTGCCGCAGCGACTGGCATGGCTGGATGGGCCATGACGCGGACATCCGCCTGCCCCACGTGCCCGGCCACGAACTCGCCGGCACCGTCGAGGCCGTCGGTGCCGAGGTGCGGCTGTGGCGCGCCGGCGACCGCGTGACGGTGCCATTCGCCGTGGGCTGCGGACGCTGCGCCGAGTGTCTCGCCGGGCACCCGCAGATTTGCGACGACTACTTCCAGCCGGGCTTCACGGCTTGGGGCGCCTTTGCGGAATTCGTCGCCCTGCCGCACGCCGATGGCAACCTCGTGCGACTGCCGGGGGAAATGGATTTCGTGTCCGCCGCGAGCCTGGGCTGCCGCTTCGCGACCTCCTTCCGCGCCGTCGTGCAGCAGGCCAACGTGCGCGGCGGCGAGTGGGTGGCTGTGCATGGTTGCGGCGGCGTGGGCCTGGCCGCGGTGATGATCGCCAGCGCGCTCGGGGCGCAGGTGGTGGCCGTGGACATCCGCGCGGAAGCCCTGGCCCAGGCGCGCGACGCGGGCGCGCACGCCACCGTCAACGCCCGCGAAGTCGCCGACGTGCCCGCTGCGCTGCGCGACCTCACCGGCGGCGGCGCGCACGTCTCGCTCGACGCCCTCGGCAGCCGGGCGACTTGCCGCAATTCCATCCTCGGCCTCCGCAAGCGTGGCCGGCACGTTCAGGTGGGCCTGCTCGCCGGGCCGGACCTCGATCCGCCAGTGCCGATGCATGCGGTCATCGCGCGCGAACTGGCGCTGCTCGGCAGCCACGGCCTCGCGGCGCACGCCTATCCGCAGTTGTTTGCGATGCTCGCGCACGGCACATTGCAGCCCCGTCGGCTGGTGCAGCGCACGATCACGCTGGCGGACGTGCCCGCCGCCCTGCGCGAGGTGGGCGAATTCCGCGGGCCCGGCGTCACGGTGATGGACCGCTGCCAGCCGTCGTCCGCCCGCGCCAGCCCACCGCCAAATCCATTTCATGAAACGCAAAGTCCTGGTCATCCTTTCCAACCGGCTCGCCCCGATCGAGCCGGCGAAGCATCTTGAAATCCTCTGCGACGACGAGGGCAGCGTGCTCTCGCAACGCAAGCTCAGCCGCCCGCCCACGCAGCCGATCTACGACGAAGTCTGGCAGAACGAGGAAGGCCGCACGTCCTTCGACAGCACGCACAGCTTCAAGCGCCGCTACGGGCACCGGCTGCAAAAGCCCAAGGCTTGAGCCGGGCTCAAGCCCGCGTCGCCGACGTGAGCCGGCGCTCACTCAGGCGTAAAGATGCAGTCGGAGCGCGGCTGTCTCAGCCGCAGCAGGGTTCGCAAACCTGTGGCGCCGGGCTTTGCAACCGCGCCGGCGGGCGCGTTTGCGCTCACTTTCTGGTGATCGCAGGCACCAGGCGGCGAACCTGGTCTGGCCCTTGTTTTCCGCGGCTGCGGCTGAGACAGCCGCGCTCCGCGGCCGCGAAGCTGAGTGGCGCTGCGCCGCCGGCCTGCGACGACCCACCTGGCGAAGCGGTTGCCGGTGAGACGCCCGCCCCGTCGGCGGCAGCCGGGACGGACTGCCCGGCTATCCGGGTCAGAACACCTTGCCCGGATTCAAGATGCCATGCGGGTCGAGCACCTTGCGCAACTCACGCAGGACGCGCATCTGGGCGGCGCCGGCCTGGGCGGGCAGATATTTCTTCTTCGCCACGCCGATGCCGTGTTCGCCGGTGATGGTGCCGCCGAGGCGGATGGCTTCGGCGAAGATTTCCGCAAACGCCTCCTCGACGCGGTGCATTTCGTCGGTGTTGCGCTCGTCGGTGAGGAAGGTGGGATGCAGATTGCCATCGCCCATGTGCCCGAAGGTGCCGCAGCGGAGTTGGTGCTTCTGCGCGACGGCGGCGACGAAGCGGACCATGCCGGCGAGTTCGCTGCGCGGGACGGTGACGTCTTCGAGAATGGTCGTGGGGGCGACGCGGGCCAGCGCGGAGAAGGCGGTGCGGCGGGCGGCGGCGAGACGGGCGGCTTCTTCGTCCGTTTGCGCGACCCGGATTTCGCGGCAGCCGTTGGCGCGGGCGATGTCCGCCATTTTCGCCGCTTCCTCGGCGACTACTGCGGGGTGGCCGTCGGTTTCCATGAGCAGCAGCGCCTCGCAATCCGTGGGCAGGCCGATTTTGGCGTAATCCTCGACGCAGCGGATGGTCGTGCGGTCGAGGAACTCGAGCGTGCAGGGGATGATTTGCGCGGCGATGATGTCCGAGACCGTCTGCGCGGCCTGGTCCATTTGCGCGTAGGTGGCGACCAGCGTGCGTTTCGCGGCGGGCTTGGGGATGAGTTTCAGCAGCACCTTCGTGATGACGCCCAGCGTGCCTTCGCTGCCGATGAACAGGTCGCGCGTCGAGTAGCCGGCGACGTCCTTGACGCATTTGTTGCCGGTCCAAAGCACTTCGCCGTCGGCCAGGACGACTTCCAGGCCCATGACGTAGTTGCGGGTGACGCCGTATTTGAGTCCGCGCAGGCCGCCGGAATTTTCCGCCACGTTGCCGCCGATGGTGGAAATCTTCATCGAGCCAGGGTCGGGCGGATAGAAGAGCCCCGCCGCGCCGGCGGCGTCCGAAATGGCCTGCGTCAGCGTGCCAGCCTCGCAAAGCAGAGTGAGGTTCGCGCGGTCCACTTCGAGAATGCGGTCCAGCTTCACCAAACAGAGCACGAGGCCATCCGTCACCGGCAGACTGCCGCCGCTGAGGCCGGTCCCAGAGCCGCGGGTGACGACGGGCGTGCGGCTGGCGTGGGCGAGCTTGAGGACGGCGGCGACCTGTTCGGTGGTTTGCGCGAACACGACTGCGCCGGGCATCTGGCGCAGCGCGGCGGTGCCGTCGAAGGCGTAGGGAATCAGGTCCTCCGGCTGGGTCAGGACGTGGGCGGCGCCGAGGAGTCGGCGGAGTTCATCAAGGATGGTGGTGGAGAGCGGCATGGCCGTGGTGACGGGAGCATGGGCCGGGGCCAAGCGCGGGGCAAGTTGGGAAGGCCAAGCGCCGGCGCCGGTCTGCGGGGTGCTTCCGCTGGCCGAGCATCGGAAGCGGGGGCGTCGGCTGGCACCTACTTCTTCCTGCCTGCCAGTCCTTTTTCGATGGCCGGGGCTACGTCCTGGCTGGAGGAAGTGAGGGCGGCGGTCAAGAGGCTGACGCTAAGGAGAGGGCGGAGCAGGGGAGCAGTGGGTTGCACGGGCGGGACGATAGCAAGCCACCCTCCGGTTCACAGCGTGAAACAGGCCGCGACCGGGCATCCAAACGCAGAGACGCAGAGGGACGCAGAGAGAGCACGCCGCCGCTCCCCTGCCTTTGCGTACCTCCGCGTCCCTCTGCGTCTCTGCGTTTGATAAGTGCCACGCCCGCCTCAGCACGGTGCCTCCACTCCCGTTTGCAGGTTGAAGAAAAACGGTGAAGCGCGGTCCAATCCCCGCGCCGCTCCGACCAAACTACTGCCTCGCATGAACGACCTCATCCCCGAACCTCCGCCTCGGTCGCGAACCCAGCATCCTGGCCGGGCAGGGTTTCCCGCTGGGTTGGCGTTCGCCAGCCTCCACTTTCTTCTCGCCATCCTTGCGCCCAACGCCCAGGCCGCTACGCCGTTGCGCGGCAATCTCGGCGCGCACGACCCTTCTACTATCATCAAGTGCAAGGACCGTTACTATCTGTTCGCGACCGGCGGCGGCATCGCCTCCAAGTGGTCCACAAACAAAGTTTTCTGGACCGCTGGCCCGAATGTCTTCACCAACGCCCCGGGCTGGACCACCAACACCGTGCCCGGCTTTGACGGCACCATCTGGGCGCCCGACATCTTCTATCTCAACGGCCGCTATTGTCTCTATTACGCCAGCTCGTCCTGGGGCAGCCAGGTTTCCGCCATCGGGCTGGCAACTAATCCGACACTCGATCCGACTGATCCCACTTACCGCTGGACCGATCAAGGCGTCGTCATCCAATCCGCGGTGGGCAGCCCCTACAACACCATTGACCCTAGCGTCATGCTCGATGCCGCGGGCAATCCTTGGATGGCATTTGGCTCTTATTGGAATGGCATCTATGTCGTGCAACTCGATCCGCTTACAGGTTTTCGGATCGCGCCCAACTCACCGGTCACCCGCCTCGCTGGGAACAGCTCCATCGAAGCGGCCTGTCTCCACCGGCGTGGCAGTTACTACTATCTCTTTGTGAATTGGGGCTCCTGCTGCGCCGGCGTCACCAGCACCTATAACATCCGCGTAGGCCGCAGCACGAGCGTCACCGGGCCGTTTCTCGACCGTGCGGGCGTGGACCTGCGCAATGCCGGCGGGACGCTGTTCCTCGAAGGCACCGGCAAGTTCACCGGCCCCGGACATGTGGGAATTCTGTCCGAGGGCGGCACTGATTGGTTTAGCTATCACTACTATGATGCCGGCGCTTATGCGCCCTGGTACGGTGCGTTCGGCGTGGCCAACTTCGATCTCGAACCCCTTACCTGGACCACTGACAACTGGCCCGTGTTCACCAACGACTGGACCGCCAGCTACCGCTTTGAGTCCGACGCGCGCGACGATGGCGGACAGTATTACGGCCTGATGTTAGGCGGCGCTTCTGTTACCAACGACCTCGCTCGGGGGCGGGTGCTAAACCTCTCGGGCTCGAAGCAAGCCGTCCAACTGCCGCCCGGGGCCGGCTTCGCCCGCTCTTTCGCGGCGGTGGTGAAATGGAATGGCGGCGCCGCGTGGCAACGCATTTTCGACTTCGGCACTGACACCGCCCGCTATGTCATGCTCACGCCTGCGTCGGGCAGCGGGCGCCTCACTTGTCATATCAAAGCCGGCGGTGCGGTGCAGTCGCTCGAAGCGCCCACCGCCCTGCCGGTCGGCGTCTGGACCCATGTCGCCGTCACCCTTGATGGCACTCGCGGTGTGCTTTACCGCGACGGCCTGCCGGTGGCTACGAACCATGCGGTCACCCTCTCGCCGCTCGCGGTGCTGGCGGAGACGAATCACTTGGGCCGCAGCAAGTTCACGGCGGACCCGGACTTCAGCGGCCAGATCGCCAGCTTCCGCGTCTGGGGCCGCGCGTTGTCCGCCGCGGAAATTGCCGCGCCGCAACCGCTCATCGCGACGCCGGCAGAAGGCGCTCCCACGTGGCCCGGGCAACAGGTCTCGTTCAGCGGCAGCGCGACGGATTTCGCCGCGCAACCGCTCCCGGCCAGCGCGTTGAGCTGGCGGGTGGAATTCATCCGCCACGGCGTCACCAACCTCGCGCTCGGCTTGCTCAACGGCGTCACCAACGGCTCGTTCCTCATCTCGACCAACGCCGCGTTCACCACCAATGGCTGCTACCGGATACAGCTCAATGTCACCGATCCCGCCGGCCGCAGGGCTACGAAGATGGTGGAGCTCGCGCCCGTCACCGCCAGCGCACAGCCTGACTGGGCTTCGTTCTATTCCTTCACCAGCAGCGCGCAGGACGCCAGCAACAACTTCCACGGTTCCTTCCTGGGTGGCGCTTCGATTCAGGCCGACGCCGAGCGCGGCAACAGCGCTCGACTCACGGGCGCCAGCCAATATGTGAGCCTGCCGGCCGGGGCGGCTGCGCTGCGCACGGTCAGCGGTTGGGTGAAGTGGGGCGGCGGTCCCGACTGGCAACGGATCTTTGATTTCGGCGCGAACACGGAACGGTGGTTCATGCTCACGCCCCGCGCGGGCGACGGGCGGATGCAGGTGGCGATCAGTTCCGCGCGGTCTTCCTACGTGCAAATCATCCCAGCCCCGACCGCCTTGCCGACCAACGTCTGGACCCATCTGGCCGTAGTGCTGGATGGCCGCCAGGGCATCCTCTACGTCAACGGTGAGGCGGTCGCCGTGAACAACGGGATGAACTTGCTCCCCGCGGATGTCGCCGCCACGCGCTGCTGGTTTGGACGCAGCCAATACCCGGCGGATGCCTATTTCAATGGCTCCCTCGATTCGCTGCGGCTCAACTCGCGTGCGCTGACGCCGGAAGAAGTTTTCGCGCCGATGCCGGTGGTGCTTCAGCCGGCGGCCAACCGACTCTTCGCGGGCGGCGAGCAAATCGGCTTTGCCGGTAGCGCGACAGATTGCCGCGACTCGGCGCTGCCGCCGAGCGCGTTCGGGTGGTCGGTCGAGTTTCGCCATGAAGGTACAAATGATCCCTACTCCGGCCCGCTCAACGGAGTGACCGGAAGTTTCTTCACCGCCGCCACCAACGGCCCGCTCACCACGAACGTGGCCTATCGCGTGAACCTCACGGTCACCGATGCCGCCGGTCGCACCGCCACGGCCTCGCGCGACGTTGCGCCGCGGGTGGCCTGGCTGAGTCTCGACACCGTCCCCACTGGTCTGTCGCTCACGCTGGATGGCGAGCCGCTGACTGCGCCAGTCAGCATCCCGCTGGTGGCGGGCTGGAACCGCACCCTCGGCGCTCCACTGACGCAAGTCTTCGGCGGCACCAATGCCAGCTTCGTCCTCTGGTCCGATGGCGGTGCCGCCGAGCACCGGATCGCCATGCCGTTGACCAACGCTGCCTTCACGGCGAGTTACCGTGCGCCCGAGCTTGGATTGCTAGCCGCTGGCGAAAGCGTGTCGCTAAGCTGGCCAACTTGGGCCGCCCCGTTGCAACTCCACGCGGCCACGAGCCTCGCCCCGCCGGTCGCCTGGAAGCCGGTGACAAATGTCCCTGCCGCCTCGAACCAACTGCTGCGCCTCACACTGCCCGTCAGAGCAGGCGAAGAATACTTCCGACTCGCTTCGCAGTAGTGGGGCAGCCGTCCCGGCTGCCGCTGTAGCTGCGGGCGTCTCGCCTGAAGTTTCCCTCCCGGCCAGCCTGCCCGCTCCAGCCGAGACGGCCGTAGCGACGCTGGCAGGCGAGGACGCCTGCCCCACTATTCACCCGTGCGTCCAGTTGGCCGTAGTGGGGCAGCCGTCTCGGCTGCCGCAGTAGCTGCGGGCGTCTCGCCTGAAGTTTCCCTCCCGGCCAGCCTGCCCGCTCCAGCCGAGACGGCCGTAGCGACG
>Ga0105047_10019124_pt1 | contig 10585 bp, 8 predicted proteins | sample MAT04_FD_78384 | JGI IMG/M metagenome (GOLD analysis project Ga0105047, IMG submission 78384) | Freshwater microbial communities from Lake Fryxell liftoff mats and glacier meltwater in Antarctica - MAT-04 (megahit assembly) | ecosystem: Environmental > Aquatic > Freshwater > Ice > Liftoff... | reverse complement strand
TTAAACCAAGAATAAAAAGAATACCTGGATTTAGAGTTTTATTCATGTAATCTGGTTTTTTTGAACTCTCTTGATATATTATGAAATCTTTCTCGTGCTATAAAAAATCCTAACGAAAGGAATATTGAAAAAAACATTGCAACGATAGTTGTTATTAATCTTTTGGGCTTTATCTTACCTTCAGGAATATTTGGCGCATCTAAAACAATGACGGAAGGCATTTCCTTATTTTCTTCAATTTTTGCCTGTTCATAAATTGGCAGTAGAAATATTACTATTTTATTTTGAATTTCAATGTTCCGTTGCAACCTGTAATAATCTATAACTACTTGGGGTTTACCTTTAAGACTCAATCCTGAGTCAGGGTTATCATTATTTTTAATTTCACTCAATTGTTTTTGCAGTAAAATTATTTTTTCCTGCTGCATTTTGACTTCAGACTCATTAGGAGATAATATTTTCAGCAATATCTCAAGTTTAATTTCTTCTGATTTTATTTGAGTTTCCAATAGTAATTCACCCTGGACACTTGCTTTAGCAACAATATCAGGTGCTAAGCCATATCTATCCTGATACATTTTTATACTATCTTCTGCATTTTTTAATTGTACTTTAGCGAGTAAAAATCTTTTTTCTATGAATTCCCTGTTATTTTTTGCATTTTGAACACTTAATTCTGTACTAATCTTATTTAACTGACTTATAATGAATTCTCCAATTTCTTTAGCACGCTCCGGGCTTTTATCGTTAATTCCGATTTCCATAGTTCCGGCTAATTTATTCTTTTTAATTTCCATAACATTCTCGCGGAAATTTTTTATTGCATCAGTTGTATATTTAAATTTCCAATCATCATTTAATTTAAACCTTAATAATGTCTCTGTTATATTTCTTCGGCTCATTAATATTTCTTCGTAGAGTGCCATTTCCTTTGAACTAGCTCCACCACCAGATAAACTTGCTATGTCAGCAAAATCAGGTATACCTTCTCCCAGCAATGATGATAAACCTGAAGTATTTGACTTAGTAGAAGTCTTAACGACTGTAGTAGATAAAAAAATCGGATCTAAAACGAAAAACACAATAAAAAGTGTTATAACTACAATAACAGTTGTAAAAATTGAAATAAATTTTACATTAGCTAAAAAAATCTTTAAAAAATACAGAAAATCATATTTTAATTTACCATCTTCTTGATTCATATAAATAAGTAAGATTAATTATTTTGTTTGTTTTATTAATAAATATGTGGTTATTAAACCTGTGATTATTCCAACTGTTGTGGCTATTAGTGAGAATGTTTGTGTGAATTCATTAGGTGTTTTCTTAGGAACATATATAAAATCACCGGACATTACTTTTGTTTCACCAACTTTATACCAACCACGAGAATTAAACTTTATCACGCGAGTATCTCCCTTATCTGCAGCTAATGAATATCCACCTGCTTTTTCTATATAATATTCATAATCAGCATCCTCTTTTAACGGCACATATCCTTCATTATTAACCTGACCATAAACATACACAACTCTTTTGTTGTCATTTATGTAAATAACATCTCTATCTTCCAGTACTATATTTTGACTCTGGTCATTTTCCTTAAACAATTTTTCAAAATCTACAACCATACGATTTCTCCTAGATAAAATATCTCTTTCAAAATTTAACTTGTCTTTCTCATTTATAATTAAATCATTCGTTCTCATATTAATAAAAATTTCAAGAGTGTCCTTTTTAGAATATTCCTCATCATTTCTTCTAAAAACGATGGATAATGGCAAATAAGCTGTTGATTTAAAGCCGCCACACATTTCGATAATATCTTTTATTGTGGTATTTTTGAATGTAATAGGATAAACACCCGGGCTTTCAACTTCCCCCAAGACTGAAACACTTAGATTTTTTACGTAATCAGATTTATATTTTACAAATACTCTATCAAATACATTAATTTTGTAATCAATATTATCCTTGTAGCTAAGGTTAATCACATCGTATTTTTTTGATATGGGATTAATACGAAAGATTGATATACTATCAGTTTCTGCATCAGTATCAAAACCCCTTGACAGTCCTATAATTGTTCTTAAATTATCGTCTTTATTATATTCATATACACCAGATAACTGAACAGCACCTTCTATTGTTAGATAATTTTTTGTTAATAATCCAAAAGGAATTTTTAAATAATCTCCCTCCAAAAAATATGGGTTATATTTCTCATCATTAGTGCTAAAATATTGATATAAATCAACATTTTTGACAGAACCGTCTTTTCTTAGTATTTCTATATTCCTTAGAGAAATTTCAGGATAAAAGAATTCTCTCCCATTACGGATTCTATATGTTTTTTGGGGGACATTTAATGTATCGTAAAATATGGATCCTATGATATCACTTGTACGTGTTAGAGGTGTTACCTCTATCTTCTTCTGAACCAAACCTGAAATTGATATTAAAAAAGAACGAGGAGTAGACAGATTTAAACTAACTTCACTTGAATAATATCTTTTCTTAACTGCTTTGATCACTTTAGATTTAACCTCATTAAGCGATAATCCGTCTACTTTGACTTCTCCAACAGATGGAATAACCAAAGAACCTTCAAGATTAACAATTAAAGGGATTGTCTGATTCACGAAACCAAAAATACTTAGATTAAATAAATCATTAGGGCCAACAATATATTTGTCCGGATTTACCGATTTATCAACCGGAAAAGTTTTCAATTGAGAACTTGTAGGATTACTAAATTGATTTATCAAGTCGGGAGCATCAGCATTAATCTTAAAATTTTGATTTGAAGAATTATTTTGCTGATTAGAATTTGTATTATTTGTATTTGTTAAATCTCTTTGAGCATATAAAATATTGCTGCTTACGAAGAATAATAAAAAAATCAGAAACCAAATATATTTTTTCATTAATTTAATTTAAAATTTTTGATTGTTGTGTTTAAAATGTTTAAAGTTTCATCATCGCCTTTTGTCTCACAATAGAATCTCAAAAGTGGCTCAGTTCCAGAGGCACGTATTGTAATCCATCCATTGCTGAAGAAACATTTATATCCATCAAGAGGATCTACAGAAATAATTTCTTTTCCACCTATATTGTCACCTGACTTAAGATTTTTACAGAATTCAAGAGTCTTATTCTTCAGTTCTTCAGTTGTGTGTATATCAATTCTTTTATAGAAGTACTTACCAAATTCTTCATCTAGTTCTGCCTTGAGAGCTGAAATACTTTTCCCTGTATTTGCAAGCATTTCGAGATATAATAATCCGTTAAATAACCCATCCCTCTCAGGCAAATGTCCTTTAATACCGATTCCGCCGCTTTCTTCGGCACCAATCAGTACATCTTCTTCTATCATTTTCTTAGATATATGCTTGAACCCTACCGGGACAGTTTCGAGTTCCAGATTGTATTTATCACAATACTCTTTGATTATTTCGGATGCAGAAAAACCTCTTACCACTTTACCTGTTAAACCTTTTGTTTTATTCAGGTATTTAAGGAGTAAAGCAAATGTTTTCTGTGCATCAAGGAAATCCCCATTATCATCAATAATTGCAATTCTATCAGCGTCTCCATCAGTAACTATACAAATATCATACTTTCCATCTTTAGTAGTCTTGCAGGCAAGAGCAAGATTTTTCTCTACAGGTTCGGGGGCTCCACCTTCAAAATAAGGATTGACTTCAGCGTGTAACTGATCAACTTTGATCAATTCATTTATTGTGTTCTGGCCTGCACCGTACATTGCTTCGTACAGTACTTTCAGATTTGCATTGTTGATAGTCTTTACATCAATCTTTGCAGCCAGATTATCTATATAATATTGTCTTCCATCAAAGTATTTTATGATACCTTCTTTTAAGAGAACATCAAATGTTTTATAACCCTCAACTTTATTAATACTCTTTAATTCAGCTTCGACTTTTACCAATTCTTCAGAATTCATAGAGCCGCCAAAAGAGTCTTTCAGTTTAAATCCGTTATAACTAAAAGGATTATGGGATGCAGTAATCATTACTCCATATGCCAGATTAAAATCTCTTGACAGCAAAGATATAGTAGGCGTAGAGACAAAACTGTCTGTGATTAATACTTTGATACCTTCACTCGCAAAGATTTCAGCAGCACAATGCGCAAACTCTTTTGCAAGAAATCTAGTATCGAAACCAATCGCTATTCCATTTGCAATATTAGGATGGTTTTTGAAAGTTCGAGCAGTGGCAAGCGAAACTCTTCTAACATTATCAAAAGTGTATGTATCGCCAATAATGGCTCTCCAGCCATCAGTTCCAAATTTTACGGGATCCATATTAATTAACATTTAAATTTTTCTGTTCTGTCCAACCCAGCTTTTAACGTACTCAACTGTTTCAATCGTTGTAGCACCTGGTGTAAATAGTTTTCCAATTCCCATTTTATTCAATTCATCAATATCGTTCTGAGGTATTATTCCTCCTCCAAACAAAAGAATATCATTCACTCCCTTATCGTCCATCAACTTCTTTATTCTTGGAAAAATTGTCATGTGAGCACCACTTAAAATACTAACTCCTATAGCATCAACATCTTCCTGTAATGCTGCTTCAACCATAGCTTCAGGCGTTTGTCTTAATCCTGCATAAATGACCTCAAAACCAGCATCCCGAAAGGCAGCAGCAATAACTTTTGCACCTCTGTCGTGACCGTCTAAACCGACTTTTCCGATTAAAATTCTTATTTTTCTTTCCAAAACTGTACTTTTTTACAATCTTTAATATATGTTTTATAACTTTCTATTTCAAGGGAATTAAAGGCAAAAAGCTCATTCCATTAAATATAAAAGCTGCATTCTTTAAACCAGAATATACAATTTAAAGGGATTATTGTGTTTATCTCAATCTAAATCATATATGACTGAGGATATTGTCGAAGATTAATAAATAATCACTATTACAATAATGAAATTTAGTTAATTATTGTATGGTTTATGGATTGAAATGATTTCAAGAAAGGATAATAAAAAGCTTAAATATTCGTTTTAGATTCATTTAAATCATTTATGCTAACTTTACTAAACTTTCCATAGATTTGTACTGCAAATATTCCTAATAATACGGCGAACCATAAAGTAGCTACTCTTATTATTATCGTTGAGGCAACTGATATATCTTTTGGGATTTTCAGGAATATCAATAATCCTGTAAGTGATGCTTCAGTAGCCCCAAGTCCACCCGGTAACATAGCAATTGCACCTATAAGAGTTGAAAACGTGTATATAAAAGTCGCAGTAAGTAAAGTAACTTCAATATTTGAAACACTCGTAAATACTCTTAAAACTATATAGAAACCAAGACATTCTAGAAACCACGCAATGACACTTATAAAGACAACTATCAATAATGGTTTTAGTTTTATTAAGATATATGTACTTTCGTAGGCTGTGTAAAGTTTTTCTGCGTGTTTAGCAGTATACTTTATTCTTTCAAATATTGAGATTATCTTTAGTGAAAGTTTTTTCGAACTCAAGACTATTGTAAGTATAACAAAGAAGACGCCTGTTAATATTACGATATCCCTTCCATAATCTAAAACAACAGCACCTATTAAACATAGAATCACTATAGAAAGGAAATCAGTTATTCTTTCTGCTAATATAATCGGAGCAGAAACGCTGACAGGAGTTCCCGTTTCTTCTTTCAAAAGGAACGACTTCAAGACTTCACCCATTTTACCTGGAGTAACGCTCATAATGAATGAGGAAAAGAATATGAGAAATGATTTGAAAGGTTTTATACTAATGTTTAATATCCGAAGATAGTATTGCCATTTAAAGAATCTAACGATATAGTTTCCGAATGAAAGGGCAAGAACTACAGGCAGCCAGTACCAGTTGAACTTTGAAAAGGATATTAACAGATTACCAAAATCAGCATAAATACTAAATCCAAGGAATACTAATGCACCAAAGCTTACGGACAATAATATTTTCTTCTTATACTTTGAAAACATTACGGACTTAAGGTTTTAGTAATCAGTTTGTATAGTTTTACGAGAGGCAAACCAACAACGTTATAATAGTCCCCCGTTATCTTTTCTATGAAGAGACATCCAAAGTCATCCTGAATGCCATAAGCACCCGCTTTATCAAGTGGTTTGAATTTATCTACGTAATAGTTTATTTCTTCGTTAGTAAGTGTTCTGAATTCCACGACTGTTTTTTCGTGGCCGTAATCTTCTTTTCCAGTAACATTATTAATCACATTAACACCAGTATAGACTATGTGCTTCTTCCCACTTAACAGCTTAAGGTATCTTTTTGCCTCGTTCACATCTTTAGGTTTATTCAAGACCTTTTCATTTAAGTAAACAACTGTGTCTGCACCGATAATAATTCTGTCTTTGTACTTTGGAGCAACTGCACGAGATTTTCTTTGAGCATTTATCTTTACTAATCTATGTGCATCTTTTTCTGTTACTTCCTCAACATTACTGTCAACAACCTTGAAATTAAATCCTATCTGATTCAGCAGGTATTTGCGTCTTGGCGATTTTGATGCAAGTATATATTTAGCGGATAATACTTTATCAAGCATTTATAAGTTCATTAAATTTTAAGGCTAAATCATCTTTCGAGATAATACTTCTTTCGCATGTCTTTCTTACTTTAAATTCAATATTACCATTCTTAAAATTTTTCTCACCGACGATAATATGGAAAGGTATGCCGATTAAGTCAGCATCTTTAAACTTAAAGCCAGGTCTTAGGTCATCTCTGTCATCATAAAGGACATCTACATTCTTTCCTAATAAATCTTTATATAACGAATCACAGTAGTCAGTAATTTCTTTGCTCTGCGTCGTAATATTTATTAACATAACTTTAAACGGTGCTATTTCGCCGTTCCAGACTATTCCGTTCTCATCGTGGTTTTGTTCAATGTGTGAAGCGATGATTCTTTCAATTCCAATTCCGTAGCTTCCCATGATGACCGGATTTTCCTTACCATTCTTATCAAGAAAATTTGCTCCGAGTGAAACCGAATACTTTGTTCCGAGCTTAAATATATGTCCGACTTCAATTGCTTTTGTTACACGGAGCTTACTTGATTTATCTAATGTAAGTTCACCTTCCTTTACTGTTCTGATGTCGTAATATTTTATTCCCTCCACATTATGTTTTAAATCAATATTCTTTATGTGATAATCATTTTTGTTTGCACCGCTAACGAGTTCATCTGCATCCTGCATTCTTAAGTCAGCAATAATTTCTATTTTCCCTTTTATACCAATAGGTCCAATAGAGCCAGCATCGGCACCTGTAATATCCATAAGTTCTTCAGGATGACCAGGTCTGAGGTTTGCGCCGAACAATGACTGCAACTTTGTTTCGTTCACTTCATCGTCACCGCAAACAAGAGTCATTAAATATCTGTCCCTTCCTTTCTCAGTTTTTGCCGGAATAACAAATACACGAGACTTTGCAAGATGGGATTTATCAGTTATGTTAAGGAATCCTGCAAGCTCTTCTATTGATTTTATGTTTGGAGTATGAAATTCTTCATAAGCCAAATCAGTATTTTTTCTTTCAACGGTATCAACGAATGAAACTGCTACTTCAAGGTTTGAAGAATAATTTCCGTTTTCACTTATAACTACTACGTCTTCACCTGCTTCTGATTCAATCATAAACTCTTCAGATTTTGTACCACCCATAGCACCGCTTGATGCAGAGACTGAATAGAATTTTAATCCGCAGCGAGTAAAAATATTTCTGTATGCCTTCTCCTGCAAATCATACGAGGCGTCCAGTCCTTCCCATGTTGAGTCGAATGAATATGCATCCTTCATCGTAAACTGACGACCGCGTAATACACCTGACTTAGGTCGTGATTCATTCCTAAACTTCGTTTGTATCTGATACCACATTTGCGGCATTTGTTTGTATGATGTTATATAATTTCTAAGTATTGATGTAAAAACTTCTTCGTGTGTAGGCGCAAGTACGAGGTCACGGTTTTTAATCCTGAATATAATATCACCGAAATCTTCAAGCCTTCCTGTTTCATTCCAGAGTTCATTTGGTGACAGAGCAGGCAGAAGAAATTCGTTTCCGCCGATTGCATTCATCTCTTCACGAACTATTTTCTCTACTTTGTTTTTAACAATCAAACCAAGCGGCAATACTGAATACACTCCAGAAGTCAGCAGGCGAAAGAGTCCGGCTCTTATTGAAAGTTTATGCGATGCCACAACTGCGTCAGCAGGGTCTTCCTTTTGTGTCGGTACAAATAATTTTGATAATCTCATTTCCTAATTTATAATTTATTGCCTTTCGGTTCCCCGCTACAAACATTCAGGGAGAAGCTTTCCGAAGGAACGAAAGTGCAAATATACGGATTTTAAAAACTGTATTCTATTGTAAAAAACTAATATCGGCAAAGTTGAAAAATCTATATCGCTTTTAATTTCGCATTCTGAATTATTGCAGTTCTTTCCTGTAGTTCTATTTTAAAACTAACTTCGCCATAACCTGTATGTGTAAACGCAATTATCGCCTCACCGCTGAAAGGCTTACTGACGCTGTATTCCCCGCTCTCGTTTGTGTACGCCGCTTCTTCGTCGTCTATTCTGACAGTGACATCAGGAATTGCCTCGCCAGTATCCGCATCCGTAACCACGCCCGAAACAATTGCTTTTCTTCTGCTTGTGTAAAACACTCCCCACTCGCGGCATTTGCGGCGTTTCGATGATGCAGTAAGCTCGTTGCGATAAAAGAAATCTATTTCGTCCCACATATCCACCACGAGCCTCTTCACGGTTTTCCGCATAGCCGAAACCGCCTCCTGAGCATCATCATAGGCATCTTTCATTTCAGATTTTAAATCGCGGGCATCCTTGCAAATGAGATATTTGTTGTAAATCTCATCCGCCGAAGGATTCACCATCGGAATTCCGCCGTCTGCCACGCGAACCTCTTCACCATCGTGTATCGCCAAAGCCCAATGCAGGACGTCGTTATCTTTTATCAAATCCGGAAGCCGCGTTTGATTAGCATCGATACCATAGAAAGCACGCGCTGACACGGGATACAACCCACGCGTTATACCGAAATTAAACACCTGGAAGTATTGCGAAATATGCATTCGGCAAATCGCAAGCGCCTCGTCGTCCGCCTTCGTTGCGTTTAGCTGTGCGCTTGCCGCAATGCCTCTATTTTCAACTTTGGTATAATATTCGGGTTGTAAAACGTTCAGCCGTGCAAGCGTCGCAGGCGTTATTGCCTCGCTTGAAGAACTTTCCGACTTTCTTTTAGCCGTATCCATAGCTTCTTGAAAGCCCAGCACACTAAATGGTAAGAATCTTGATGGCATTTTTGCTCTATTTAAAGTTATATATATGGAAATTAGTAAAAATATTAATATATATCAATACACAGATATAAATATTTTTAAAAATTGATTACTCTGTAGTAGTATATACCTCTGATTTTTTAAAACTAAATCACTTTTTAGGAATAAATTATAATATATTTTATGAAATTATTATATCTGTATAGCTTTATATTAATATATCTTTAAATATTAATTACTATTTAGTAATACATAATAGTATATTTTTAAATATACTTAACTATTTAGCATTGCATAGTAGCATATTTTATAATATTTAGAACTATTTTGCTCTGTCAGAAGGCATTTTTCTTACTATATTCTGTATTTCTGGCTTGGAAACGGACTTTATGTAAGAAAAGTGCATAAATCAATGCGAGCAAAGCAAACAGTGAACGCAAAAACTTACATTATAATATAGACCTTTGTATTAGTTAATGAACAGATGTTAATAAAAGCAGAATGGTGTTATTATTTTCCGAATAAGATTTGCATTAATAAATGATTCAGCCATAATAATTTCTATGAACAAGCATTAATATTTTTCTATTCGGAATACTTTATTATATTACTTTACTAAATATAATAATATGTGTTCAAGATTTGAGAATAAGGAAACGGGCGAATCAATCTTTCAGAAGTTTGAAAAAGATTTTCTGATGATGAATTTTTCAGCAAAGAATTTAAAGCAGATTAACATCGCACCGAATGATGATATACTCGTGATTCAGAAAGGCGATAAGCATCTTGAGCTGAAATGTTTTTCGTGGGGAATAAAATTTCCGGGTGAGAAGACTCCGCTGATATTCAATTCACGAATAGAAACTATCACGGCAAAACCATACTGGAAGAATTTGTTTAAAAATAATAGATGTCTAATTCCTGGTACGGCTTTTTATGAATGGACGACAATAGAAAAGACTAAAATTCCGCAGAAGATTTCTTTTGAAAGTATGCCGATGTTTTTCATAGCAGGAATATACGTAAAGATTGATGGAGGGATTTTTGCTTCAATGATAACCACAACACCAAATACGTGCATTGCAAAGATTCATAACAGGATGCCCGTGATATTAAGCAAAGAGGAAGGTATAAAATTCTTACAATCAGAAGTTGATGAGGCTTTGGAATTATGCATTCCACTCGATGATGAGGTAGAAGCAGATATACAAACAGCTGAAGACATATTAACTCTG
>Ga0105047_10019123_pt1 | contig 10585 bp, 9 predicted proteins | sample MAT04_FD_78384 | JGI IMG/M metagenome (GOLD analysis project Ga0105047, IMG submission 78384) | Freshwater microbial communities from Lake Fryxell liftoff mats and glacier meltwater in Antarctica - MAT-04 (megahit assembly) | ecosystem: Environmental > Aquatic > Freshwater > Ice > Liftoff... | reverse complement strand
TGTCTGGCGAGAAGAAAACTTATTCTTGCCATACATTTCAGGACAACAACATCATTCGGCAACTGCCGATGAACCAGATTCAACGTGTGCAGGCAAAGATTTGGCAGTCCGCCGCTATCACACATTCGAGCAAACGACATCAGCAGACTTCGATTCCACGGGAAGTCACGCAACAGACTCTTCATGCGTTCCAATGCGAGCAGCCGCCGACCATCTACAAAGTCTTCCTCTAAACGTGCAAGGCGTGCAGCCAGTTTGATTCCCGATGTGAGGCTCTGCAGGACACCTGAAGTCCGGGCTACCATGAGTTGCCTCGCCTTTGCCGTGTTGAACACATCCTGTGCTGCGGCAGAAAGGACTTCATCAATCGGGATCTCTGCCGGTTCGAGGCGAAGGGCATGGTCTGCCACTTCGGCCGCCGTTCCATCATAGGATTCACTGCCGTCCGAACGAAAAGGCACATAAGCCTTCGCTGTTTTTTCGAGCGGTCTGAAAGCTTCTGCTTCTGCCCTGCCTGTGATCGCAGGCTTGACGATCGATTGGACGGGATCTGTATCGCTGTCCTGAACACCTGAATGCGTTTCGCCATCGCGCTGTAAAACAGCAATCGACATCGAGACCGTCAGGTGACCGATCCGCACGACGTCCTTTTCGCGAATCTCCGCCATCGTTTGCCACTTTGGCCCCCCAGCGTGTTGAGCCATGCCTGCTGTCAGGTTGACCACAAACCAGCGTTGCATGTAAGGCACAATCAGACAGTGACGCGTCTTGAGCCTGGACAGATTCGAAAAAACCATGCCGCAGACTTTTGCGGTTCCGATGAGACATGCCTCATTGAGTTTCGAAGTTTGTGTTGTTCCGTCAGCAGCAGTGCATTCTGCCATGCAGGAAGATTTGCTCTGATGATCAGTACGGTCTCGCCGCAAAGGCTTCATCCCGACGATCCTGAGTCGAACGTCGGCGATCTGCAGCAAATCGCCATCACACAACGCGAAGCCAGTCGGCACAGTCGTCCCGTTGACCTGGACTATACTCGACCGCACGTCGTAGAGAATCCAGTCATGATCCTCAAACCGAACCAGAACTGCGGCAACCTTCGGGATGTCCGAGTATCGACATTGACAATGCTTGTCGTGGCCGATGATCAGTACACCTTCTGCAGTCGGGTGATACTGTTCGCTCGTGATCTCATCCACCAACTGCAACACGCTGGTTCCATTCAATGAAAAGTTTGATTTGAGCAAATACTTGCCACCGTGGTCGCACCGGGGGCATTCCCCCGTTATCATATCCAACGTATTTTCCGCAGGGCCAGCAAACAAAAGAAATTCGACAGGAATCAGCGGCACGTCGGGACGAGGATTCATTGTCGGCCCAAGGCTTCAAGAGTGTCGTTTTCCACACGCCTGCAACAACTTTGTCGTATTTTGATTCACACAGAGACCCTGCGTGAAGATCAATTGCGTCCCACCGAACGCGCCAAGTCGCTCGCAGAATTCCTTGATTTGCTGCAAAAACAACGTGCTTGGTGGAATGCTGAAGTTCCGGCCATCAACGATTATCAGAGGCAACGGATCGCAGCAGCAGAGATGCGCGGCCTGCGGGATCTGGATCGTGAACTGAGGGTGAACAACTTTCTCATTCTTGGTGAATTGGGTTCCGGAGGCATGGGGGTTGTTCATAAAGCATGGTCTATTGAATTCGAACAGTTCACCGCCATCAAACGATTGGCATCGAACAACGTCGTCTTTCGTGATCGCCTGGAACGTGAAGCAAAGATTCTGCGCGTGCTGGACGATCCATTGATTTCGCAGTACGTCGCCTTTGAACCTGTTGAAGACGGCGGCGGATTCCTGTTGGCGATGGAGTATGTCGCGGGAACTACTCTGCAGAACTATCTCCAACGGAACTCTCCCGTCGATGTGCCGACAGCAACGAAATGGGCTGTTGCTTTGCTAAAGGCGCTTTCTCACGCTCACGCACGAGACGTTGTGCATCGCGATGTGACCCCGCGCAATATCATGGTGATTTCCAAAAGCGGTGATTTGCCAGTGAAGTTGCTCGACTTCGGCCTGGGCAAAATTGTCGGATCCTTGTCGAAAGTCGTGCGGTTGCCGGAAGACCAAATAGATCTGACGGGAACGGGGGCCGCCATCGGGACACCTCGATATATGTCCCCTGAACAGTTCAACGATGCGGCAAGCGTGACCGGCGCCTCGGATCTCTACAGCCTGGGCTGCAACCTGTTTGAAATGCTGACCGGTCAACCGCCTTTTCCGGGGACACAGTTTATACCACTGCTTCGAGCGCATATCAACAGTCCACCTCCTGACATCAGGTCGTTTCGCAGTGATATTTCAGAACCCCTGAGTTCCGTGATCATGCGAATGCTGGATAAGGATCCCAGGAAACGGCAGTCGGCCGATGAGTTCATAGATTTGCTGACCGGGAAGACGGAAGTCCGGCAGGTCGTGAAAGTGAAATCCGGGGAAACGGCAACTGTGGGTGCCAGTGCGCGAGAAACGAAATCGTCCGCCTATGCTGAGTCTTTTGCCGAAACAAAACTGAAGCCGGTCGTGAGGCCGGGCCAATCGGATCGCGATCCTTGCGAGGTGCCCGTGGCCAGCAGGAGCTTCGCTGCTCCTGGCCCTGCGCTGCACCCGACAGTGCCATGGTTTCGTCATCTGTTTCCGAAGGCACCATTAACCGTCGCAAGTGGACATATTGATTCCGAAGTCACAATTGCGGACATCTATCTCGCCTTCACCAGAATTCGAAAATGGTTGATTCTGGCAGGGCTCGGTTTGTTGATGTGGCTGGTGTTTCAATCGCTTTAATGCGGAACGCACGGCGAGGTATTCGTCCGGGAAATACTTAAGAATCCGGATTGAGTCGTTTCCTCAGCCATTCTTTTGTCTGACGCAAATCACTTTCAACGGTCCCGATACTGACACCCAATTGAGAAGCGATCTCTTCGTTGGACAATTTGTAGATCACTCTTGCAATCATCATCTGGGCGCACCGTTCGTGCCCCATGGCTTCCAGTTCATCCAGAAAATCGACTAACGCCTCCGGATCAACACCAGCTTCCTCCAGTTCCGCAAGTATCTCAACGTCGATCTTTGACGCATCTCCTCCCCGTTTTCCTCGCTTTCTCCGACGAAGATGATCGCGAAGGACGTGCTTCATTGTGGTCACGTACAATCCGAAAATCTCGCTGGTAAACTCGCCGGACGCCAACTGCTCCTTCCCATACAGTTTCAGAAACGCCATATTGACCAATTCCGTCGGCTGCAGCGTGATGCCATACTGTAATCTCCGCATCATCCCCGCCGCGTACCGACGCAGATCCAGGATCATATTGGCTGCCAGTTCGTCCTGGTTTTCATCCATTCCGGTTTATCCTCCAACGGTTTATGTGAAGACTGCGATTCTAACGATGTCCAATCCAGACCGACAAGTCACACGATCACTCGTCGCAGTTTGAGATTCTTCGGTGAACTTCAAATACGGGCGCATTGGGAGAACTGTTGATGAATTCAAAGTTTGATGCGATCTTCGATGAGCCTGATCGCAATTCGGAGCCGCGACTGAGCCTCACCGGAGTTCAGATCGGTGACTACCTGATTGGCGAGTGCATTGCTAACCAGCTGGCCTCGCAGGTTTATCTCGCCGAAGACCAGCAACTGTGCCGCAAGGCCGTTGTGAAAGTTCTTCGGCAGGGGGAATGGCTGAGTCGAGACGCTTCTGTTCGATTCCAAAACGAACGGCGCGTTCTCGCGCAGCTCAGACATCCCAATATTGTTTCGATCTTTGCCTGCTCCACTGTCCGGAATCACCCATGCATCGTCATGGAGTATATGGGCGGTGGCACCCTTGCCGATCATATCGGCAAACCATTCCAGCCGCTTGAAGCGGTTCAAATTCTGCTGCGAATTGCGCGTGGAGTGGCCGAAGCACACACCAAAGGTATCGTACACCGCGACCTGAAGCCGCAGAATATTCTGATCGACCGCACGATTCGGGAGCCAGCTCTGGAAACGATCCTCGGATTTCTGAAGATCAGCGATTTTGGTATCGCGAAAATGATGAATGACTTCGAAGGCCTGACTCGCTCCGGGATGCAGCCGGGGACAATCAATCATATGGCTCCGGAGCAGATCGACCCGGAATTGGGAGCCATTTCGCCCGCAACAGACGTGTTCGCGCTGGGAATCATGCTGTATCAGTTGTTAACCGGGGAGAATCCATTCGACCACCTTTCTGTTCCGCAGACGTTGCGCAATATTGTTGAACAACCTGTTCCGCTCGTTGGCTCCAGGCTGCCCACCGTACCAGAATGGCTCGAAGCAATCTGTGATACTTGCTTGCAGAAATCGCCCACAAGACGTTTTGTAAATGCAGAATTGCTTGCCCGAGAAATTGAGTATCATCTGACGCAGAGTCACTTTGCCGTCGATCGCAGGCATGCTTCCTTGATGGCGGCTGAGGATTTCAAAGGCTGGAGTATGAGAATCCTGTTTGCATTAACGGTACTATTGTTGTTATCGATCACGATATTTCGGGTTCTGCAATCGTTGATGTACTGACTGCCTGAGGATCTCTGCGAGAGTTTGCCATGTCAAAAGTCCGTTGCATTGAGACGACCACTCTCGGGATATGCCTGAATCGAATTCCGGGCAGATTTGTGAGGTACATCAGCGTTTAGCTGTCCATTGTGCGAAAAGTGGTGGTAACATGAAGGTGGGAGAAGTTGTAGACTGGAATGATGGAAAGGACTCCATTACATGACCTGTCGCGAGACGAACTGATCGGTGTGATTCTGCGCCTGCAGAAGCAGTTGGCGGATCTTGAAAATCGCAATGCTGAACTCGCGGCACGGAATGAAGAGTTGGCGCGTCGGATTGAGGAACTTGAGAAGAAGAATCCAACCGTGCGGCTCGACGAAGCGTTCTCGATGCGAGCCGAAGAAGAGCGAAAGGCGAAGGCCGCCAACGATGGCAAACGCAACAAGCAGAAGTCAAAGCGACAAGGACGTGTCAGCACCGACGAAAAGCTGGCCAAAGCCACTCTGGAAGAAAAGATCTAGCCGAAGCAATTCAAGTTCGAAGAATGTCGGTTGAGATATTCGCGACCGGTGTGGCGAATTATCAATGGTCCGGCTGTGCTGGTTGCGTATCACATTTATGCAGGCCCGGACAGCACGGTGCCTCAGATTCCAGGCGTGTCCCGCCGCTGCGAATTCAGTCCGGAGATCTGCATCACGCTGGCCCACCAGCATTACATTATTGGCCTGCCGCTCGACAAGGCGATTGCTGAGATCGAATTTTTCTGGGGACTGAAGCTGCGAAAGTCCAAGGCGGACGCGATGCTGAATCGACTGGCACGACAATGGTTGCCGGAGTTTGAAGCGTTGTGCGACCTGCTGGCGTCCTCGGCAGTCGTGCATGCGGACGAGACGAGCTGGAGCATCAATTCCGTCTGGGCGTCTCTTTCCGAGACGGCTCGCATCACGGTATTTGGCTGCCACAAGGACGGCTAAACTCTGGCGGCATTGCTGGATAAAGATGAATTCAAGCGAGTGCTGGTCACCGACAACGCGGCGGTGTATCAGGGATTTAGTTGTAGTCAGAAATGCTGGGCGCATCTGCTTGGATCAGTTGGTGCCGCTGCCGGATACGGGTTAATCCGAAGTGCAGCCGGATGCGATCTTGATGTCTCTGAAGCGCCACCATGCACCGTAAACGGTGTCTGATGGGGTGACGAGACACGAATTCCGTCTCGATCGCAGACCGCCCAGTCCCAACACCTCGATGCCCCGAAACGCATCTAACTTTGCGCCTGCTTCACGCTGCGCAGAATGGACAGCTACGTTTACCGCTGGGCGCTGCCGGAGGACACGTCTCCGCTGGAAACCGCCCTGCGCGCAACCGCCGCAGGTCGCGTCGATATTCTGCTCTTCACAAGTGCCAATCAGGTCAGCAATGTACTGATGGTCGCTGAGCAGTGCGGATGCCTCGCCGAAATCCGTGCCGCGATTGAACGTCGAACGCAGGTTGCCTCCATCGGACCGACATGTACCGAAACGCTCACTGAAAACGGTTTCCCCGTCCACTTCGAAGCGTCACCACCCAAAATGGGACAACTCGTCCGCGGCGCGATCGAAGCATGGCGGGTTCAGTGAAAGAGTTGCATGCTCACGTATGGCTTCGACGCACTCGTCATGAAAGCGGAAGCGATTCCAGTGATTTTCGCCAGTCTTCCGGCGATTGAAGTCGCCTGCTACGGTCACGATTCAGGACTGCCTGAAAAAAAACATCCCACTGCGAAGGGACGTCGCGACGAAACTCTCGCAATGATGGCCATTGAAACTGACATAACGTATTGATTGTCTCCGCAAGTGAGCCTGATACGGGAAACGGCAGTTTGCCAAGAATTGCTTCGAACAGGCACACTGAGAGACTAAACAGATCACTCGTACAATCAATATTCGGTTCTGCCAGCAACATCTCCGGGGACTGATAGTGATAGTCTCCGGGCAAGAGCTTTCCACGTGTAATGTCAAGGATCGTTTCAACGACCTCACCCCTTGCCAACGAGAAATCACCAAGTTTTGCGGTACCGAGTTCCGAGAAAAGAATACAGGAGGAATTGATATTCCTGTGTAACAAGCCGTGCTGCCTGGCCGCCTGTAGCGCCGCGGAAATCTCTCGTCCGATTTTCTGCACCCGACTGAGCGGCAATCCTTTCTTTCGTCCTTTCAGGCGATCACGCAAACTACCGCCGCACATCAGTTCAGAGGCTACGTACCAGTTTGATTCAGAGACCCGTCGACACCTTCCTGCTTTGAATATCGGGACTATGTTGGGGTGACGGATGCGACCGGCAGCCGGAATTGCCCTTAGGAATCTCCGGACTTGCTCCGGATCAATCGCAAAATCCTGCGCCAGCATTCGCAGTGCAACATCTCTGGTTTTCAGAGATCGCAGATACCATCTCGCTTCGTAGAGGTCGCCTCCTGATCCGGCATGTATTCTTTTCAACAAGTCGAATCCACGAATTGTGCCGGTCCCCTGAAGAATGAGATCCACGAGGTAACGATCATCACCAAATTGCAGTTCGTCTCCTTTCTTCACTCTTTGTGGTCCCACCATCGAAACTTTCTGACAATTCCTTTTCGTCGCACCAGTCCCGGAAAGGTCGTACAAGTACCAGTCTCTCACCTGACAGGAAAGCAACGAAAGTCGTTTCAATCCGCCCTGCCCGGTGCCTTCGGGTCGCGCATTCACGACCAGCGGTGTTCCGGAGTCGACGGTAATGGCCTTCAGTTGCGGGTTATTTCCGCGAGGTTGCAATAGAAGAACGGGACCAAGTCGCCGGGAAGGTGGTACGAACACGCCATCACTTTTTGGAACAGTGTGCGCTTCCGCGTTAAACATCGGGAGCGCGCGGTTCGCTTCAAGATTGAGCTGGCCAAGTCGCTTCAATGCGTCTGCGGGATTTCGAAAAGCTCGTGAGCGAGGATCTTTCAGCACAAGGCCATCGATAAATCCAGCCAGCGCTTTATTCACGTGCGGAATGACACTCGGCCAGTCCCCAAGCAGGCGATGCATGTCAATATGCCATCGCATCCACGCTTGTGGGTCGTTCTTTTCAAGTTCAATTCCAAGCAAACGCGGCAACTTGTCTCCTGCAAGAAGTTCCAGCGCGAGAAAACCCAACGAATACAAATCCGATTCCGGACCGCACTTTCCGAGGTCGCTGTCGATGATCTCCGGTGCCTGAAACCGTTTCTTCGGATACACGCTGATGACGGGTTCTTCCTTCTCAAAGCGAAAGCCCGTGAAGTCACCAAGCTTGACGTTTCCCGTGGGATCAACAAAGGTATTGCGCGTACACAGCATCCCGTGCGATTGCCCTCGCTGATGGAGCCACGTAAGTGCCTCCAGACACTGCGTCAGCACACGTGCCGTCAGTTCATTCGTCAACGGGCCATGCCGCTGAATCAACTGCTCCAGCGTACATTGTGTGTCTTCGTACAGCACCTGATCCGTCGAATCTGCGTTGATCAGTTTGAGCAGGCGCTGATGAGCAAACTTTCCCAGATAGTCCGTCTCTTTTTGAATCCATTCGGAATAGACCGGTCTCAACCTCGCGCTGGGTACCAGTTCCTTGACCGTGAATCGGTGACCCAGGGCCTTATTCTCCCCGCGCCAGATTCGATAGGTGTCGGATTCGTGCAGGACGTGCAGTGACGTAAGTTCCATAGCTCTTCTGATTCCCGTTAGTCCATGTTGTTCTTCCGCTGTGCGATGAAGTCTGAGACTGATTCGATCGCGCGCGTGGTTTTGCTGAAATCCGGATTCTGCTCCTGACTGGTTTGCTCAAGTTCGTTAATCCTCTGCTTAAGAACGCGGCAAAGTTGACTGCACTTTTCGTACAGATTCAGGGCAATAGCCTTATCAGCCGCTTTATCCGCATGGCGCGCCTGCTGCAGGTTTTCCGTCAGCAGCAGCCAGTCTCTCTGAAACCGGCCAGGGAATTCCGGTTGCGTGTTTCCGAGCGTGAGGATGACGGCCTTGTAATTCTTGTCAACCTGCGTGTCATTCAATTGCGGAGAACTGCCATCAGAAGCGGCCAGCAGAATCAGTAATCCGAAGACAATGCCAATGTATTGAACATAGCGCACCCATTCCGCGACTTCCGGCTCTGTCGATGTCAGTTCCTGCACCGCGCTTGGTTCGTCAGCAGCACTTTCGCTGTCGCGAGTTTCCAGCAGAAGCGATGTTGTGGCGGTCGGCTGCAGTGGTGTGCCGTCAAACCAGACCTTCGTTTCGTTCTGAGTGAACCGCTGTCCATCCAGCAGAATCGGGTAGTCAAGTTGATGTGTGACGACCCATGTTCCGTTTTTCCAGACCAGCGTCACCAACCCGAGAAACTGCGGATCTGTCAGTCGAATATCCGCGTGCGCTTCGGTACCTATGCGAATCGTTGTGCGTGGAATTGCAAACTCTCGTCCGGCATCCTGCCCGTGCGTGACGGAAATGATTGTTGGCATCAACGGTCTCCGGAACAGAATTCAGTTTCAAAACAAATCAAAGATTGGTACGTCCTTCAGCACATCCATCGCGGTCAGCGACAATGGTGCCGCAGCTACTATCAGGCAGCTGATGACAACGACAAATACGGGGCCGGTCATGTAGACCTTTGCCTGCTCCGCAGCAGCTTCAAGTTGTTCCAGCCGCCGAATGCGAAGCTGATCGGCCAGGGCACGCAGCGTTTCGTGCAGCGGAGCTCCTTTTTCTTCCGACGTCCTGATGACGACGGCGACATTCGACAGATCGGGGTCATCGAAATCCTTCGCCCACTCAGGCAACGCTTCGACCAGCCCTGATCCATCATCGACGCGGGTAATCAGATCGCGTAGCAGCCGACCGATGGGATGCTGCTGGTTATCCTTTGCTGCAGTCCGGAATGCTTCCATCGTCATCCCGCCGCCGGTGTCGAGGAGCAGAGCGATCAGTTCCATCACGTACGGCAATCGACTCCTGATCTGCCGTCTGACCCGCTTTGATTCGTTCACACTGCGGCGAAACCGCGCGAACAGAAATCCGGCGGCGGTCATGACGCCCAGGAACAGGGCTGCCACGAACCCGAAGCCCGCCAGCCGCAGCAATACAAAAACACCAGCGGCGGCGCTGATCCCCTGGAGCTGCCACACGGCGACAGATTCGGCCACCGGCAGGCTGAGGCTGTAGTCGCCCCGAATGGACTTCAATTGCGTGCTGAACCTGGTCCGATTCCACCGAGCGAGTCGCGCGGCTTGAGATTCCATCGCGGAATACCATCGATCCCTGCGGAAACGCAGAGCGGCATCTGTCTCCGGTATCGAGTTGCTGCGTCGATCACGGTCAGACACCGGTCGCATCGCCTCGTATCCAAACCAGGCGGCAAAACAACCCACAAGCAGAGATTCGATAAACGTAAATTCGGACATTCAATCTGTTTCACTAGTCAATGGCGTCGAGGATCTTCATTGTCCAGCGTACGGCGATGTACGTCATCACCATCACAACGGCCAGAGCAAGTTGTCCGTAATAAGAATGCAGCATGAGCTGAACCGACCTGGCATCCATCATGTACATCAGTCCCATGAACAACAACGGGAATACGGCGAGGATTCCGACCTGCAGTCGCCCGGACGCCGTGTACGTGTTCTTCTTCAGTTCGACTCGCTGCAACTGCTCCAGACTTTCGCTGATCTTGCGCACCACAACAGAAGCGTCGCCGCCGTTCTGATAGCACGCTGCCAGGACATTACAGAACAATGAAACCGCATCAATTTTCATGCGATCCCGGAATCCTGCCAGAACTTCCTGCACTGTGAACCCGTGCCGGAAATGTTCGTCCGACATCCGTTGAAACTCGGCCTTCATGGGCAGTGCCAGTCCAGGCACGACTTCCCTCAATCCGTTCGTAATGTTTGGCCCGGCAGTCAACTGACTCGCCAGAACTCGGCAGGCGATCACCATTTGATCCCGCAAACGGATGCGACGTTTCTCGGCAGCATATTCCAGCAACGTTG
>Ga0105047_10019121_pt1 | contig 10585 bp, 8 predicted proteins | sample MAT04_FD_78384 | JGI IMG/M metagenome (GOLD analysis project Ga0105047, IMG submission 78384) | Freshwater microbial communities from Lake Fryxell liftoff mats and glacier meltwater in Antarctica - MAT-04 (megahit assembly) | ecosystem: Environmental > Aquatic > Freshwater > Ice > Liftoff... | reverse complement strand
GGAGACGCTACGCGACGCCGAAGCGCGCGGCTGGGCGGGGAGCTCGGCCTTCGCCGACCTGCGCGGCTGGTCCTTGACCGCGTCGGGCCGCACACAGAACGAACGCCTGCTGGCGGCCGAACTGCCGACTGGGTGGCGACCGCGGCGACGACGAGCAGGCCGCATCTCGACCCGGAGCCGAATCTCACGGGGTTGAGCCCGCGAGCGCCGCCTCCGCGTTCATCTCGTCGCACCGACGACATCCGGTCGTAGGCCGTACCGCTCCGCCGCCCGGGCGAGGACCTCCGCGGTCCTCAGGCACGCCGGCCCGCCCCTATGCCGCTCGCGGTGCTCACCGGCCGACGGTAGGCCACACCACGTCAGACCGGAGTCGCCTGCACCTCGTCACCCCGCTCCGCTGCCGCGAGCCGCCGCGCCCTGTCCAGGCGCCTCATCGCCGGGGTCGCGGCCGCGCCGTGCAGCAGCACGGAGCCGACGACGACCAGCGCCACCACGGCCCAGAGCCGGTCCGCAGCAGGGAAGCGCCCCTCCTGGAGTGCGTAGGCGAGATAGAAGAGCGAGCCCACCCCGCGGACGCCGAAGAACGCGATGACGCCTCGCTCCGTCGGCCCGGTGCGCCCGCGCGCCAGGCCCACCCATCCGGCGAGCGGCCGGACCACCAGCAGCACGGCGGCCGCGACGAGCACCTCGCGCCAACCGACCCCGCTGAGGAGCCCTCGCGCGACGGCTCCGCCGAGCAGGACCAGGATCAGGACCGTCAGCAATCGCTCGATCTGCTCCACGAACGAGTGCAGGACCCGGTGGTAGGCGTGCTCGCGCTCCGACGCCCGCAGGAGCACGGCGCAGACGAACACCGCGACGAATCCGTAGCCCTGAGCCAGCTCTGCTGCGCCGTAGGCGAGGAAGGTCGCTGCGAGGGCGGCGAAACCCTGGGTGTGCTCAGTGAGCCGGCGTCGCTCGGCGAAGGCGGAGAAGAGCAACCGGCCCAGCAGCCAGCCCACCGCCGCGCCGACGAGGGCCCCGGCAGCCAGGCGCCAGCCCACGTCGAGCCACAGCCACCGCCCGAGCCAGCCCCCGGGTGCGACCCCGACGAGGCTGATGGCGATGGCGGCGTAGGTGAACGGGAAGGCCAGCCCGTCGTTCAGGCCCGCCTCCGACGTCAGAGCAAACCGTGCCTCGTCGTCGTCCCCGTCGGGGTCGTCGACCGGCTCGCTGACCTGGAGCTCGGTTGCGAGCACCGGGTCGGTGGGGGCGAGCGTCGCGGCGAGCAGCACCGTGGCGGCCGCACCCAGCCCGAGCACCCAGGCGCCGAGCAGCCCCACCCCGAGCATGGTCAGGGGCATCGTCACGACGAGCAGGCGCCAGGTGGTCCCCCATGCGCGCACTCCGAACGGGCGGTTGAGCGCGAGCCCGGCCCCCATCAGCGAGATGATCACGCAGGCCTCGGTCAGGTGGATCGCGATCGCCTGGTGCTCGACCGGGTCGGGGTCGGGAAGCTGCGGCAGGACGGCGAACGCAACGACGCCCGCCGCAAGGAAGACCGTCGGCATCGACAGGGGAAGCCGTTGCAGTGCCCGGGGCAGGACGGCGGCGAGCAGAGTCGCGAGCCCGGCGGCCAGGTAGATCACGGCCGGCGCACCAGTGTCGATCATCGGCTCAGGCTACGGTCGGGTGGCGTCATCGGCGCGTCCGCCCGCGCTGTCGACATCGACCGAGATCGGCAGCGGTCGGCCGGCAGCCGACCGCCGCGCTCTACGGTGAGGCGTGACCGCCGTCCCCGACCTCCTGTCCACGGTCCGGGGACGACGCCTGTGCTTCGAGATCCTGGCGCGCAGCGCCGGAGGCGACGCCGTAGGGCGGGTCTTGTTCGCCGAGCGGCACCGGGTTCACGAGGACCGCGGCGACATCGCCCCAGCCAGGGCCTGCTTCGGTGACGACGGTCGCCGGCTGGGACCCGGACGCGACGTGGTGGCTCGCCGACGCCGTGCAGCCCGCGGGCCCGGGGGCGGCACGGACGGCGTCCGATCAGCCCCGCCCTGCGGCGAAGCAGCCACAGGCCGTACCCGGCGGCCAATACACCCAGCACCACGTTGATGCCGGCGTTCACGAGCACGGCGGCCATCGCGACCCCGGTGAACTCGCCGGGCGCGGCGGCCTGGATCGAGTTGATGAAGTCCATCAGGAAGTGGATGACGAGCAGCGGCCAGATGGTGCAAGTGGCCAGGGCGACCGCCCCGAACCCGACGCCGACTCCGAACGTCATGATCACCTGCGCGGGGCAGACCCTCCAGGCAGAGGAGAGCTGATCGCCCTTGACGTGCGACAGCACCCGCATCGCCCTCGCCGCGCATCGCCCTGTAGGTCGGACCCAACGCCGCCTATGGTCGTCGTCATGGGCGAAGCAGACGTCACAGTGGACGGCTACCGAATCGAACCGCTCAGTCCCCGGACGTGGGACGCGTTCGCCGAGCTGGCGGAGCGGCACAACGGTGTGTGGGGCGGGTGCTGGTGCACCTGGTTCCACCTCTACCCGGATCCGAAAGACGAGCGCAGGGAGCTCGGCGCCCGCGAGTTCAAGCGGCAGCTCGTCCTGCACGGCCGCACTCACGCGGCCCTGGTGTTCGACGGAGACGTCGCGGTCGCCTGGGCCCAGTTCGGGCCCGTGGAAGAGCTGCCGAACATCCATCACCGCAAGGAGTGGGAACAGACAGTCGTCCTCAGGCCGGACTACCGGATCACCTGCCTGTTCGTGGACCGCAGCTACCGACGCAAGGGGATGGCCGCGGTCGCGGTCCGCGGTGCACTTGCGCTGATCGCGGAAGCCGGCGGTGGCCTGGTCGAGGCCTACCCGCACGATCTCCCCCCCGACAAGAAGACCTCGTCATCGTTCCTCTACAACGCCACCCGGACCATGTACGAGCAGCTCGGCTTCGACTACCTGCGGCCCAAGGGCAAGGGCAACTGCGTGATGTCCCGGGAGGTCCCCGCCGCCTAGCTCCGCTCCCCCGGCGCGCCGGGTCTCACGAGACGACATCGTCGCGTGTGCCGTTGGGGGCCGCTACGAGCGCGTACACCTCGAGAACGGCTGGAGCCCGGCCCGGTTGCGCCGTGCGGCGGGCAGGTCGTCGGCATCGACGGCCGCGCTGCTCGACGGCCTGAGCGGCTGGTGCGCTGAGAACAGTTCGAACGGCGAACCGGTCCGCCCCGTACCGCAAGTCGCAGCAGCTCCGGACCCGCCCCGCTACCGTGAGGAGGGTGGCACCTGTTCTGGTGGACCTGCGGGCGATGCCGCCCGAAGAGATCGTCGGCGCCAAGGCGGCCCGGCTGGGGTGGGCGACGAGCCGCGGCTGGCCCGTGCCGGCCGGCGTGGTCATTCCCTTTGCCGAGGTCGAGCAGCTCGGCGGCGCCGGAGGGCGGGACGCCGAGTCGAGGCTGCGTACAGCGCTCGAAGCGCTCTTGGAGCCCGGGCGCCGTCACGCCGTGCGCTCCTCGGCGAGCACCGAGGACGACGGCACCCGCTCCTTTGCCGGCCAGTTCGCCACCCTCCTCGACGTCGCCGGGGCCGACGACGTCCTCGCTGGCGTGCGGCAGGTCGTGGCCTCGGCGTTGACCCCGCACGTGGCCGCCTACGCCCGACGGGTGGGGGCCGACCCCACCGCGATCCGGATGTCCGTGATCGTCCAGCAGATGGTGACCCCGACGGCTAGCGGGGTGGCGTTCAGTCGGGACCCGGTCGATGGCGCGGACCGGGTCGTGGTCGAGGTTGTCGCGGGACGCGGGGACCGGCTGGTCGGCCGGGGCGCGACGCCGCAGCGCTGGGACTGTGCGCCGGGAAGAGAGCCCGCGCAGGACGGACCATCGCCGGATCCCGTCCCGCCGCTGCTGCCGCACGCCGTCGTCTGCGAGATCGTGGACCTGGTGCGCGCGGTGGCGGACTCGAGCGGCGAGGCCGTAGACGTCGAGTGGGTCTGGGACGGCAGGCAGATCTGGCTCGTCCAGTGGCGGCCGATCACGACGCTGACCCGCGACGCTCGGGTCTGGTCGTCGCGGATCGCCCGGGACGTGATGCCGGGGCTCATCCCTCCGCTGGTGTGGTCGGTCAACGTGCCGGTGGTCAACGGCGTGTGGGTCGACCTGCTCGACACGGCCCTCGGGAGGACGGGGCTCGACCCGGAACGCCTCGCGCGGCCGTTCGGGTACCGCGCCTACTTCGACATGGGCGCCTTCGGGTCCGTGTTCACATCGCTCGGGCTGCCCGCCGACGCGCTGGAGCAGATGCGCGCCGGGACGAGCCAGGCGGTGATGCGCCCCTCTGCGTTGGCCATCCTGCGGCGCGGCCCACGCATCCTGGCTGCGTCCGCCGGTCTGCTCCGGTGGCCGGGCCGCGCGCGCCTGACGGTGCTCGATGCCGAGGAGGCACGCCTGCGCGAGGCTGCCGAGGAGCCGCGGATGCTGTCCGACGTAGCGCTCCTCGCCCGGGTCGACCGCCTCCTCGAGGTCTTCAGCACGCTGGCGCGGCTCAATGTCGTCACCCCACTCCTCGCCGATGCGGCCGCCGCTCGGGTGCGGCGGGCGGCCACGGGCCGAGGTCTCGAGGCCACCACGATCGAGCCCGGGCAGGACCTGATGCGCGGTCGTGGCCTCGACCCCGCACGCGCCCTGGCTGCGATCGACCCACGGGACGACGATGCGTGGTCCGAGTACCTCGACCGCTTCGGTCACCTCTCCGACAGCCCCAACGACTGCTCGCGACCTACCTGGGCAGAGCAGGAGGATGCGGTCCGACGCCGCCTCGTCGCGGCGCGCGAGGCCGAGGACGCCGGCTCGGCCGGCGGCGCCGCCTGGGACCGAGGGCGCGAGGCCGAGCGCCGCGCCGAGCTCCTCGCACGCACGCCGCACTGGCAGCGTCCGGGCACCGCGCGGGCCTGGTCCCAGGCGGCTCGACTGAGGCTGGCGCGCGAGCACGTCGGCTTCGCCTACGCGCGGTTCTACGGTCTCTTCAGACCGACCTTCCTGGAGGCCGGCGCGCGCTTGACCTCCCGCGGGCTCCTGGCCGGGCCCGAGGACGTCTTCCTCCTCACCCTCGCGGAGCTGCGCGCGGCACTGGCGGGCGAGCTTCCGCAGGCCGGTGAGCTCACGGCGCAGCGGCGCCAGGAGATGGCCGAGGCGGCCGAGGTCGACTGGCCCGAGACGATCGTCGGGGACGACCCGGTTCCTGTGCTGGGCCGGGCCGATGCCCGGGTGCTGCGCGGGACCCCGACCTCCCGGGGCCGGCACACCGGGCCCGCCCGGGTGGTCACGTCGTTGGCGAACGCCCCGGACATCGGGCCGGACGACGTCCTGGTGCTCGAGGCGGCGGATGTCACCTGGACGCCGTTGCTCCTGCATGCGGGCGCTGTGGTCACCGAGACCGGCGGCATGCTCTCGCACGCTTCCATCGTGGCCAGGGAGCTCGGGTTGCCCTGCGTCGTGTCTGTGCCTGGAGTGCTGCGCGTGCCCGAGGGCGCCAGACTGAGCGTCGACGGGGGGTCGGGTGAGGTCCTCGTGCTCGACAGGCCCGAGGTGCCGGACGAAGGGACAGCCCCATGACACCCACCCTGACCGGCGCCCGAGCCGCCGCCGTGGGGGCGGTGGTGGGGTACCTCGCCGGCGCCGTCTCCTTCTCACGCATCGTCGGCACCCGTGCGGCACCGGGTGAGGACATCAGTGTCACCCACATCGAGGTGGCGGAGACGGGGACCACTGTCGAGTTCCACGGCATCACCCCGACCAGCATCCGGGAGCACGCCGGCACGCGTGCGATGGGAGTGAGCATCCTGCTGGAGGCCGCCAAGGCGCTCATCCCGACTCTGGCGGCCCGGCTCGCGCTGCCGGGAACCCCCGCCGCCCCGGCCGCGGCCGCGGGTGCCGTGCTCGGGCACGTCGTGCCCATCTGGAGTGGCGGGAAGGGCGGTTACGGCATGTCCCCGATGCTCGGCGGGCTGCTCGTCCTGGACCCGCTCGGCTTCCTCGTGACCAATGCCGGGATGAGCGCTCTGGTCGGCATCTCCCGCGACCGCCGCCTGGTGATGCTCTGGCCCCTCACCGTCCCGGTGTGGGGTGCCCTGCGCCGACGTCGCGACGTCGTGGCGTTCGGGCTCGTGGCCAACGCCGCGTACTGGGCGCGGCTCGTCCCGGAGCTGCGCGGCGGCCTGCGCGCGGTCCTGGCCCCGCGCGTGCGTCAACGCTGATCCGGTTCAGGTGACCTCGACGTCCCGGCGCCTCAGCGCGAGCCCGCCGAGCACGGCCATCGCCGCGCCGACGGCGACCAGGACGAGGGCGGCGGGCCAGTCGGGGTCGACGGCCGGGGCGGGTGCGACGTGGTGGAAGACCGAGACGACCAGCACCAACTCCGGCAGATCCACGGCCGCTCCGACGATCTCGAGCAAGAACGAGAAGGCGACGCCGGCGTAGGTCAGCGCGACGGCCAGTCGCGGCACGAGCCCGTGCAGCAGCGTCCCGGCCCCCAGGACCAGCAGCGCCGCGGGGAGCGCGTTGACGCCCGCGACAGCGAGATCGCCCCCGGTGACGGCGAGGCCCCCGACCCGTCCGCCGGCCCAGGTACCCACGACGAGCGCGGACACGGCGGTGCCGAGAACCCCGATGGAGGCGGCGAGCCGACCCACCAGCCAGCGCGTCCGGCTCACCGGGCGCACGATCACGGCGTCGAGCCGGCCGCTACCCTCCTCGTCCCGGGTGAAGGCGACCTGACCGGCGGCGGCCGTCGCCAGCGCGACCGCGACCAGGACGAACGCGAGCCCGACGTACGCCCGGGTCCCCGTGTCCTCGACGCCCAGACCGCCGAGCAGGTCCCCTCCGGTCGACTCGGCCATGGCATCGGAGGCGGTCCGCGCGACCAGCCCGATGAGCAGGCCGAACGACCCCATGCCGAGCGCCCAGGAGATCGCGGCACCGCGGGACAGTCGCGCCGCAAGGCCCCACGGGCCACCGAGCAGCGCCGTGCGCGCTCTGCCGGCGTCCCGCCCCCTGACGAGGCCCGCGCCGAGATCCCGGCGACGGCTCAGGTCGAGCGAGGCCGTGCCGAGGAGGACGGCCGTCACGACCATGAGCGCGACCGGCCACGGGTTCGGGTCGGTCAGCGGTGCGGCGAGCTCGAGCCACCCGAGCGGCGTCGCCCAACGCAGCCAACGCAGGTCGGGGGCCGAGTCGGCGACCACCCGGATGACGTACCAGGCGCCGAGCACAGCGGCTCCCGCTCCGGTGGCCCGGCGCCGGGTGTCGGCCAGCTGCGAGACGAGCGCCCCCAGGCCTGCCATCGCGGCGGGGAAGGCCGCGAGCGTCGCCCCCAGGAACGCGGCGCGGCCGGCGCCGAGGTCCCGACCGGCCGCGAGCGCGAGCCCGCCGACGGTCGCGACGGCGAGGAGCACGAGGGTCAGCACGAGACCGGCCATCGTGGCGCGCACCGCACCGGTCCGGGTGAGAGGGGCCGCGAGCACGATCTCGGCGCGTCCGGCGTCCTCCTCCCCCCGCAGCACGCGCGTCGAGGCGAACAGCGCCCACACCCCGCCGACCAGGGCCAGCACGAGCAGCACTCGCCACTCGGTGAAGCCGGCGAGGGTCTCGAGGTCGCGCGGCTCGCCGAAGAGCGCCGTCGTGCCGGGGTTCGCCCTGATGCTCCGGGCCAGGACGACGCGATCGGCGGGGTCCGGATAGGCCGCGACGTACCCGAGCACGGCGGTCACCGTGACGACGACCATCGCCACCGCGGTGACGATCGCACCCACCCAGGTGCGGCGCACCGTCAGTCCCAGGACGGCGCGCCCGGCGCCCGAGGGCCTCACGGCGTCGGCCGTCGCCCCGAGGCCCGGGACGGGGTCCCCTCCCGGGCGGCGCGCCCGCTCGGCGGGGCCTCCGCCCGGTCGGCGTAGTAGGTGAGGAAGAGCTCCTCGAGCGAGGGCTCCCGGCTCACCACCCGATCGGCACCCGCTGCGGCCAGGAGACCGAGAAGCGGCGCCACCGGGCCCTCGACGCGACACCGAAGGGTCGAACCCTCGACGGTGACGGTGGAGTCGAGGACGCCGGCAACCTCCCGCACGTCGGGCACCGGACCGTCGCCGAACGTGGCTTCGATGGCCAACGCCGACCCCAGTCGCATGGCATCGAGCGTGCCGACCTCGACAAGACGGCCTGAGCGCAGGATCGCCACCCGATCACAGAGAGCCTCCACCTCCGGCAGGACGTGCGACGACAGGAAGAGGGTCTGGCCGCGGTCCTTCGCCTCCCGGACGCACTCCCGGAAGACCTGCTCCATCAGCGGGTCGAGACCCGAGGTCGGCTCGTCGAGCACCAGGAGTTCTGCCCGCGCGCTGAGCGCGGCGACGAGCGAGACCTTCTGCCGATTGCCCTTCGAGTAGGCGCGGACCCGCTTGCCAGGGTCGAGCTCGAACCGCTCGACGAGCTCGATGCGGTAGGCCTCGTCGACGGAGCCATGCAGGCGGCCGAGCAGGTGGAGTGTCTCGGCCCCGGTGAGCTGTGGCCACAGCGCCGCCTCCCCGGGGACGTAGGCAAGGCGTCGGTGGATCGCGACGGCGTCGCGCTCCGGGTCACCCCCCAGGACCCGCACGCGGCCCGAGGTCGGGCGGATCAGCCCGAGCAGCATCCGGATGGTCGTCGTCTTGCCGGAGCCGTTGGGTCCCAGGTAACCGAAGGCATCGCCCTGTTCGACCTCCAGGTCGAGGCCCTCGAGCGCACGCACGGAGCCGTAGTGCTTCGTGAGGCCCTCGGCATGGATCACGGCCATGGGCTACACATACCACGGCAGGTCGGGCGAGGAGAGCGATCGCCGGGCTGTGACCTGCGTGGGCACGGCCTGTCCCCGACGACCAACGAGCACCCCGGCGACTGCCCGACCGGCTGTTTACCGAGCAGGTCACGGCGCCTACTTCCCCACCACCGCCCAGGACGTCGCGTGCGGGCTGGCGGATGCCCTTGCAAGCGGTGGCAGCCCGTACGACACCTCGCCCCCCGCCTCCGTGCCACCACTGGTGTCGACCCGTTCGCACCGCGCGGGATCGGCGTTCCCCGAGTCAGTCGCCGGGCCGCCCGGAGCGTAGCTTCTTGGTCATCGACCGTTGCTTCTTGTCCGTCAGACGGCGCTCCGCGGAGCCGCGGGTGGGGCGGGTCGCGCGGCGGGCGCGAGCCGGCGGACTGATCCCCACGGCGACCAGGGCTGCCAGCCGGCGCTCGGCGGCCGCCCTGTTGCGCAGCTGCTCACGGTGCTCGGACGCCGTGACGGTCAGGACGCCCGCCACCATGCGGGCGCCCAGGTGCTGCACGAGGCGCTCCCGCTGGACCTCGGTGAGCACCACCGAGGCCAGGACGTCCCAGGCGAGCTCGACCCGCGAGTCCGTCGTGTTCACGCCCTGACCGCCCGGACCCGACGACCGGGAGAACCGGACGGTCAGCTCGGTCCGCGGGATGACGAGCGCCGGCCCCACAGTGATACCGGACCTCATGGCGACGATGGTCGCACGGTGCCGAGGGGTCCGCGGCACGCACCGTCCGGCCGGTGCGGCCCGCCGGATAGGGTCCGGGCATGCGACAGCCGAGCACCATGAGCGGCCCGACGCCGTCCCTCCTGCGTACCGCGGTGGTCGTGGCCGCGATCTGCGGGGCGGTCGTCGCCGCGCAGGGACGGCTCAACGGGGACCTGTCGACGGCGGGTGCGGGTGCCCTGGTGGCGAGCTGGCTGTCCTACGTCGGAACGCTCGGGACGGTCGTCGTCGCGGTGGTCGCACGAGGCACCCTGCGCTCGACCGGGTCGCTGCTGCGGCGGGACGGGCGCTGGTGGTGGTACGCCGTCGGAACCTTCGGCATCCCGATCGTGCTGGCGATGACCGTGGGGGTTCCGGTCGTCGGCGTGGCGATCGCATCGGTCTGCGCGGTGGCCGGTCAGACGGTCTCCGGGCTGGTCCTGGACGCCCGCGGCGTCGGGGTGCCCGAACCGTTGCGGCCGACCCGGCGGCGGCTGGTCGCCGGGCTCGCCGCCGTGGCCGGCCTCGCCGTCGCCGTCCTGGCCGGCTCGAGCGACCTCGACAGCGACCTGGCGACGGTGATCGGGATCGGCCTCGCGCTGTTCGCCGGCGGGGTCGCGCTGGGTGGGCAGCAGGCCGGGAACGGGAAGGTGACGAGCCTCGCCGGGGACCCCGTCGTCGCCGGCCTGACGACGGCCACCGGCGGAACCGTGGTGATCAGCGCGATCGTCGGGGTGGTCGCGATGACCGGAGGGCTGGGCTCCGTCGCTCTGCCGAGCGTGGCCGAAAACTGGCAGCTGTACCTGGGTGGGCCGCTCGGCGCGGTGATCACCGTCGGCGCGGCCTGGGCGGTGCGGCACCTAGGCACGTTCGGCCTGACCCTCGCGATCGTCGGCGGGCAGATGGCCGCCGCGATCGTCCTCGACGTCGTCGGCGGGGTCGGCGTGCACGGGGCGACCCTGCTCGCAGCATCGATGATCGTGGGCGCGACGGTGGCTGCCGTGGGCAGGGCGGGTCAGAGCGGGGCCGGGCTTGGCCACGGCGGGCTTGGC
>Ga0105047_10019120_pt1 | contig 10586 bp, 6 predicted proteins | sample MAT04_FD_78384 | JGI IMG/M metagenome (GOLD analysis project Ga0105047, IMG submission 78384) | Freshwater microbial communities from Lake Fryxell liftoff mats and glacier meltwater in Antarctica - MAT-04 (megahit assembly) | ecosystem: Environmental > Aquatic > Freshwater > Ice > Liftoff... | reverse complement strand
CCCCCTGCACCCTCGAAATCAGGCGAGGTTTACCCGCCAATGGGGGTAATTAGATATCGACCTGAGGGGAATTATGCTACATTCTCACGATGGCGTGGCCGAAAAGTGTCGAATAGTTAGGCAGTAGTTGACCCGAAATCCTAGCTCGAAAGACAAAAGTGCGCGCGAGTTGCAGTGGGCTCATCGCAGACTGTCGCTGCCTCATTCCCTGCCACATTCCAGCCGGGCTACAACCATGGCTTTGTGCGGGGAACTTGGTAACTCAGCGGGCGAGCGCACCCTAAGCGGCTAACCTGGCCATCTTGAAGAAAAGGAGAGGCGGGCCAATTCTGTTGCAATCCTTAGATTTGTGTTTGTGCAGCGTCGGCTTCTTCACCCTTTCGAATTCCACATCGGGAGCGGACATCGCGCGTCGGACCCGTTCACGCGGAGCCGCTGGCGGCTTTGCGCGCAGTGGCGAAGGCGTGTCCTCGGCCCATCATTCACATTCCAGCAACGCCCGAAGCTGGAGAACGAGCGCCGGCAAGTCGCCGATCACGGTCTCCCAAACGAAATCCGGTTCCACGTCGAAATACGCGTGGATCAGGCGATTTCGCATACCAACGATGTCTCTCCAGGGAACGCCCGGCGCGGCGGCCCTCAGCCCGGCGGAAACCTTGTTTGCCGCTTCATCACAGCCAGCAGCGAGGTGCGAGACCGCTCCTGGGCGATCACGATCGCTTCCTCGGCGGCTTCCAACATGTGCCGTAGACGGATGCGGTCAGCTTCGCTCATATTGCGGCACTGCGGTCGAAACCACCTCATCCCGAAAGTACCGGCTCAGGTCGCCCGCAGTCCAGAGGTCGACCTTGCGGCCCATCAAATCCGAAAGCTGACGCTCCAGCCACGCCAGCGTCAGCAAGGTTGGCCGGGCGTCTGGTTCGAACTCCACGAGCATATCCACGTCGCTGTCCGGCCGAAAATTGTGATCAAACGATTCCCGATAGCCGGAGCATCCAAAGGATTAAAAATATTGCGATGACGCCGAAGACGATTCGCTGGGGCAGCGCGAAGTTTGGTGTATCTGGTTTTGCCATACAAAATACAGTGCACGCCAGCTTCCAAACGGAGGCTTTAAGTTGATGGCCCACTTGGCCTAATACCCTGCCGTCCGGCAAAGGCGGGGAAATCGCTTCATTCTGCGCAAAACCGTCCCCGAAACGCATTTTCCTGCAAAATCGTTACGAGCGCCTGCCACCCAAGACACAGACCACCGGACTTAGGGCCATGCCCGGAAGTTGGCCAACCCTAAGACGATCACAGCAATCTTCCTCAATAGAATCAATTAGTTCCATCAGAGAGCTTACGCTCGCCTGTTACCCTGGATCTTGGAGGACCCTCATGGCCGAATACTATTCCGATCCCATCGACTACGACTCATTCCCCGTCGCGGACCTAACCCTCGACGAGCACTGGATCGTCGTCTCCAAACCCATCGACGCCCAACGCCAAGCGGCCGCCGCTGCCGCTCGCGAAGAAGAATTTCTTGCCGCTCAACCCGATCACAAAATCATCCTCATCCCCGCTGACCCCAACTACCGCCCCCGCGAACGCGAAATCTGGCCCCTCGTCAACCAAGCCATCATGGAGTGCCTCCGCCCCCACCCCGAACTCTTCGAAGCCGTCCAACGCGCCGCCCGCGCCGTCATCGACCAGTACCGCGGCTGGTGCAACCCCGACCCGCCCCGCTGGACCGTTCCGGCCCCCACCCCCTGAATAAACTTTATTTGGCAAAACAACCCTGGCCATCTCTCACAAAACAAAGATGCGGAGGCCCGCTCAGCCTGCCCCAAAACCTCCCAGCTTCGCCTTCCATTCGCCATCTCCGCCAGCGGAACGGCGGACTCCGTGCCCTGCGGCCAAGCTGGCGCAGTTGAACTGAAAATGTTTTTTGAATTAACCGGACCAATTAACCGGACCATCCACGGGGTGGTCCAGAGTGGCTCAGTGCGCCACCTCCATTGAGTGCAAACGGCGACTCGTTTTTCTTACTGAAACCGATAGCCGCGTTTGACGTTCTGATATTCGTCGATCGACTATCGCCCTCGCGGACGCAGACGTCACACCCTCCGCGATAGGGGTGCAAGATGCTGCCGGAGCGTACGGCCCCGCTGCCAAGCGACCGCCCATGATCCAGCCACCACCCGGCTGGGGAATTGCTGGCCCGCTGATCAGCGCACGCGCCAGAGCGAAGGCAGCACCTCGGCGCGCGACTCGGGGTTGTTGTAGTCATAGAGCACCGAAGGGGCAGACTTGGCTTCCATCGGGAAACGGGGCGTCCAGAGAAAATCGAAGGTCGCCCCGCCGGCTTGGGGCCAGAGGTAGACGACGACGCGGTCCGGTCGAATTTCGTAGTGGCTGACCGCGGCCGTTTCAAGCGAACCGCGGTCCACCTCCGCGCCGGGCGGCAGGCCGATTTCGGCGAGCATCATACCGTAGCCGCGAAAGCCGACCCGCTCGGCCTTTACGGCGGTGCGCACCAGTTCACCAGCGCTGAGCTGTTGCCGATTGTGGGTGACGCTGAAGCGGAAGGCGGGTGTGGTGGCAGGCTTGGTCCAGGGGAGCCATTGGCGAGTGGTGAGTTGCATCAGGAAGCCGCCGCCGGAGGGGGTGAGCGTGAGGTCGTTCGCTCCGGGGTTGAGCCTCAAGTCGAGGTGGATAGGGTCGGTCGCATTCGGGTCCTGGGGCAAGGTGAGGGTCTTCACGAGCCGTTGGTTCACCGCCACTTGCACCGTGCTTCCGGCTAGGCCGCCGAAGGCCAAGGACGAAGCGGTTAAGGCTTGCATGGAGCGCAGGGTGGCTTGGGTGGAATACCAGAAGCCGGTGTGATCGCGGCCGCGAAGGAGGAAGTAAAGCCCCCGGCGAATGTCGGACTCGAGTTCGGGATTGGGGTGCTTCTTGGCCCAGGCGGCGAGTGCCGCAACGACAAGACCGGTGCTTTCGTAGCGCCCCGCAGTGCCCCAGCCGTAGAACGGCGAGTTCGATTGCAGGTCCCAATAAAGGCCGCCGGTCTCAGCGTGGGCCTGTTTCGCCAGCCGCAGCGCGGCATCGCCAATGAGGGCGTCGTCGCCGGAGTCGAGCGCGGCGAGAATGAAGTTGGCGAGAAGATAGGGCTCCTCCGTGCGTTCGCTCACGGTGGCGACAAGATGATAGACCGTGGCGAGCGACGTAGGTGCCACCCGATGCCCGGCCTTCTTCGCCGCAGCCAAGCTTCGCGCCACGAGCATCGCCAAACGTTCGGACTTGGGCAGGTGCTGCTCGAGCCACGCCACCAGCGTGTCGATGTCGTTAGGCGGCACCGTCACCAGGCTCGAGGCATCCACCAGAAAGCTCAACGCAAGAGCGGTGACGGCGACATCCGGATCCCGATTGCGCCAATAGGCGATTCCCTGGTCGGCGCTGCGGAAGCCGGCCAAGCTCTCGACAGCTAGGCGTACGTTCGCCATCGCGCGCGCTTCCACCTGACGATTTGTGACGCCGGCGGCGCGGGCAAAGCGCCAGGCGATTAGGTTGGCGTAGGCGGCGGAGATCGTCTGCTCGGCGCAGCCAAGCGGCATGACCAGGATGGCCCCGGCGCTTTCGAGCAGCAACGCGGCCAGGTTCGGGTAGAGGCGCAATTCCCCGCGTGTCGCGCCCGGTAAGGCACCGGGCCGGATCGCCACCGGGATCGACTGCGTCCCGGTAACCAGATCGCCGACCGTGAACGATACCTCCTGGCCATCCGGATGCACGCGGAAAGCCTTCTGGGTTGCATCCTGGCTGCGCGCGCCTTTGGCGATCACGCGAACCTTGGCCTCGTCGCGGAAGCCTTTCGCCCGTAGATGAAAACTCGCGTTCACGGAGCCGTTGGCCGGTGCGTTCACCTTCGCCCCACCGGCGCCCACGATCTCGAAGCCATCGCCCGGCTGCAGGCTCACGGCCACCGTCTCGGCGCGGTTCTGGTAGTTGCGCACCGTGACGGGCAAAGTGACTTGGTCGCCATCGGTTAGGACGGGCGGCGGCGCGAAGTCCAGGAAGAAAGGCTGGAAGGCGCGCAGTTCGCCTTCGGCCTCGACGATGCGGCCATCGAGCGTGGAGGCGACGGCAGCGATCTTCCAGGTGGTGATGCTATCGGCCAACTTCACTTCGGCGCGGGCTGCGCCGCTGGCATCGGTGAGCAATTCGGGCAGCCAGAGCAACGTCTCCGGGAAGTACTCTCGGACGCGCGGAGTGCCGGTGGACGTCGAGGTCTCGCTGACGGAGGCGGACTCCGTCTGCAGGCTGACCGCGCCAGCTTGTACTTCCACCATTTGAGTGAGGCTGCCCACACTGAGCTCAACCACCAGCTTTGTCGTCTGGCCGTCAGTCACCGGCACCTGCGTCACCACGTAGTTTCGGAAGCCAGTCGACTCCGCCTTCACCAGATACAGGCCTGCCGGCACCGCAGCAAAGTAGAAGATGCCGTCGTAGCCGGTAGCCGTCTGGTATTTGCCGCCATTGGCGTCCACCAAGGTCACTATCGCCTGGCCGACCACCGCGCCGCTCGTATCCTTCACCACGCCCAGGATCTTGCCGGTGCCGGGCAGAGTCCGCGTGGCGACCGCCGGGGGCGTGGAAGCGGCGGATGCCTCTTCCAGCAGCACCACCGGATAGCTGTACACACCAAAGTCGTCGTCAGTGCCTTCCACCGCGTCCTGGCCCTTGCTGCGCAGGGTAAAGGTAATGTACTTGCGCGTCACCGGAGTCGACTCCAGCCGTTGCCGCGGCGGCTGGCCGAAGGTCTGTTCAGTGAAGTCCGTTCGGCGGTCGCCATAGTGGGATGAAACTAGGCTCACCACAGTGAAAGGCTGATTCCAGTGGTCGCGCAAGGAGGCTAAGTCCACCCCGCCATTGCGCGCAGCCACCTCAAACTCGGCCACGGTCCGCGGCTGCGCCGCAGACTTCTGCAAGGCGCCCGCAATCAACTTCGACTCGCGCCGAAAGTACGGGCCAGAAAAGTTAGCGATCTCCACGTCGTCGGATGTATCGAAGCGCCGATCGGGCCCGGCGCTGCGGATGGCGATTTGGCGGCTAATGCCAAGGGTCCGCAGGACAGCGCGGTAAGGCGTGCCCCAGGGGTCGGCCAGGGCCTCGAATAGCATTCCCTGATTCCGTAGCAAGGCGACGAACTCGGCGTCGTTCGCCGGATAGTCCGCCTGGCTGGCCAGGGCTTCTAAAATCAACCGGCGCAACGGCGCGAAATACGGACGCGCGAACGAAGCCACGCCGAAATCGTCCGGCGTACCGAGCAGCTTATCCGGGCCCAAGGAACGGATGCGCACGAAGCGATTTGCGCCAGCGACGGAGAACTCGACATGGAGAGCGCGGCCCCAAGGATCCTGCGGCAGGCGAAGCGCAATCCGGTCAAATTCCTCGATTTTCTGAGGAAATTCGAGCGTTTCGGCATAGTGCCGATCGATCTGGAGTTTCACTTGCTCCATCGCCGCAACGAGTGCCGTAAAGCGCGGCGCGGAGGTAAGGCTTTCGCCGCTCTCCTCGTCGACCTTCGCCCCGAGGCGAGCGACCAAGGCTTCGGCGACCAAATCCAACTCCGGCGTGATCGCTGTCTTCAGAACATAGAGGTCGTTCAGGCGAATGCCACCAATTTCCGTTTCGCCTTCGCCCCGGCAAAAGGCGCAGGCGAACCAAGGGCGCTGGCCGAATTCGGTATCGGTGCGCGCATGTTCGAGCACGGCGGCGTCCACGATCGCCACGCCAATCGCGGCCGCCACGGGCTTCGCGTCCAATGAGGTAACGTCGAAGCTCATCCGCGCGGATTCGCCCGGGCGGTAGGTGCGGCGGTCGGGACGAATGCGTAAGGCCAAGTCCGCGCCATCGGGGAAGACGACGGTTTTGGCCGCGTCGTCGGTGGCAGTCGCAAAGACAACCGTGCGGCGGAAGTCGGCTTGGTAGGGGAAGGTGACTTCGGCACGGTGATTCACGAGATGCGCCACACGGCTGGCCACCCGCTGGTCGCCGGCCACGGCGTAGATCACCATGTACTCCTCGGCGGGCCGATCGGCCGGCGAGGTGAGCCGCAAAGTAACCGGCTCGCCGGCGCGATAGAGCGTCCGGCCGCTTTGCCAGCGCAAGGCGGAAGGTTCGCCCGGATACCACGGTTCCACATGATGACCGACTAACCCCGCGCTGTCGACAGCTTCCACCTCTATCCGAGACGCGCTCCATTCGGCCTTGCCTACCCCGTACCGATTCGTGGTGAGCTTCACGATCCGGTGCTGAAAACGCAATGTCACCATGGACGCCGCAGGCTGTCCGTCGGCGTAGACCGTGCTGACGTAGACTTGCCCTTGGTTACCCGGCGTCAGGTAGACGTGAATCGGCTCGCGCGACAGGCGCACATCGAAACGGCGCTGCTCGGTTCGGCCGGAGGACGGGTCCTGGTAGGAGGCCGCAAAGTGGAGATCTTGAAAGCGAATTTCTTCCCGCTTCTTGAGCTCATCCCAATCATCAGCGACATTGAGCAACGCCGTAAAAGAGCCATCCGCGTTGGCGACGCCTTCGGCCCCCGCTTCTTTAGAGTCCTGCCGGGTGATCGTCACGCGCCCGCCCGGCACGGGTTTGCCGAACAGATACGCGCCGGCAATGGTGACCTTGACGGGGTCAGCTGCCAAGTAGACGGAGCGGTCGGTCTTCGCGGTTACCCGGAAGGTGGGCAACTCATAACGGTTCACGCGCACCACATGTTCGCCGAGTCGCTCGTCCTGTTGCGAGAGCTCTAGCCGGTAGACGCCCAGATCCGATGTGCTGGGCAGGGTCCATGTGTCACTCACGATGCCGAACTTCGAGGACGTCAGCTGCGCGGTGTGTACACGACCTCCATTGCCATCGTCGATCCGCAAAGCGACCGGCGCGCCGGCCAGAGCCCGCCCTTGCCCATCCAGCACGATCGCGCGGAATTGCAGCGTTTGGCCGGGCTGATAGATAGGCTTGTCGGTCTGGATGCGGGCCGAGGCGCGCTCGTTTAGGTCGATGGTTAGGTCCGCTTCCTGGCGGAAGTCGCCGCGTTCGGCTTCCACGGAGACTGCGAGGTTCTCGGCCTGGGGCAGATCAAAAGCGAATTCCATCACTCCACCGGCCAACTGACGCTTTTGCTTGGGCTCAAACTCGCGCTCGCCCCCCGACAGAGTGGCCTTCCAACGGACCCCTGGCACCGGCAGGCCCGTCAGCGGATGCACCGCTTGCGCGTGTACCAATGCAGGCCGCCCCACGCGGGGCGTTCCGGCCTGCGTTACCCGGAGCTCAAAAACATGCGCGGCCAGTTGCGGCAGTGCGACAATGCCCGAAATGGGAGCAAACAAGCGCGCGTCAGTCAGCGTGGGCGTCAATTTATAGCGCAGACGATTCCATAGTGACGCATTCCCGAGCGGCAAGGGAATTTCGAGGGTAGTCAGCCCGCGCGCCAGTGTGACGGTCTCGCTCGCACGTCCCTCCGTCACGTCAGTGGGCCGCAGCCATTCGAGCTCCAGCGTCCCATGCAGGGTCCCTTGTTCGGAATTCATCACCGGCACCACGATCACCGTGGAATCGCCCTTCGACACCGCGCGCAGCTTCGCTTCGTCAATCGTGATCGGCCATTGGCCAAAGGCAGCCGTTGCCCATAGGAGGGCTGCCAAACCCGTCGCCAAACCCAGTCCCCGCATCCTAACCTCGCTTTTGACCCTAGCATACGCCTTTTCCACCCAACTGCTAGCCCCAGTATCGTAAAATCTAAGATTGGTTTAGGAGCGTGGGTGACCCCGAACTCTTTAGCCGCCGCCGCCATTTATGAGCAGATATTGCCCGTCCTCGCGGTACCGAACCAGCGGCAAGAAGGCGCGCGCGGCGGCTAAGTGCGAGGTCAGGCTGCCCGCCATCACCGCATTCCCGTCACTCGCCGCCATGTCGAGCAAAGATGGACCCGCCCACCAGCTACCGCTCGACGCTACGACCAAGTCGATCCGCCCCATAACGCCGGAAAAAGGCCGGGCCAGCGCCGCTTCACCGGGCAATCCGGCAACGCCGCGTATCGTGCCCGTCCCACGATCGTCCTGTAAACGCGACAGCACCCAGACATGGTGCTCGGGCACCATGCAGTTGCCGCACGATTTCGTCAGCGTCATGAACAACACGAACCCCGCCTGCCGATAGCGCGCCGGTATCAATTACATCTCCCCCCGCGCTTGATCGGTCATGGCATCATCCTTTGTATCAATGCAGCACGGCATCGATCGGGGGTCAACGGCGGTCGGGGCGCACTAAAGTTTGGTCAGTTCGTCGAGGTTTTCGGGGACCCGCTCGATGTTCTGTTCGCCCGCCGCCTTCTTGGCTTGGTATTGCTTCATCCAGGCTTCCCAGCTTTTGCCGGCGGCGGTGTCGCGGCCGGTGAAGCTGAGGCTCTTTACTGCGGAATAAGGAATCGAGACTTTGGTGCTGGTGCCGCGGGGGAAGAGGCGGATGTAGGAGTCGGCGAGGGTGACGGATGAGCGGCGGTCGAAGATGTAGCCGTCGGTGACGGTGCCGTCGTGTTGGGTGATGGTGACGTCGCCGCGGTAGTCGAAGGCTTTCTCGAGGCCCTCGCGGAGTTCGGCTTCGGAGGTGGCTTCCCACACTTGGCCTTGGAGGTTTTCGTGGACTACGCCCTCGGCGACTTCCAGTTCGTCAGGGTTGATGATCATTGGTTGGCGATCTGCACCAAGTGCGCGGGGGCGTGGACCGGCTTGATGGGTTCGTTCAGCATGGCCAGCGCTTCCGCGTCGCGATGGCGGGAAAAGAGCGTGGCGCGGGCGGTGGCGAAGAAGCCCTTCCACGAACTGAACGTGTAGTCAACCGCCGAAGCTTCATAGCCGCTGTGGACCATGCAGTTGGCGCACTTGGGATTGCCGCTTTCGGTGCCGTAGTTGTCCCAGCCGGTGGTGCGCATCAGTTCCTCGAACGTTTCGGCGTAACCGTCCTGCAAGAGGTAACAGGGCTTCTGCCAGCCGAAGAGGTTGTAAGTCGGCATGCCCCAGGGGGTGCACTTGAAGGTCTGCTTGCCCATCAGGAATTCGAGGAACAAGGGCGACATGTTGAATTCCCAGTCGGGCTTGCGATTCGAAAGCATGGCGCGGAAGAGGCGGCGAGTGCGGGCGCGGCCGAGGAAGTGCTGCTGATCGGGCGCTTTGTCGTAGGAGTAGCCAGGGGAAAGCATCATGCCTTCGACGCCGAGGGCGGTCATTTCGTCGAAAAACCCGCGGACGCTGTTGGGGTCAGTGCCGTCGAAGAGCGTCGTGTTCGTCGTGACGCGGAAGCCGGCGGCGATGGCGGCTTTGATGCCGGCCAGGGCAATGTCGTAGCCGCCCTCTTTGCACACCGAAAGGTCATGGTGTTCGCGCTCGCCGTCCATGTGGACGGAGAAGCTGAGGTACTTACTAGGCTGGAAGAGGTGGAGCTTTTCCTTGAGCAGCAGGGCGTTGGTACAGAGGTAGATGTACTTCTTGCGGGCGACCAGACCTTCGACGATCTCGCCGATTTGGGGGTGCATCAGGGGCTCGCCGCCGGGGATGGAGACCATGGGAGCACCACACTCGTCGACGGCCTTGAAGCAGTCCTCGGGCGAGAGGTTCATTTTAAGGACGTGGGCCGGGTATTGGATCTTGCCGCAGCCGGCGCAGGCAAGGTTACAACGGAAGAGCGGCTCGAGCATCAGCACCAGGGGATAGCGTTTGCGGCCCTTGAGCTTCTGCTTGATGACGTAACTGGCCACGGTCCACATTTGGGAGACGGGCACGGGCATGGTGAATCCTCCAGCGGTAAACCCCTATTGTCTCATGGGTGGGCATAAGGGGCTGTGAGAATGAGGTCGGTGGGAAAGTGATGACCTTAGTTCCTCGGCCGTCATCCGGACCCCGCCGCAGACCAAATCGGGTATGTTAAAAATTGAAGGAATCTCGACGTGATCGCTTGTGGAGCGTGCGGCCCAACTCCTTCAGCCGGATATCGTCCTTATCCGCTATCAATTTGGCGAAGATTGGACGGGAGATCCCTCGATCTTCTTTCGCGTCTTGATCTGCGATGAAGCGAGCCGTAAGCCCAACCTCAGGTAACTTTCTCCAACGCGTCGCCGGTAAGTCGAATCCGGTAGCGCTCAAGTCAGTGTCAGATCTGCGCACCAAGCCCTTCACCAGCGTGCGGGCCGAGGCCAGAATAGCGCAGTTCGTCCCTATCGCGACAACCCTGCGGCGCGCGGATTTTCCCAGGTATTTGACCCCTCGTCTGAGCACGTCGAAATCGAGCCTCAATCACGGTAATGGGATGGGCGTGGCGTTTGCCAGGAAATGGCACACCGGGACCTAGAAATGCAGCGGTGCAGTGAATTTGTTGGGAAAGAGTACCACGCCGGAGCACCCCGTGGACGGTCCTGTTTTGCCAGGAAACCCAAGAGGCCGAAATTTTTGTTTTGAGAGAGATCGCCGGGTTTGTTTTCGGAAAAAATGTTTTTTGTGGGTTACGCTAGGCGGCTCTCGCCTGGGCCACTGGATTCTGGGCGGCTG
>Ga0105047_10019118_pt1 | contig 10586 bp, 8 predicted proteins | sample MAT04_FD_78384 | JGI IMG/M metagenome (GOLD analysis project Ga0105047, IMG submission 78384) | Freshwater microbial communities from Lake Fryxell liftoff mats and glacier meltwater in Antarctica - MAT-04 (megahit assembly) | ecosystem: Environmental > Aquatic > Freshwater > Ice > Liftoff... | reverse complement strand
TCGGCACCGTGCCGATTTATCAGGCGCTGGAAAAGGTCAACGGCAAGGCCGAGGATCTCACCTGGGAGCTTTACCGCGACACGCTCATCGAGCAGGCCGAGCAGGGCGTCGATTATTTTACCATCCACGCCGGAGTCCTCCTCCGTTTCGTGCCAATGACCGCCAGCCGCATGACCGGCATCGTCTCGCGCGGCGGCTCCATTATGGCGAAGTGGTGCCTCTCCCATCACAAGGAGAATTTCCTCTACACCCACTGGGATGAAATCTGCGATATCTGCGCCGCCTACGATGTGAGCTTCTCCATCGGCGATGGCCTCCGCCCCGGCTCCGTCGCGGACGCAAATGACATGGCACAGTTCGGAGAACTCCAGGTGCAGGGCGAGCTCACCACCCGCGCCTGGGCAAAGGGCTGCCAGGTCATGAACGAAGGCCCCGGCCACGTGCCCATGCACATGATCGAGGAAAACATGGCCAAGCAACTTGAGTGGTGCCACGAGGCTCCGTTTTACACGCTTGGACCATTGACCACCGATATCGCCCCCGGCTACGATCACATCACCTCCGGCATCGGTGCCGCGATGATAGGCTGGTATGGCTGCGCGATGCTCTGCTATGTAACGCCCAAGGAACACCTCGGCCTCCCGAACAAGAAAGACGTCAAAGACGGTGTCATCACTTACAAGCTCGCAGCCCACGCAGCCGACCTCGCGAAAGGCCATCCCGGTGCCCAATACCGCGACAACGCCCTTTCAAAAGCCCGCTTCGAGTTCCGTTGGGAAGACCAGTTCAACCTCGGCCTCGACCCCGAAACCGCCCGCGAGTTTCACGACGAGACCCTCCCGCAGGAAGGCGCGAAAACCGCCCACTTCTGCTCCATGTGCGGACCCCATTTCTGCTCGATGAAAATCTCCGAGGACGTCCGCCAATACGCCGCCGCCCAGGGCATTTCCGATGAGGAAGCCGTGGAAAAAGGCATGGAGGAGAAATCCAAGGAGTTCGCGGAAGCGGGATCAGAGGTTTACGTCCCGGCCTAGTTGAAAAAATAGGTCATATAAGTCCTATACGACCTATGAATTCTCCAGAAGATCCCCCCGGCTTCCTCCCTAAAGGCGGCAACTACCAGGAACTCCTCTCCTACAAAAAATCCGAAATCGTCTTCGACTTCACCTTCCGTTTTTGCGAAAAGTTCCTCAAACGTGGTGACCGCACCATCGACCAGATGGTGCAGGCAGCCCGTTCCGGAAAGCAGAACATCGCTGAAGGCAGCAAAGCCTCCATCACCTCCACAGAAATGGAGATCAAGCTCACCAATGTCGCCCGCGCGAGTCTGGAAGAACTGCTCCTCGACTATCAGGATTTCCTCCGCGTCCGCGATTTTCCACTCTGGGAGAAGAATTCCAAGGAATCCCTCTACGCCCGCAAGCTAGGCAAAACAGAAAATGAGTCCTATGAGACCTATAGGACATATATGGAAACCAGGCCGGCTGAAGTCCTGGCCAACGCCGCGCTCCGCCTCATCCACCAGGCGAACTACCTGCTCGACCAGCAGATCCGCCAACTCGAAAAGGATTTTCTCAAAAAAGGCGGCCTCCGCGAAAACATGGCAAAAGCCCGCCTGGACTACCGAGATCAGCAAAAGAGGCGACCTCCTGAATCTGGGAGATAGGTCGTATAGGATCTATAAGACCTATAAATTCCCAGCCACATGCCATCCCCTTCCCCAGCCTACCGTAAAATCGTCATCATCGGCGGCGGCGCGGCGGGCTTTTTCGCGGCGATCACCGCTGCCGAAACCGATCCCTCCTCGGAGGTCACGGTTTACGAAAAAGGAAACGCCTTCCTTACCAAGGTGAAGATTTCCGGCGGCGGTCGCTGCAACGTCACCCATGCCTGCTTCGATCCCGCGCTGCTTTCGGAAAACTACCCGCGCGGCTCACGCGAACTCCGGGGTGCCTTTCATCACTGGCAGCCGCAGGACACGGTCGCATGGTTCGCGGAGCGCGGAGTGGAATTGAAAACCGAAGCCGATGGCAGGATGTTTCCCGTCACCGACAGCTCGCAGACCGTCATCGACTGTTTCCTGAAAGCCGCCCGCGATGCCGGGGTGATCCTGAGAACCGGCACCGCCATAAAAGAACTGCGCGCCGTTCCCAACGGCTCCTTTTCCCTGCTTCTCAACAATGGTGAAAGCATCCGGGCGGACAAAGTCTGCATCACCTCGGGATCGCTCAAAGCCTCCCCGCTCACCAGCGCCATAGAATCGCTCGGCCACAGGATCGAGCCGCTGGTCCCGTCACTCTTCGCCTTCAACATTCCTGACAAACGCCTCGACGGCCTCGCAGGACTTTCGGTGCAGGAAGCCTGTGTGAAAACCCTCCCGAAAAGTCCGGTGCAGAGCGGGCCGGTGCTCATCACACACCGCGGTCTCAGCGGCCCGGCGATCCTGCGTCTGTCCGCATGGGAGGCGCGGCGCTTTGCCGAGCAGGACTACGCCGTGGAAATCTCGGTCAACTGGCTCGGGAAAACATCAGCCGAAGAACTGCGCGAAACGTTCTCCACCCATCGTGCGGATTCCGGGAAATCTCTCGTCAAAAACAAAGTCCCCGGCGGCATTCCGCGCCGACTCTGGGAGCGGTTTCTGGAAAGTTCCGCCATCCCGCCGGAAACCCAATGGTCACAGCTCCCGAAAGACAGGGAAACCGCCCTCGTCCTCCAGCTCACCGACTGCCGTTTCCAAGTCCAAGGCAAAACCACCAACAAGGACGAATTCGTCACCTGCGGCGGCGTCCGGCTCAAGGAGATCGACTTCCGCAGCATGGAAAGCCGCATCGTCCCCGGTCTGTACTTCGCCGGCGAGTGCCTCGATATCGATGGCATCACCGGCGGCTTCAACTTCCAGGCGGCATGGACCGGCGGTCGTATCGCCGGGCTGGCCATGGCAACCTGATCCGGGTATTTTCCTCACAATAGAGCTGCGTCCCCGGCCCCTCGGTATCCAAATGAATCACCGCGCCTGTTCCCTTCCTCCGAAAGTCTGACGATCTTCGACGTACTCATTGAGGTAGCCAGTCAGTGAGGCTCGTCGTTCTTCCGAGGGCGGATTTTCTTGCAGATGGGTCCGAAAAGTCCGGAAGGCTTCCAGGCTTCTCATTTGTTCAAGAGTTTATTTGGAAAGCCGTGACCACATGATGCCGTCGAAGTAAAACTGGTCGGGATTCACAGGCGTGTCCTTGTCGTCCCAGGGAAAAGCGATGGCCTTCGTATCCCCGAGCGTGAGGGTATATGGATCCAGACTCCACTTTCCGGAGGAGATGTCCCCCGAAGCTCCTGCCTTGGTGGAGCTATTGGAATCGGAGGCCGAAATCGAAGCCGCACCCGTGAGGGAAAATGTTCCGTCCGCGCGGAGATCCAGGGTGCGGGAGACCGCTCCGGAGTTCCCTCCTGATCCCGTGGAGAAACCTCCCTGCCACTTCCCTGCGATTCCCTGCTTGGAGCCGAATCCATCGACGGGGGTGAAGATCCCCGCATCCCAGGAGAATGATTTCCTGTCCTCAGATACTTCAAAGGAACCGCCCTCCACCTTGCCCTTCTCGCTTCCCCCCGGTGCATACAAGGCCTCCATTGAAAAAGGCACGGAGACGGGAAAACGGGGTGGATTGGTCCGAAGGATTCATCATTTGCCACCAGCGTAGCTTTCCGACTCATGTTGCCAAGATCGTATTTGGCTGTGCTCCTTCAATTTTGAAAATGCCGGCGGACGGAATGAATGGAGATCTGGCGGGTTGACCTGTTCGCATTTTGATTTTCGACCAGTGTCTCACCCACCATCATGGAGCGACAGGTAACGGTAGTAAACTTCGAGCGTTAGCGTCGCGAGCGCCGTGACGACCACACGCCCGGCCTGGTCGCCCCAGCGGGAGTTTGGATCCCAACTCCCCCCTTCTTCGCCGTCGCGTCGCTGGGAGTCGAGCAGGATCGGACGGAGACGGGTGTTCCATTCTTCCCATACCGGACCTCCGTGCTGGTAGAGCGCCAACGCACCGTAGTACCAGTAATAGAAGTCGCGCTCGTTCTCGCGGGGGAGATGGCCGCTGAGAAAGCCTGCCGATTCCAACTGCGCCGGATCGTCCCGCCCGATGAGCTGGCAGCAGAACATACCTTCGGCGACCATGGCCGGTTTCGGGCTTTTATCCTGATAGCCATATTGGCCGCCGTGCTCGCCCCCGCCGACGTGATCGAGCCAGCTCCGCGCGCGGACGAACGTCTCTTCCGGCACCACCAGGCCCGATGAACGCGCGCTGGTGATCGCCATTACCTGCCAGCCGAAAACCGACATGTCACCGCCCTCTCCCGGCTGGTAGCGCCAGCCGCCATCGCCCTTGTTTTGCGCGGCGACAATGTAATCGATAGCCCGCTGGGCAGGCACGCGAAAGCGTTCGTCTCCGGTGAGTGCGAAGGCCTCCGCCAGCGCGATGCCCGCCATGCCCTGGTCGTACATGTTACCGGAACGCCCGTCCGCCTGTTTGCGGAGGTCGCCATTCTCCGTTGTCCGTTCGAGCAACCAATCAAGCGCCCTGCCAGCCGCTTTTCCAAACTCGTCGCCCGCCGCCGGATCGGTTCCCCAGGCCAGGAATGCCAGCGCGGCCAGCGAGGTCGCCGCCACGTCGTGCCCTCCCGCGCCGCCGAATCGATCGATCTTCCAGCTCCCGTCCGCTTCCTGATGTCTCGCCAGCCACTGCAACGCGCGCTCGATGGCCGCCTCGGTCTCCGGGGATCCGCCCAACTCAGGCAGGGCACGCTCGCGCATTTTCCTATCACGCAAGAGATAGCGGTCGGAAGGATCAGGCCGGGTTTCCAATGCCAGGGCGGGCTCGTCCAGTTCCGGCGGCGTCAGCAGCTCGGGCATCTCCATGGTCAAAGCGGTAGGCGCGAGAACAGGAACGTCGAGCGCTACCGGTACGATCTTGGTCAGCGGCATCGGTGGGGGTGCCGGTAGCTCGGGAATCGCCAGCTCGGGCGCGACCTTCTGGGCCGCTGCCACGCTGGTGGGCGGAAGCTCGGGAAGATACTCGGTTTTCGACGCCGCTTGCTCCAGATCCGGAGCCGGTTCGGGTTCGTCGAGACGCAGCTCTGGCAACTTCATCGCCACCATCGGCTTCGCCACCGGTTCAAGAGGCGTCGGTTCGAAACGGTCGGCCAATTCGGGCCCGGCGGCGACCTCGGCGTCCCAGATCGGAACGGGTGCGGCCATCGGTTCCGCCAGCTCCCGCATCGCAATCTCCGGCAAGGGCAGCCGCTCGATCCCTGTCGCCTCGCTCCGCTCCATCGGTCGCACCGGGACGGGTGGGAGAGATGCCGAAGCCTCTCGAATTTTTAAAGCCAGCCGCTCGCGGGCAAGCGCGTCCGATCGCAGCGTCACCTCCTGGCGCTCGGGATTTTTCACCGCCCGATAGACGGCCTCCGAGACCACATAGATGCTGAAAATGGCGACCAGCGCCGCGTGTACGAGCAGCGATATGAAGAGCGCACGTACCACCGGACGACGGCGGAATTTCTTCTTCGTTACTGCCCCGATCCTCTCCGGCTCGACAACCCGCGCTACCGCCACCTGCCCCGCCGCGCGCTTCCCCGAGAAGTAGCCGAGCGCCCACACCGCGCCCAACGCCAGTATCCCGGCGGCGGTGTAGCGGATGATGTCGGGGTCGAAGTCCATGGCTATTCGGGAATCTGGTAGCCGAGATCCGCCTCCACGATCCCCGCGTTTCGGCACGCCAGAACCGCCGCGGCCACATGTCCGTGCAAGGCATTGCGATCCCCACGGATGAGCACCTTCTGCTGTGGATCCGCGGCATGGGCTTCGACCACAGCGGCCGCCAACTCATCGATCCCCATCTCCTTCGTCGCCATCACATAGCTGCCATCCGCCCGCACATTGATTACAATGACCGCGGGCGCGCCGCTCACCGCCTCCTCCGCAGCCGCGTCGGGTAGGCTCACCGCCACATCGCGTTCCTGCTGCCGGAAGGTCGTCGTGGCGAGGAAGAAAATGATCAGGATAAACATGACGTCCAGCAGCGACGACACGTTGACCATCTCTCCGGATGACTGCTCGTCCCGGGGGATCTTCATAGCTTCGTATCCCCCGATTTCCAGCGGTGACAGAACTCAAGGAACTCGTCCGCCATCGCATCGACCACATCGATGCGCGCATCGATCCGGGAGGCCAGATACTGGTAGAGAAGCAACACCGGAATCGCGATGGTCAGACCGGCCGCAGTGGTGACCAAGGCCTCGTAAATTCCCTGGGCGAGCATCTCGGCCTTGCCCGAGCCCACAGCCGTGGCAGTTTGGAAAGCAGCTATCATCCCGTAAACCGTCCCCAGCAATCCCAGCAGCGGTGAGATTGTCGCGATGATCGCCAGCCAGCGCAGGCTGCGTTTCAGCTTCGAAACCTCGCGCCCTCCCGCATCCTCCAGAGCTTTTTCGACGAGCGCCTGATCGCCACGCTCCAGATGGATGAGGCCGGCGCGGAAAATCCGCCCCGCCGGAGTACCCGAGTCCTCGCAGAAGCGGATTGCAGGAGCGGTGCCGTCCTTGGCGTCCCGCAGGTGTTTCAAGAGCCGGGGGAGAAAATCCTCGGGAACCACCGCGCTTCGCCGCAGGCTGATCAGCCGCTCGACGCCGATGCCGAGTGCGGCCACCGAGCACAATGCCAGCGGGAACATCACGACCCCTCCTTTCCGCAGCAGTGAGATGAGCGTCTCCTCGGGCTTGGCTTCCTCGATGGTGGCGGGCGGTTCCTGGGCGAGAGCCAGCCCCGCCGAGGCGAGGAACAGCGCGAGCGCGGCGAGGGGGATCGTTCGTTTGCGTATCATGGTGGTTAGGAAAAATTCGGTTCGCGCTAGTTTCCGCCGAGTGCGTCCAATAGATCTTTGGCAACCGGCTCGGCATCGGAATCGGGGAAGCGCTCCCGGACCTCGCGGTAGTGCTCGGCAGCGGCCTCGAGATCGCCCTTCCGCTCAAGCGCCCGTCCGATCTCCAGGATCGCCCGCGCCCGCCAGGCCGGGAACGCGTGGCCAGTATCGACCAGGATGAACCCTTTGATCGCCGCGTCGTAGTCGCCCGCAGCGAAAAGACACTCGCCGATTTGAAACTGGCTCCGCGCCGCCACCTCGTCCCGTTCTCCCGCCGCCACCAGTTCCCGGTAGAGCTCGACGGCTTTCTCCCGCTCGCCTTTGTTCTCCGCCGCCCACGCGATCCCGAACTTCGACTGCCTCGCAAGCATCCCCTCCGCTCCCTTTTCCAAAGCGGCGCGATACGCCTCCGATGACGCGTCCCAGTCGTCCATCAGAGCGCGAGTCTCGCCGAGCCGCAGCAGCGCCCGGGTTTTCAACGCACCGTCGCCCACGCCGCCGAGCAGCTCGGCCGCCTTGGCGAATTCCTTGAGGCGGAGCCGCGCCTCGCCCGCACCGAGCTTGGCCAGATCGCCGTCCCCCGCCGCTTCAAACGCCTTGGCCGCCGCCAAGATATCGCCCTGCGCCATCCGCGCGTTGGCCAGTCGGATGTAGGCACGCTCGCGCAGCGCGACATCGTCGGCCGGGAGTTTCGGAATCCATTGATCCAAGAGGGCGATCGCCTCGGCATCGTCGTCGGCCAGCTCGGCCAGTTCGAGCGCGGCCACTGGTGCAAGAGGGTCGTCCGCCCGCTCGCTGAGCAGCCGCCGGTAGGATTCCGCGGCCTTGCCGGTATCGTCGAGCTCGCGCATCGACCAAGCCACCCGGTAGAGCGCCCGCGCGTGAAATTCCGAGTCCGGAAACCGCTCCATCAGCTCACTATAGCGTTGCGCGGCCGCCTGCCATTCGCCGCGCTCGAAGCGCGCCGAGGCCAGCCGGAAAAGCGCATCCGCCGCCCGTTCATCTTTAGGGTAGTCGGTTAGGAAACGCTCCAGCGCGCCGGGTCCCGCATCGCCTTTTCCGTCTTTCCCGAGGAGCGCCACCGCCTGCTGCAAGCGCGAGTCGGGTGCCAGTTCGTGCTTGGGGAAACGATCCGCCACGCCGCCGAACCAGCGGGCTGCCTCGTCCGTTTTTCCCTCACCCAGCGCCACAAACCCGAGCGTGTAATCGCCGGTCGCCCGCTCAGGCGCATCGGAAAAGTCACGCGCCAGCCGCTCCAGGACAGCCCGCGCCGCGCCCGCATCCCCCGACGCGAACCGCAATCTCCCGAGCGAGTTCAGCGCCTCGGCGAGCCGCACCGAGTCGCCGTGCTCACGCACAAGCTGATCGAGAGCCGCGATTGCTTTCGCCGGATCGCTTTCTTTCTCGGCAGCGGCTGCAAGCAGGATAAGCGCGTCGTCGCGGTTCGGCGAGTCGCGATGGAGCTCGACGAATGCCGTCAAAGCCTCCCGCGATTCCCCGAATCGTCCGAGACGGAACAGGCTGTCAGCGCGGATGTAGGCGATGTCCGGGTGATCGTTCCCGGCGAATTTTTCGGACAATGTCAGAGTCTTCGCATAGTCGCCCAAGCGGAACCGCGTCAGGGTCGCAAGGCGGAGCGCCTCCTGGGAACGCGGAAAAGCATCACCAAGTGAAGCCTGTCGCTCAAAGACGTCCGCCGCGTAGGCGGCCCGCTCGTTCTCCATCCACACGACGGCCCGCTCGAACTCGAGGTCCGGCGTGCGCGGATCTGTCGGAAACTTTCCGATGGCGTTCGTCCACACCTTCTCCGCCTCGTTCGATTGCTTCTGCTCCACCAGTGAACGCCCGAGCCAATAGGCTGCCTCGGCTCCCAGTTCAGAGTCGGCCACCAAGGGTTCGAGCTCCGATTTCACCCGTCCGTAATCCTTCTTCTCGAATGCCGCCCGACCCGTGAAAAGCGCCGCCTGCGGACCGAGCGGACTCTCTTTGTGCTCCTGCTTCAGCTTCTCACCCGTCCGGATCACATCGTCGTAACGCTTCTGCTCAAACAGGAGGTGCGCCAGACGATAGAGAGCTTCCGCCGCATCCTTGGCAGGCCCGTCTTTGGCAGCCTGCTCAAACCGCCGCGCCGCCCCATCGGGATCGCCCGCCCGCCGCAGTGCCTCGCCCGCCAATAGCGCTGCCTGGCCGAAATACGGGTTCTCGCTCGGATTCAGAGCATCAATCACCCGGCCCAGTTCGTCTCCGGCTTCCCGAAATTTCTCGTTCTGATAGAGAGCGATCCCCCGCTGATAGCGCGCGCGCATCTGGGCCGCAGACTTGTCCGGCGTACGACCGATCAGCTCGGCCGCCCTCTCAGCCGCCGCCGCCCAATCCTGCTTTGCGCTCAATGCTTCCACCAGCCCGCTCAGCGCCCGCGTTTCGAACGCCGCATCGCCGCCCGCCCGCCCGCGCGCTTTTGAAAACCCCTCCGTGGCCTCCGCCGTCTTTCCCAGCTTGAGCCAACATTGGGCCTGCAAGAGCAGAGCTTCCTTCTCCGTGTCCGCCAACGCGCCGAGCAAAGGCTCTGCCTCGGCGAACTTTCCCTCGCCGTAAACCGATAGGGCCAAGCCCAGCCGCGCCTGCGCCGCTTTCTCGTGCCCGCCATTTTTCGCCAGAAACTCGCGAAACTCCTCCGCTGCCAACGCGTAGAGCTTCCGGTTGTAGAGCGCGTTCGCCGCGAAGTAAGTATCAGCCGCAGGGTCACGCGGTTCCTGCGCCACCGCCAGGAAGGCAATCTGCGCGTAGAGAAAGATCAGCAAAAGATGCCGTCTCATCGGATCGGTGGTTCGGGGGGCGCGGACACGGGCACCATGATAAACCGCGACCGGCCCTTGGCAACGTCTGATCTCAGCATCGCCTCCATCCCTTTCACTGACCCCACCGCTTGATAAGTTCCTTGATGACCTCCATCGTGGAGATGGCGCGGTTGTGGTAGCCCCAACGGGGCGAAATAGGCCAGCCCAGGGCAACGCCCTGGGTTCGATGGACAAAAACAAACCAAGCCCTGAAGGGGCGAAACACAAGTTGTGCCGCCCCTTCAGGGTTCGATGAAATGATGCCACATACCCAGGGCGTTGCCCGGCTGGCATGTCCCGCGCCGTTGGCGCTGAAGACCCGGCGGCGGTGAAAACGTCGATGATCTCACCCTCGGTCGTGATGGCTTTGGTGCCCACCACCACTTCCGGCGGCCCATCGCTTATTTTGAGCTTCGCCTTCCTGATCAGTTCGGCTTCTTCGGGGCTGACTTATTGCGGCCATCCAGATACCACTCGAACAGCCGGGCGAAGAACTCTTTCGACACTTCGTCGTCCTCGCTGACCTTTTTGTAGAACTTGAAGTTGTCGTTCACCAAGTCCTCGAACGCATCCGAAGCCACCTGCCGGAAAGTGGCCTCGACTGCGTGACGCGAGCCGTTCTTGAGCTGCTGTTGCAAGACCTCGTCTTCGCTGATCTTCTTCTCCAGTTGTTTGATCACCATGATCTCATCATCGGTGGCGGACCCATGTGGCGATGCTTCGTGACGATAATTCAGTGAGGAGTGATGGCTCGCTCATGGCTTCGGCTTCTTGAGCGCTTTCTTTGCTTTGGATTCCAGTTTCTTGATGCTCTCGGCCGCGGGCAAATTCTCGG